>Ga0182747_1001224_pt1 | contig 20457 bp, 15 predicted proteins | sample eDN3rd30CBELigBY_FD_128526 | JGI IMG/M metagenome (GOLD analysis project Ga0182747, IMG submission 128526) | Enriched backyard soil microbial communities from Emeryville, California, USA - eDNA 3rd pass 30_C BE-Lig BY (version 2) (version 2) | ecosystem: Environmental > Terrestrial > Soil >...
ACTTCCGAAGACGTGGATCGCGTGATCGACGCGGCGCGCGCGGTGGCGATCCCGGCGGATCAGAAGATCCTGCACATCCTGCCGCAGGAATTCCTGATCGACAGCCAGGAAGGCATTCGCGAGCCCATCGGCATGTCCGGTGTGCGCCTGGAGGCGAAAGTACACATCGTCACGGGGGCCGAGAGTGCGGCGCAGAACATCGTGAAGTGCGTACAGCGCTGCGGCCTGGCGGTGGAAGACATCGTGCTGGAGCAGCTTGCGTCCAGCCACGCGGTGCTGGCGGATGACGAAAAGGAATTGGGCGTGTGCCTGGTCGACATCGGCGGCGGCACCACGGACATCGCCGTGTTCTCCGGCGGCGCGATCCGTCATACGGCCGTGATCCCGATCGCAGGCGATCAGGTCACGAACGATATCGCGGTGAGTCTGCGCACGCCGACGCACCACGCCGAGGAGATCAAGATGAAGTTCGCCTGCGCGCTGTCGCAGCTGGCGAACTCGGACGAAACCATCGAAGTGCCGAGCGTCGGTGATCGGCCGCCGCGTCGGTTGGCACGTCAGACGCTAGCCGAGGTCGTAGAGCCGCGTTACGAGGAGCTGTTTGCGCTGATTCGCGAAGAGCTGCGTCGCTCCGGCTTCGAAGAAGTGATCGCGGCCGGCGTCGTGATCACCGGTGGCAGCGCCAAGATGGAAGGCGCGGTCGAGCTCGCCGAGGAAGTGTTTCACATGCCGGTTCGTCTCGGCCTGCCGCAGCACATCGCGGGGCTGGTCGACGTGGTGACCAATCCGATTCATTCGACCGGCGTGGGTCTGTTGTTGTACGGCCGCGAGAACTACATGCGCGGCCGGCGCGAACCGTTGACCGGCAATGTGCGCGGTGTGTGGGACCGAATGCGCGCATGGTTTCAAGGAAATTTTTGATGGAAGGGCGCAGGGCGAAGTGGCGACCTCTGATCGCTGCGCGAGTCTTGTGCGTTTGTTGACGTAGATATTTAGATGTCCAAACGGCATCGAGGGGACTAACGATGTTTGTACTTGCAGAATCCGAAAATCAAGGGGCCATCATCAAGGTCATCGGTGTGGGCGGCGGCGGCGGCAACGCCGTGGCCCACATGGTGCAATCCGGGATCGAAGGCGTGGATTTCATTTGCCTGAACACCGATGCGCAGGCGCTCAAGGCTTCGAAGGTGAAGGTCGGTTTGCAGATCGGCTGCAACATCACCAAGGGCCTGGGCGCGGGCGCCGATCCGGAAGTCGGCCGCCAGGCGGCGATGGAAGATCGTGACCGCATCATCGAAATGATCGAAGGCTCGGACATGCTGTTCATCACCGCCGGCATGGGCGGCGGCACCGGCACGGGCGCCGCTCCGGTGGTGGCGCAGATCGCCAAGGAACTGGGCATCCTCACCGTTGCGGTGGTGACCCGGCCTTTCGACATGGAAGGCAGCAAGCGCATGTCCTCGGCCGACCACGGCATCAACGAGCTGTCGCGGCACGTGGATTCGCTGATCACCATTCCGAACCAGAAGCTGCTGACGGTGCTGGGCGGCGACATCACGCTGCTCGACGCCTTCAAGTCGGCCAACCAGGTGCTGCAGGGCGCAGTGCAGGGCATTGCCGAGCTGATCACCAAGCCCGGCATGATCAACGTCGACTTTGCCGACGTGCGCACGGTGATGGCGGAAACCGGCATGGCGATGATGGGCTCGGGCTCGGGCCGCGGCGAAAACCGCGCGCGCGAAGCAGCCGAGGCTGCTGTATCCAGCCCGCTGCTGGAGGATGTGAATCTCTCCGGCGCGCACGGCCTGCTGATCAACGTGACTGCGGGCATGGACCTGCGCACCAGCGAGTTCAGCATCGTCGGCGACACGGTGAAGCAGTACGCCTCCGAGGACGCCAACGTGGTCGTCGGCTGCGTGATCGATCCGGAGATGCGCGAGGAAATCCGCGTGACGGTGGTGGCGACGGGCATCGGCCGGCCGGTGGCGCAGGCGCAGCAGCCCACGGATGCACGCAAGATGACTGCCATCCCCGGCGGTCGCAGCTCGCGCGTGCCGACGCTGGACGATCTGCACGTGCCGACCTACATCCGCAACCAGCGTGATGGACAGGCCGCGCCGCGCCGGGCCGTGGGTGACGGGCTGAGCATGGACGACACCTCGATGCTCGACATTCCGGCGTTCCTGCGCCGGCAGGCGGACTGAGCGTCAGCCTCGACGCACCAGCGCACTTCCCGGTGTGAGTCCCTCGCCGGGTGTGCGATGCCGCGAAGGCGCGGACAAGTCAGAGGCTTGTCCGTGCCTGCCAGGCGGTGCTACGGTGCGCGCGCGTCGATTGCAGGCGTTTCACGGCGCTTGATTCGAGCTGGCCACGGCTATCAGGACTTCGAGTCGTCCGATTGCTGCCGTGGCTCCCCGCTCAAAGCGCCGTCCTGCGGCGCCTGAAGTGCCTCGCCTCGCCAGGGCCGGCGGATGAATGTAGAGAGTTCCTGCGCGAATCGTCCGCCTGCACTGACTGTCTGACCCTGTGTGGAGGGTCCCATGTTTCGACAACGAACCCTGAAAAACACGATTCGCGCCACCGGGGTGGGATTGCATTCCGGCAAGAAGGTGTTGATGGTGCTGCGGCCCGCCCCGGCGGATACCGGAGTCGTGTTCCGCCGCACCGACCTGCAAGCGCAGATCGACGTGCCGGCGCAAGCCGAGAACGTCGGCGAAACCATGCTGGGCACCACGCTCATCCAGGGCGCAGCGCGGGTGTCCACCATCGAGCATCTGATGTCGGCGTTCGCCGGACTGGGGCTCGACAATGCCTATATCGAGCTGTCGGCGGAAGAAGTGCCGATCATGGACGGCAGCGCCGGCCCGTTCGTGTTCCTGTTGCAGTCCGCCGGCATCGAGGAACAGCCGGCGCCCAAACGTTTCGCGCGCATCCTCGAGCCCATCCAGGTGGAAGACGGCGACAAGTGGGCGCGCTTTACGCCGTACAACGGCTTCAAGGTGAATTTCGAGATCGAGTTCAATCACCCGATCTTCAAGAAGCGCGACCAGTCGGCCAGCATGGATTTCTCCACCACCTCGTTCCTGCGTGAAATCAGCCGTGCGCGCACGTTCGGCTTCATGCGCGACCTGGAATTCATGCGCTCGCGCAACCTGGCGCTGGGCGGCACCATGGAGAACGCCATCGTGCTGGACGACACGCGCATCCTCAACGAGGAAGGACTGCGCTACGAAGACGAGTTCGTGAAGCACAAGATCCTGGATGCGATCGGCGACCTGTACCTGCTCGGCCGCAGCATCATCGGCGAGTTCAGCGGCTACAAGTCCGGCCACTCGCTCAACAACAAGTTGCTGCGCAAGCTGATCGCGACGCCGCAGGCCTGGGAGGAGGTGACCTTCGAGAACGTGCAGGACTCGCCCATCTCTTATATACCGGTCGCCGCCGCAGCCGTCGGCGCCTGATGCCGCTGGCTTGCGGGATGTTCGCCGACGACATAATCACTTTCTGGTCCCGCCGGTTAGGGTGTTCCCGGGCCCACCTTGATACGGATTTTGGTGAACTGTGTCTCACCGGCCGCGCGCAACCTTTCCAGCAGATCGTGTTGCGCGTAGTGCAGGCGCGAGGCCCAAGCCGCCGAGTCGACACTGACCAGCAGCGTGTCGTCACGATAAGCGGCTGAAAGTACATGCTCTTTTTCCTCACCCGGCAGCGCCTGGCGGACCTTGGTGGTCAGCTCGATGCTGGCCCGGGCGCGCCGTTCCAGGTCGGCGAACAGCGATCCCAGGCCCTCGGTGATGGGCTTCATCGAGTCAGACATAAGCTGAAAGAAATTCCAGATGAGGCATGGCTGCTTGATCTTTTGGCCTTCGATTCTGCATATTCGCGCACGCTGTTTAAGGGCAAACCCGTCGAAAGGCGGGGACGCAAAGCCACCGGTCTAAGGGCCGCGCCCAGGTTCGCTGCAACCTGGGATCGCCGGTCACGATAGCGGGGTTGCCAGGATGTACAACTCGAACATCGGTTTTACGTCCAACTCCCCTTCGGTCGTAATGGATCGTCGGCTTGGCTGCGTCGTGCGCAGACAGCTGCGCTGTCGCCGATTTCAAAGGTCACGATTGATGGATGCCGATCGCGCCGGATTCACTTGAGGACGCGAGGTCACGATCGAATGAATGTCATCGTCTTTTCCAAGCGGCTGGGCGGAGCTCGGCAATTCGAGCTGGGGCGTCCGGTTACGCTGACGGTGACCGTTGCCGTGGTGGTGACGTTGCTGGCCACGGTGCTGTTCGCCGGCGTGCAACTGGGCCGCAGCGGCATGTTCCAGCCCACCGCGCAGGTCGCGGACTGGGGACGCCGGCTGGAAGAGCAGCGCCTGCAGGTGGTCGATGCCAAGCAGGAGCTGCAGAACCGGCTGGATGCGCTCGCTAGCCGCGTCGGCCAGATGAATGCCCACGTGATCCGCCTGGACGCGCTGGGCCGGCGCCTGACGGAAATGGCGCACCTGGACAAGGGTGAATTCAACTTCGACAGCGCCCCGGCCGTGGGCGGCCCCGAGGGCCTGGTCGAAGGCGCGCTGGTCTCCTCTCCCGACATCTCCAACATGCTCGACGGCCTGGCGCACCAGATCAAAGACCGCGAGCGCCAGCTGAGCGTACTGGAAAGCCTGATCTCCACCCGCAACCTGAGCCGCCAGATCGTGCCCGGCGGCCGTCCCGTGAGCCACGGCTGGATCTCCTCCTATTTCGGCAAGCGCACCGATCCGTTCACCGGCCGCAATGCCTATCACCGCGGCATCGATTTCGCCGCCCCGGCCGGTTCCGAGGCGGTTGCCGTCGCCTCCGGCGTGGTGACTTATGCCAAGGAGCGCTTCGGCTACGGCAAGACCGTGGAGATCAACCACGGCAATGGCTACGTCACCCGCTACGCGCACAACCAGCGCTTGCTGGTCGCGCCTGGGGACACCATCCAGAAAGGCCAGCCCATCGCCCTGATCGGCTCCACCGGCCGTTCCACCGGACCGCACCTGCATTTCGAAGTGCTGAAGCAGGGCCGGGCGGTGGATCCAATGAGCTTCGTCCGCCAGTAGACGCCATTCTCCTGGCGGTACTTCTGCGCAGAACCCATCCGCAGGCGGGTCCAGCCGCAAAGATGGATTCCCGCGCCCCGCCCCCTACGCGAGGGCAAGCTCTACGCGGGAATGACGCGTGTGGGGGTGGGATGTGCCCGCGCCGCGTGACGAACTCTTAATTCCGCCCGCGGTCTGACCTTTCCTCGATAAATCCCGCCGGCGGCTTGTTTTTGGCGCCCCCTGCCCTCAACCGTAGGGTCATCGCCTCTGGCCCCGGCCTTCCGGCCGCAGGGTGGCGTGTACAATCGCGAACCTTTCCCGACCCACCGGAGTTTCAGCGTGGCGAATTGGCTCAGCCAACTGTTCGGCAGCCGCAATCAGCGGATTCTTAGCGGCTATTCCAGGAACGTCAGTCGTATCAATGCCCTGGAGCCGAGTTTCAAGGAATTGAGCGACGCGCAGCTGCAGGCCAAGACCGTGGAGTTCCGCGAGCGCCTGGCCAAGGGCGAGACGCTGGACGAGCTGCTGCCGGAAGCCTTTGCGGCCGTCCGCGAGGCGGCGCTGCGCGTCCTGGGAATGCGTCATTTCGACGTGCAGCTGATCGGCGGCATGGCGCTGCACGCCGGCAAGATTGCCGAAATGCGCACCGGCGAGGGCAAGACCCTGGTGGCGACGCTGCCGTCGTACCTGAACGCCCTGCCGGCCAAGGGCGTCCACGTCGTTACCGTGAACGAATATCTGGCACAGCGCGACGCCGATTGGATGGCGCAGGTGCACCGTTTCATGGGCCTGACCGTCGGTGTCATCAAGAGCGGGCAGTCCACCGAGGAAAAGCGCGCGGCTTACGCTGCCGACATCACTTACGGCACCAACAACGAATTCGGTTTCGATTACCTGCGTGACAACCTCGCGTTCCGGCTAGAAGACCGTGCGCAGCGCGGCCTCGCCTACGCCATCGTCGACGAAGTGGACTCGATCCTGATCGACGAAGCGCGCACGCCGCTGATCATTTCCGGTCCGGCCGAAGAGAGCACCGAGCTCTATATCCGGATCAACCAGCTGGTGCCGAAGCTGAAGCGCCAGGAAACCGAGGAAGGCGAGGGCGACTACTGGGCGGACGAGAAGACCCGCCAGGTCCATCTCTCCGACACTGGCCACGAGCACGCCGAGGAGCTGATCCTGGCCGCGGGCCTGCTCAAGCCCGAAGAAAGCCTGTACGACGCGGGCAACATCCGGCTGATGCACCACCTGAACGCAGCGCTGCGTGCGCATGCGCTGTACCACCGCGACGTCGAGTACATCGTGCGCAACGATGAGGTCATCATCGTCGATGAGTTCACCGGCCGCACCATGGTCGGCCGACGCTGGTCGGATGGCTTGCACCAGGCGGTGGAAGCGAAGGAAGGCGTGCGCGTGCGCGAGGAGAACCAGACGGTTGCCTCGATCACGTTCCAGAACTACTTCCGTATGTATTCCAAGCTGGGCGGCATGACCGGCACGGCCGATACCGAAGCGTTCGAGTTCCAGTCGATCTACGGCCTGGAAGTGGTGGTCATTCCGACGCACCGGCCGATGGTCCGCAAGGACCAGCCGGACCTGGTGTACCTGACCGCCAAGGACAAGTTCGACGCCATCATCGAAGACCTGCGCGAGTGCGCGGCGCGCGGCCAGCCGGTGCTGGTGGGTACGACGTCGATCGAGACCTCCGAGTACCTGGCAAACCTGCTGGACAAGGAAAAGATTCCGCACGAGGTGCTGAACGCGAAGCAGCACGAGCGTGAAGCCACGATCGTGGCGCAGGCAGGCCGTCCCGGCGCCGTGACCATCGCGACCAACATGGCCGGCCGCGGTACCGACATCGTGCTCGGCGGCAGCCTGGAGGTCGAGCTGAGCCAGATCGATCCCGCCGATGAGGCGGGGCGCCAGCGTGCGCGTGAAGAGTGGCAAAAGCGGCACGATGCCGTGCTCGCCTCCGGCGGCCTGCATATCGTGGGCACCGAACGACACGAGTCGCGCCGCATCGACAACCAGCTGCGCGGCCGTTCCGGCCGCCAGGGCGATCCGGGCTCGAGCCGTTTCTATCTCTCGCTCGAAGACAACCTGATGCGCATCTTCGGCGATCCGGAGCGCACCAAGCGCTGGCTGCAGACCGCCGGCATGAAGGAAGGCGAGGTCATCGAGAGCCGCATGCTGTCCAAGCAGATCGAGCGCGCCCAGCGCAAGGTCGAGGCCCACAACTTCGATGCTCGCAAGAACCTGCTCGAGTACGACGACGTCGCCAACGACCAGCGCAAGGTGATCTACCAGCAGCGCACCGAGGTCATGGCCGCCGAGGACGTGGCCGACTCCGTGGCCGGCATCCGTCACGAGGTGGTCAACGCCATCATCGATCGCTACCTGCCGCAGGGCAGCCCCGAGGACCTGTGGAACATCGACGGGCTGACCGAGACGCTGCAGCGCGACTTCGGCGTGCCGCTGGACGTCAAGGGCTGGCTCGAAGCCGACAAGGACCTGGCCGAGGTGGACGTGCGCGAGCGCATCGTCAAGACGCTCAACGATGCCTACGAAGCCAAGGTCGAGACCTACGGCGCACCGATGGTGCGCTACCTGGAAAAGGCCATCATGCTGCAGCAGCTCGACCAGCACTGGCGCGAGCACCTGGCTGCGATGGACTACCTGCGGCAGGGCATCCACCTGCGCAGCTACGCGCAGAAGAATCCGAAGCAGGAATACAAGAGCGAGGCGTTCGAGCTGTTCACCACCATGCTCGATCGCATCAAGCACGACACCGTGTCGCTGCTGTCGCGCATGCAGCTGCGTACACAGGCGGAGATCGATGCCGAAGAAGCCGAGCGCCAGCAGCGCCTGGAGCGCGCGATGCGGTTCCAGCACGCCGCGCCCGAACAGCTCACCGCGCCGCAGGCGGCTGAGTCGGAACAGGGCGTACCGGGGGAATCAGCTCCTGTGGCGCAGTTCGTGCGCGAAACCCGCAAGGTCGGCCGCAACGAGGCCTGCCCCTGCGGTTCGGGCAAGAAGTACAAGCATTGTCACGGTGCGCTGGCGAAAGAAGGATGATTCACGTCGTCGCCGGTGCCCTGTTCAGTTCCATAGGGTGCGTGCTGTTGGCGCAGCGCCCTGAAGGCAAGCACATGGCCGGCGGCTGGGAATTTCCTGGCGGCAAACTCGAGCCGGGCGAGGAGCGCTTCGCGGGCCTGCAGCGTGAGCTGCACGAGGAGCTGGGCATCCAGGCGCAGGCAGGCGAACCGTTGATCTGCTACGAGCACCGCTATGCCGACCGGCTCGTCACGCTCGACTTGTGGCTGGTGACGAAGTATTCCGGCGAGCCGCAGTCCCGCGAAGGTCAGCCGCTGAAGTGGGTGACGCTCGACGAGCTGGACGCCGCCGGCCTGCTCGAAGCGGACAAGCCGATGATTCCGGCGCTCAGGGGCCTGGAAGCCTGGGCGATGGGCTGCCGGATGTAAGTCAGCTCGGCGACTCCGGGCTGCGCCGTAATTTGTCCTCGAAGAACCGCACCACCATCTCGTAGAAATGCCGGCCTGTCTGCGGCACGCGGACCAGGCCGTGCTTGCTGCCCGGATAGGTCATGAGCTCGAACGGCTTGTCCAGCGACTGCAGTCGCTGCATCAGCTTCGTGCTGTGCGTGAACAGCACGTTGTCGTCGGCCATGCCGTGGACCAGCAGCAGGTTGCCGTGCAGCGCATCGACATGCGGCAACACGCCGCTCGGGCCGTAGTTGCTGGCCGGGCCCGGCAGGCCGAGATAGCGCTCGGTGTAGTGCGTGTCATAGAGCTGCCAGTCCGTCACCGGCGCGCCGGCGACGCCGGCTTTGAAAGCGGAGGTCGTGGTCAGCGCCATCAACGTCATGTAACCGCCGTAGCTCCAGCCCATGATGCCGATGCGCTCGCCGTCCACATCGGGCTGCGACTTCAGGAATTCGACGCCGCGCAGCTGATCCTCGATCTCGATCTTGCCCAGCCGGCCGGCGATGGCGGTATCGAACGCTTCGCCGCGGAAGCCCGAGCCGCGATTGTCGAGGCTGAATACGATGAAGCCGTGCTGCGTGAGGATCTGCCGGAAATAACCCTGGGTGGCGCGGCCGCCGCCCATCCAGTCCTTGCGCACGTACTGGACGTGCGGCCCCCCGTACACGTCGACGACCACGGGATAGCGCTTGCCCGGCTGCAGGTTGGCGGGCTTGAGCAGGCGGTAGTACAGCGTTTGCCCGTCGCTGGCGCGGATCGAACCGAATTCCTCCTTGGGGTGGTCGGCTGCGAACGGCTGGTAGGGGTGTGAGCTATCGAGCGCGTTGCGCACCAGCCAACTGCTGATCTTGCCGTCCATCGAGCGCAGGCTCGCCGTCGGTGGCTGTTCGGGCGACGACCACAGATCGAGATACTGTTTCGCGCCGGGCAGGAGCTTCGCGTTGTGCACGCCGGGTTCGCTGGAAATGCGCCGCACCTTGCTCGCATCTGACGTATCGAGCGACGTTGCGTACAGCTGACGCTCCAGCGGCGAGGCTTGGTTGGCGAGGAAGTAAACCAGGCCTTTCGCTTCATCGACGCCGACCAGACCGCTCTCGCTGCCGTCGCCGACCACCATCCATGCGCCGGCTGTCAGCGGCCGGATCAGCTTGCCGTCGAAATCGTACAGATACAGGTGCTTGTAGCCGGAGCGCCGCGAGGCCCAGATGAAGGCCGGGCGCTTTTCCAGGAAGTGCAGGTCGTCGTGCAACTCGACCCAGGCGGGACTGGTTTCGGTCAGCAGCACGCTCGCGCTGCCCTTGCCCGCGTCGATTTTCAGCAGGTCCAGACGTTTCTGATCGCGGGTCTGGCGCTGCACGGCCAGATGCTGCGAGTCCGGAAACCAACTTACCCGCGCCAGATAGGTGTCATCGGTGCCGAGACCGACCGACGTGACATCGCCTGAAGCGAGCTCCAGTACTTTCAACTCGACTTTCGTATTCGCTGTGCCGGCCGCCGGATAGCGTTGCCGGAACATGCGCGCGCCGTCAGCATTGATCTCGAAGCGCTCGATTTCCTGCACCGGCGCATCGTCGATGCGGGTGAAGGCGATCCGGCGCTCGTCCGGCGACCACCAGTAGCCGGTGTCGCGATCCATTTCTTCCTGGGCGACGAACTCGGCGACACCGTTCTGCACGAGACCTTCGCCGTCGGTCGTCAGTGCGCGTTCCCGACCGGTGCTCAGCTCGATCACGAACAGATCCTGGTCCCGGATGAAGCTGACGTATTTGCCGCGTGGCGAGAAACGGGCGTCCGTTTCGTAACTTTCGGTAGTGGTCAACCGACGGGCCGCGTTCTTGCTCGCAGTCAGATCATAGAGATACAGGTCTCCACCGAGCGGTACCAGCAGGCGCTTGCCGTCGCTCGAGAAGCTGTACTCGACGATGCCGCGCAAGGATGCCGTTCGCTGGCGTTCGCGGCGTGCTTCCTCTTCCGCCGAAAGCTGCTCGTTGTCGCCCACGAAAGCACGGGAATCGACCAGCAGTTTCGCTTGCCCGGAGCGCGTGTCGAAGGCCCACAGATCGAGCTGATCCGGGTTGTCCTGCTTGCCTTGTAGATAAGTGACGTAGCGGCCGTCGGGCGAGAACTTTGGCTCACGCAGCTGCGGCCCGCTCAGGTCCGGCGCACCGAAAATCCTGGCGACGCTGAGAGGTTCCGCCGCCGCAACGGTTGCGGCGAACGCAGTCAGGGAAACGATGAGCATCTTTGTATACCGCATGAGCCGCACCGCAAGCCGTGAGTTTTGAGGATAATGGCCGCAGACCGGCGTCCGCGCCAACCATTTCTCGCCGCCTGGATGGCATGCGACCGGGCGGCGGCGCCGTAAAAAACTGTGGGAGAAGCGACCGATGAAACAGGCTCTGATCGCAGTGTGCGTTGTGTTGTCAGTGGCTGCGTGTGGCTCGCAGAATGCCCGAGAGCCGGCCCAGAAGGCTGCACTGTCTTATCCCGACAGCCCGCGTTCCGATCATGTCGATGTCTATCATGGCGTGCGCGTGGCGGATCCGTACCGCTGGTTCGAGGACATCGGCAGTCCGCAGGTCCGGCAGTGGGTCGAGGCCCAGAACCGGCTGTCGCAGCCCATCCTCGAAGCGATCCCGGCGCGTGAGCAGGTCCGCAAGCGGCTGACCGAGTTGTGGAATTACGAACGTTACGACGTGCCGGTCAAGCGCGGTGGCCGCTATTTCTACCTGCGTAACGACGGCTTGCAGAACCAGAGCGTGCTGTACGTGACCGAGTCGCTCGAACAGCAAGCGCGCGTTCTGCTCGATCCCAACAAGTTCAGCGGCGATGCCACGGTGGCGCTGGGCGAGTTCGTGCCGAGCCCGGATGGCCGACTGCTGGCGTACAGCCTGTCCGATGGCGGCACCGACTGGCGCAGCTGGCATATTCGCGATGTTGCTACCGGCAAGGATCTGCCCGATGTCCTGCGCTTCATCAAGTTCCGCGAGGTGGCGTGGACCGCCGATTCGCGCTCGCTGTACTACGCGCGCTATCCGCTCAAAGAGGATGGAACCGGCGACGACTCGAAGCAGATGTCGATCTGGCTGCATCGCCTGGGTGGCTTGCAGGATGCCGACTCGCACGTCTACAGCGTCACGGATCACGCGACGCGCTATCCCTTCCCGCAGGTTTCCGACGACGGCCGCTACCTGATCATCAACGTCTATGACGGCTCGCAGGCGACCGGCCTGTACTACCAGCGGCTGGATGCGAACGGCGCGGTGACCGGACCGGTGGTGCGGTTGTTCGACAAGTTCGACGCCGATTACCAGTTCATCGCCGAGATCGACGATGTGCTCTATGTCTGGACGACGGCAGGCGCGCCGAATGGCCGGCTGGTCGCGATTCCTGCCGCGGCACAAAGCGCCGACAGCGTGCGCGATGTCGTCGCCGAGGGCGAGTTCGCGTTGAACAACATCTCGATCGTCGGCGGCCGGGTGATCGCGCAGTATCTGAAGGATGCGTACTCGGTGGTGACCGTCAGCGACCTGCAAGGCAAGCGGTTGTACGACGTCACGTTGCCCGGCTACGGACAGGTGGGCGGCTTTGCAGGCGACGCCCGGGATTCCGAGACTTTCTTCTCCTACACGGACTTCCTGACGCCCGGTTCCATTTCTCGACTGGACGTGGCGAGCGGCAAGGTCGATGTGTTCCGTGCTTCGAAGATCGACGCCGACACCAGCCGGTATGTCACCGAGCAAGTGTTCTATCGCAGCAAGGACGGCACGCGCGTGCCCATGTTCATCACTCACAAGCGCGATCTGGTGAAGAACGGTCAGACGCCGACCATGCTGTACGGCTACGGTGGTTTCAATATTGCGCAACAGCCGGCGTTCAGCGTGCCGGTGCTGGTGTGGCTCGAAATGGGCGGTGTCTACGCCGTTGCCAACTTGCGCGGCGGTTCCGAGTACGGCGAGGCCTGGCACAGCGCCGGCACCCGGTTGCAAAAGCAGAACGTGTTCGATGACTTCATTGCCGCGGCCGAGTGGCTGATTGCGGAGAAGTACACGTCGACTCCCAAGCTCGCGATCCGCGGACGTAGCAACGGCGGATTGCTGGTCGGCGCGGCGCTGACGCAGCGGCCCGACCTGTTCGGCGCAACCCTTCCCGGGGTCGGTGTGCTCGACATGCTGCGCTATCACACGGCAAGCGCCAACGCGCGCCAATGGTCGACGGACTACGGCCTCAGTGAGAACGAAGCGGAGTTCAAGGCGCAGTACGCCTACTCACCGGTGCACAACGTGAAGCCAGGGACCTGCTACCCGCCAACTTTGATTACCACCGCGGATCGCGATGATCGTGTCGTGCCGTGGCACAGTTACAAGTTCGCCGCAGCCCTGCAGCATGGACAAGGTTGCAGTAACCCCATTCTGCTGCGCGTGGAAACTCGCGCTGGTCACGGTGCCGGCAAGCCAGTGTGGATGCAGATCGAGGATTTCGCCGACCAGTGGGGTTTTCTGGTCGACGCGCTGAAGATGCAGGAAGGCTGATCGCAGTTTCTTCCCTGTAGCCGTACTGGAGCGTGCGGCTGGATCACCTCCGGTCCCTCTCCCTTCAAGGAGAGGGCAGGGTGAGGGTCGACCGCCGTGTACGGTAGTTCCCGCTGATCCTCACCTGCGCTGTGCGCGGCCTCTCCCTCCAGGGAGAGGCGAGACAACGCTCAAGTATCCTGCTGGGAGAACAGCCTATTTTTCTCTCCCGGGCTCCTCGTGCTCGCCTTCGGTGATTTCCTCACCCGGGATGGCGTGTTTTTCGGAGGCCCAGGCACCCAGGTCGATCAGTTTGCAGCGCTCGGTGCAGAACGGACGCCAGGGCGAGCTTTCCGACCATTCGACCGGTCGGTCGCAGGTGGGGCAGGGGACGGTAGGCATAAGACGACGTGGAATTGGCTAAGTCATGGGGCGGGCGAATGTTGCCGCCAGCGCATCCTGGGGCCGGCTGCCCGCTTCCTCAAGTCCAGGGTCTAGGTACAGGTCGTCAGCAGGAACTTCACATCCTCGGTGGCTTGCACCGGACGCGAGTTGACGTCTGCCGAGGTCATGAAGCGGATACTGCAACGATGATGGCTGCCGCTGATCTCCGGGAACAGGCCGGTCCGGGGCGGTAACGTAATGCGCAGCAGCTGGCACGGGTTCTCCCGCTCGAACGTCAGCTGGAACACCCCGCCAGTGGCGGTTTCCGCCCGTGGGCGCGCCTGCTCGCGAGTGAGCCACAGCAGCTCGGTCACTGCATCGCACAGCGGCCGGATGGTGGCCATCCAGCCATCGAAGGTTGCCGCGCGGGCCGCGAATGGCTGATCCAGCCAGTGTCGGTAGTCCGGCAGGTCGAATTCGCAGGTGCCGCCGGGGATGGCGCTGCGATGCTTGATGGCATTGAGAAATTCCGAATCCCGCAGCCGCTGCATGAACAGTGCGCCGGCCGAATTGAGCTCGGTCCGCAGCCGCGTCAGGTTCGACAGCACCGCTTTGAGCCGACCGCCGTCCACGCCGGGGCGCGCGCCGTACTCGTGCATCACGGCCATCTGCCGCTCCAGCTCCTTGAGCACTTCGCTGCGGATGTCACCCCGGGCAGTGATCGCCAGAATCTCCAGCAGCGAGTTCACCGCGGCCCGCGTCGACCAGGAGTCGGCGCGCTCTTCGTGGTACAGGGTCTGTTGATACAGGAAATCCAGCCGCAGAAAGGTGCGCATCCGTTCGTTCAGCGGTTGCTCGTAGACGGTGGGAGCGGCGGTCTCGGCGCCGATCGCATTCTGATCTGGCGAAGTCATCGACGGATTGTGAAGCAGTCGGGCGCGTGAAGAAAGAAGAAGTGCATGGCAGACGCAGGTCGCGCCGCGATGGCGGCGACGATCGCGGATCTGGCGGGAAAACTCGGGAGCATGAACGCGGATCGACTCGACAACGGGCTGGCGAACTCTTTGCGAATGGACGAAATCGCGCGCCGGCGCGGATTGTTCCCTGGCTTGGTTAGTCAGCCGGTGGGTTGCGGGCGAGCAGCTCGTAATTGCGGTGCAGGGTCTGCACGAAATTCTCCAGGTCCGCGAGCGTTCCCGTGTTCACGATGACGTCGTCCGCCACGGCTAGCCGCTGCTCGCGCGTGGCCTGTGCGGCGAGAATCCGCTTCGCCTGTTCCAGGTCCGAGCCATCGCGCGAGACCAGCCGACGGACCTGCTCCTCTTCCGGGCAGTCCACCACCAGCACGCGGTCGTAGACATCCTTGCGCCCGCCCTCGACCAGCAGGGGAATCACATGAATCTGATAGGCGCCGCCGGCGCTCCGTGAGCGGCGCGCCAGCTCCTCCCGGATGGCCGGATGCGTGATGGCTTCCAGCCGCTGACGCTGGGCCGGGTCCGCGAAAACGCGTTCGCGCAAACGCCGGCGATCGAGCCGCCCGGTGGCGTCGAGAATGTCGTTGCCGAACTCCGCCACCAGTTGCGCCAGTACCGGCGTTCCGGGCTCGACCACATCGCGGGCGATCTGGTCCGTATCGAGCACCGGTACGTCGTGCTGTTCGAACAGCTTGGCGACCGCGGTCTTGCCGCTGGCAATGCCGCCGGTCAGGGCGATGAGAAGAGGGCGGAGATCGGCGACAGGGGCGCTCATGGGCCTATCCTAGCCCGGTCGCCCTCAGATACGTACCGACCAGCTCGTTGCCCCACATCAGTGCAATCCAGCCAGCGGCCGCCAGGTAGGGGCCGAATGAAAACGGCACGTTGTGATCGCGCCCGCGTAGGGCGATCAGCGCGATGCCAAGCACCGAGCCGGCGAGGGCGGAGAGCAGGATGATGGGCAGCAGCATCTGCCAGCCGAGCCAGGCCCCAAGCGCCGCGAACAGCTTGAAATCGCCGTAGCCCATGCCTTCCTTGCCGGTGAGCAATTTGAAGAGCTGGTAGACGCTCCACAGGCTGACATAGCCTGCGGCAGCACCGATGATGCTCGAACGCATGTCGGGCGGCAGGCCGATCCCGTGGACCGGCCCCGCCAGGCTCAGCAGCAGTCCGATCCAGAGCAGCGGCAGCGTCAGGGTGTCGGGCAGCAGCTGGGTGTCGAAGTCGATCACGCACAGCGCGATCAGGAACCAGGTCAGCAGCAGCGCCGCGCCGGTGTACCAGCTGAAGCCGAATTTCCAGGCGACCAGAGCCGAGAGAATGGCGGTGGCGAGTTCGACGATGGGATAGCGCGGCGAGATCTTCGTGCCGCATTTGGCGCATTTGCCCTTGAGCAGCAGATAGCTGATTACCGGGATGTTCTGGGCCGCGGTGATCATCGTGCCGCACTTGGGGCAGGCGGAACGGGGAACGAAGAGGTTGTAACGATCGGGCGGAGTGGGTGTGGTGCCGGCTTTGCCGGCAGTGGCTGATGACGACTGGCCGAGGATTTCTTCCGCCTGGGTGCGCCATTCGCGCTCGAGCATGATGGGGAGGCGGTGGATGACGACGTTGAGGAAGCTGCCGATCAGCAGGCTGACGACGAACACCAGCGTGATCCAGGCTGCCGGCGAGGCGGCGAGGATGACTGCCAGTGTTGCGAGAAGATCTTGCATGATCCGAGTCCCTATCTGTGCTGGTTGGCTCGCCGGCTACACAAGAAAACGCCGCGCAATGCGCGGCGTTCATTTCCCCATGCCGTCGTTATGTCTTTGGCCAACAGATTTTCTTACACCACCGCACCCAACTTGAAGATCGGCAGATACATCGCGATCACCAGGCCGCCGACCAGCACGCCCAGAATCGCCATGATCAGAGGTTCGAGCAGGCTGCTCATGCCGTCGACGGCGGCGTCGACGTCGGCTTCGTAGAAATCGGCGACCTTCGCGGCCATCTGGTCCAGCGAGCCGGATTCTTCGCCGACGGCGATCATCTGGATGACCATGTTCGGGAAGAGCCCCGTGCTTTCCATGCAGCGCTGCAGGCGCATGCCGGTGGAGACTTCGTCGCGGACACGCAGCGTCGCTTCTTCATAGACGATGTTGCCGGTGGCGCCGGCGACGGAGGTCAAGGCTTCGACCAACGGAACGCCGGCGGCAAACATGGTCGAGAGGGTTCGGGCGTAGCGGGCGATCGCGGCCTTGACCATGATGGGACCGATGACTGGCGCTTTCAGCAGCATGCGGTCCAGGGCACGGCGCATTGGGCGGGAACGTTTCTTGAAGTAAAAGAACGCATAACCGGCGCCGCTTACAATGAGGGCAATCAGCCAGCCCTGGTCCTGCACGAAGCGGGACAGGTTGATGACCATCTGGGTGAAGGCTGGAAGGTCGGCGCCGAATCCCTTGAACAGCGATTCGAACTGCGGGATGACGAAGATCAGCAGAATGATGGTCACGATGACGGCGACCGCCAGAACCGCGGTTGGATAGAACAGGGCCTTCTTGATCTTCTTTTTCAGCGCCTCGGTCTTTTCCTTGTAGGTGGCCACCTTGTCCAGCAAGGTTTCCAGCGCGCCAGCGTGCTCGCCGGCTTCGACCAGGTTCACGAACAGGTCGTCGAAATACAGGGGATGCTTGGCCAGCGCTTCGTGCAGTGTCGTTCCAGCTTCAACATCCGATTTGATCGCCAGCACCAGCTTCTGCATCGATGGCTTGTCATGACCGTTGCCGATGATGTCGAAGCATTGAACCATCGGAATGCCGGCCTGCAGCATCGTGGCGAGCTGACGCGCGAACAGCGCGATATCTTCGGCGTTGACCTTCTTGCCGCTCTTGAAGAGCTGCATTTCCTTGCGCACTTTCCTGGCAAGCACGCCCTGGCGCCGCAGATCCGCTTTGACCGCAGCTTCAGACGCCGCCAGCATGCGGCCCTTGATCTTCTTGCCCTTCTTGTCGGTGCCTTCCCAGACAAACGCGAATTGTTGGGCGGAGATGACTTGCGCCATGTAGGTATCCCTGAGCTTTTAGTCTAAGAGCGTGCGCTAGGTTACTCGGTGGTGCACTGGTTGACTTCGTCGAGGCTGGTGATTCCCGCCTTGACCTTGGCCAACCCTGAGCGCCGCAGATCCCAGATGCCTTCTTTGGCAGATTGAACGGCGATGTCCACGGCATTGCCGTCCTGCAGGATGATGCGCTGGATTTCCTCCGATACCGGCATCACCTGGTACAAGCCTGTGCGGCCCTTGTAGCCGTCGGTGCATGAGCCGCAGCCCACTGGCTTGTAGATCTTGAGCCCCGCTGCGATCTCCTCTTCCGTGAAGCCTTCCTTGAGCAGTGCCTCGGTGGACATTTCGACCGGCTGCTTGCAGTTGTTGCACAGCTTGCGGGCCAGCCGCTGCGCAATGATCAGTGAGACCGACGTGGCGATGGCGTACGGCTTGACGCCCATGTCGACCAGTCGGGTCAGCGTTTTTGGCGCATCGTTCGTGTGCAGCGTTGAGAGCACCAAGTGTCCGGTCTGCGCCGCCTTGATGGCGATTTCCGCCGTTTCCAGGTCGCGGATTTCGCCCACCATGATCACGTCCGGGTCCTGGCGCAGAAATGCGCGCAACGCGCCAGCGAACGTCAGTCCGACCTTCGGATTCACGTTCACCTGGTTGACGCCGGGCAGATTGATTTCGGCCGGATCTTCCGCGGTGGAGATGTTCGTATCTTCCTTGTTCAGGATGTTGAGGCCGGTATAAAGCGAAACGGTCTTGCCGCTTCCCGTGGGGCCCGTGACTAGGATCATTCCGTGAGGCTGCGCCAGAGCCTTCATGTAGAGATCTTTCTGGGCGGGCTCGTAGCCCAGTGCGTCGATGCCGAGCATCGCGCTCGAAGGATCCAGAATACGGGCGACGATCTTTTCGCCGAACAGGGTCGGGCAGGTACTGACGCGGAAGTCGATGGCGCGGTTCTTGGAGATCCGCATCTTGATACGGCCGTCCTGCGGTACGCGCCGCTCGGCGATGTCCAGGCGCGACATGACTTTGATGCGCGCGGAGAGCTTGGGTGCAAGTTGCACCGGCGGAGTGGCAAGCTCTTTCAGGTAACCATCCAGCCGCAGCCGGATGCGATAGGTCTTCTCGTAAGGTTCGAAGTGGATGTCCGAGGCGCCCTTCTTGATGGCGTCCAGCAATACCTTGTTGACGAAGCGGACGATGGGTGCGTCTTCGACGTCGTCGCGGCCCACCGCGTCATTGTCGAGGTCTTCCTCGCCGCTGGTGATGTCCAGGTTTTCCAGGTCGAGCCCATCGTCGTCGACCAGGTTAGACATCTGGGTGTCGGCCTGCTCGATGGCCTTGCTGGCGATCTTCTGCAGCTTGTCTTCTTCGACGACCACGGCCTCGACGGACAGGCCGGTCTGAAACTTGATCTCGTCCAGGGCATGCAGATTCGTCGGATCAGAGACGGCGACGAACAGCCGTTTGCCGCGCTTGAGCAACGGCAGCACCCTATGTTTGAGCAGTAGCTTGTCGGAGACCAGTCGGACTGTTTCGAGATCGGGCTGGATCGCTTCCAGATCCAGCAGGGGCACGCCGAATTCCTGGGAGGCTGCAATTGCAATTTCGCGGGCGTCGGCGAGCCCGGTCGACACCAGGTGGGCAACCAGGTTGGTGTTATTGCCCTTGGCCACGGCAACGGCTTCGAGCATCGCCCGCTCTTCCAGCAGCCCGTCCTGGATCAGGCGCAGGGGCAGACCTTGCAGGGTAAGGCGCTGGGTGCTGAGGGGAATTGCGTCGGCCATGTGAGCGGGGTATCAGGCTGGGTGGGCAGGCAGGCTACTACTTACCGCATGCGGTGCTTACTGGCAAATTGTCAAATTGCCGTGGATTTTCGCCCAGACGCCGCGTGTCGGACGCGATTGGCGTCACAGTATGGGGCGGCTCAACGATAGCTTGTCTGCGTCTGCTCTCCGTCCGGGAAGAATCATCCGACATGTTCGTAGACCAGTCTGCCCAGCTCATCATGGGCAGGCATCCAGTCGGGTTTGCGACTATTGGTCAGTAGGACGAAAATTTTCCCGTTCTCGGCCATTGCCGCAAAGGCCGTCACCCCGGGCAGGCTGCCATCGCGCCAGTACATACGCCCGTGCCCAGGCTGCCGAAAGGAGTAAAAAACCAAGCTGTGACATGAGCGCCATTGTCTGTCGTCACAGTCCGGCAGCGGCGTTAGGAGTTGCCGGCCGATCTGTTCCAGCGGCGAATGGGTCGAGGGTGTCAACTGGAGCAGAAATTTGCCCAGATCAGCGGCCGTGCCGGCCAGGGCACCAGTCCATGCGTGTTCATTCCAGCGAAGCTGATCGAAATCACGCATCTCGTTTGTCGTGGCGAACTGGGGGAAACTGGCGGCTTGCCGCAGGCCTTCGGCAGTCGTGTATTGAATGGAAGCGAACGAGGCAGGCCTGGCGGTATCGAGAACCAGATTCAGGAGCTCCTGATCGGATTTGCCACTTCGATGGCGCAACGTCACTCCGACCAGGCAATAACCCAGGTTCGAATAGGCGTAGCGCGTGCCAGGCGGGAAGTCGATGGTGACCTTCTCGAGAAGATTGGGATGATACGGACAAGGTGAGGTCGACCAGAACAACGGATCGCCCGACAGGGATCGGTCGAATCCGGCGCGATGCATCAATAGTTGCCGTAAGGTCATCGATTGCCAGGCGGGCGTATCCGGCAGTCTGTAGCGACTGCCATCGAGGGATTCCTGCAGGCTGTGATCGATTGCCACCGTGCCCTGCTCATCCAGAAGCAGCGTGACCGCTGATGTGAAAATCTTGGTCAGACTCGCGAACGGCATGGGCATGGACGAGTCCATCTTCCGCCGATTGCCTGCTGCGTCGATTGCAAGACCTGAAGTGCACTTGTAGGTGTGTTGGCCGTCCCGGAAATAGATCTGTATTCCTGGCATTTCATGGCGCTGTCCCCATGCTGCAAC
>Ga0182747_1001227_pt1 | contig 20424 bp, 18 predicted proteins | sample eDN3rd30CBELigBY_FD_128526 | JGI IMG/M metagenome (GOLD analysis project Ga0182747, IMG submission 128526) | Enriched backyard soil microbial communities from Emeryville, California, USA - eDNA 3rd pass 30_C BE-Lig BY (version 2) (version 2) | ecosystem: Environmental > Terrestrial > Soil >...
AAATGAACGTAAAAGGTAACAGAGAAGCGCTCTCAGTGCCCAAACGAACTCGAAATGAACGTAAAAGGTAACAGAGAAGCGCTCTCAGTGCCCAAACGAACTCGAAATGAACGTAAAAGGTAACAGAGAAGCGCTCTCAGTGCCCGAACGAACTTAAAATGAACGTAAAAGGTAACAGAGAAGCGCTCTCAGTGCCCGAACGAACCTGAAATGAACGTGAAAGGTAACAGAGAAGCGCTCTCAGTGCCCAAATGAACTCGAAATGAACGTAAAAGGTAACAGAGGCGCGCACTCATTGCCTTAAAACTAGACAAACTTTCATTAATTCAAAAACAATATCCTCATCTATCCTTCACAGTCACCACTTTATTTAAAAACGGATGCTCGAATTCCAGTTGAATGGCGTGTAATTCATAGCTATCTTTTGCTGTTCTACGAGCATTGTACATCGTGTCACCAACAATTGGGTGACCAAGGTGTGCCATATGAACACGGATTTGGTGGGTGCGACCTGTTTCTAAAACTAAATGAACAATTGAAGTATTCTTTAATCTTTCTACCACTTTATAATGAGTTACTGCATGCTGGCCGGTATTAGAAACAACACGTCGTGTAGCATGGTGACGATCCTTTCCAATCGGTTCATTGATTGTACCGCTGTCTTGACGAATGATACCTTGAACTTCGGCTTCATAAGTACGGATGATTGATTTTTCTTCTATCATTCGGTCAAAAATGGATTTTGCAATTGGATGTTTTGCCACTAACAGTAATCCCTTTGTTCCTCGATCTAACCGATGGACATGCTCTGCGTAGTTTCCACCATTTGCTTTTACATGTGCCATGACATGATTCATACAAGTATCTCGATCCCAAATATCATTTGGATGAGTTGCCATTCCTTTTGGCTTAGAAACAATCAAACAATGTGCATCTTCATACTGTATGGTAATTTCGTGCTCATTAGTTGGAACATAACTAGAATCAGGAATCTCGAATGTGAATTTTATGATAGTCCCCCTGGATAATTTGTCATTCCATAGTACTGGAGTGTTATCCTCATAAGTAACAGCCTTTGCCATACGCAGCTCATGTACTAGCTTTTTTCCGAGCCTCCACTTTGTTCTTAATAATTCCTCTACCGTTAACCCATCTTGTACAACTTCATATAGAAACATATATTTTTCCTCCAAATAAAGAATCGTGTTCATTATGAACACGATTTCCTAAATTTATTATTTTGCTTGAGCTAAAAATGTTTTTACTGCATCAAGGTGTTCTGAATAGTCGCCTTCAAGTCGTTGAACTTCTTTACCTTCGTTGAAGAAGATTAAAGTAGGAGTACTTGTTACGTTATATTCTGCCCAACCAGCTTGGTATTCTAAAATGTTTAATTGATCAATATGAACACCTAAATCCTTTGCTGTTGGCATTAAATTAGGTGTGAAGTTTTGACAGTGAACACATTCTGGACTAAACATATAGGCTACCACTGGTTCACCAGAAGCAATTTTTTCTTTTAAATCTTCAGGCTGGATAATATTTTGGTAATTTTCGTCGTCTAGTAAATCAATTGTAGATTGTCTTAAATTATCAGTTCCATATGGATTGTTATCTAGTTTACTTTGATTTGAGATGTTCGTTAAAATGATAATAGCAGCAAATAGTACTACAATGACAGCACCAATAATTCCAAGCTTTTTCAAATTATTTTTCCCCTTTCAAAACTCTTAACATATAAATACTTGTAATGGCAATTAATATAAATGCAATCAATGCTAAGAATGGTATTGTAATAAATCCTAACAAGTTAATATATTGGCCAGTACATGGAACTTGTCCACATGATGGTGCACTATCTCTTAAAAAGTCCAACTTTTGAATACCATAATGGTATAAAGAAATACACCCGCCAATAATTGAAAAGACGGCAGTTGTTAAGGCGATTCTAGCATTTTTTTGTATGTATGCAACAGTTGTCATAATGACAATGGGATACATTAAAATGCGCTGATACCAACAAAGTTCACATGGTGTATAACCACGTACTTCTGAAAAATAAAGAGATCCAAACGTTGCTAATAATGAAACAATCCATATAAATAGCAAACTATTTTCAAGTTTTTTACTCATTTTATATCTCCTAGCGAAATAAGTTTTCGTAATTCGATTATAGAGCGAAGATGTATAGAAGTAAATTGTTTTGATTTCAAGATAATCCTTAAATTTTTGTAAGGTACTACTATTTTCAACCTCATAAAGTATCCCAATTTTATTGACGAATTACAATGACATTTTTAGTACTTTTTCAGACAAAAGTATGAGTTACCAATAAATGAAAGAATCTCTTTGGAATGATATGATAAAAGAAACAAAAACACACATCTATACCTGAGGTGTTAACAATCAATGAATGAAACGTCTAATATTACATTATTAAAAGAAATAGCAGAATTATTAAATGAAGAGACTGAAATGATTCCTATGTTAAAGGGAGCACTTAGTAAACTTTTACAAGGCACAAACTTTGAATCGGGTTGGATATTCTTCATTAATGGAAAAGGCAAATCTCAATTAGTTGCACATGAACATTTACCGCAAGCTCTTCAATATAATGAATGTCAGTATCTAACAAAAGGTGGCTGCTGGTGTGTCTCAAAATTTAGAAACAATGAATTGAAAAAAGCATCCAACATTATCGAATGTCAGAGAATTGAAAGTGCAATTGAAGACCAGGTTGGGGAGCATGGAGGAATCACTCATCATGCAACAGTACCACTTCAATCAGGTGGTGAGCGATTTGGAATATTAAATGTTGCAAAGCCAAATACAGTAAGCTACACAGAAGAAGAACTAGAACTTTTGGAATCGGTAGCATTTCAATTAGGGTCAGCCATTAAACGCGTTTACTTAACAAAGCAAGAACAAGAAATGGCGTTAGTAAAAGAGCGTAATCGCCTAGCAAGAGATCTTCATGATTCTGTGAATCAGCTTTTATTCTCAGTGACATTAACTTCAAGAGCGGGAATTGAGATGACTGAACAACCAGAATTAAAAGATACATTTCGTGATATCCAACAATTAACACAAGCTGCTTTGACTGAAATGCGTGCACTTATTTGGCAATTACGCCCTAAAGGATTAGAAAGTGGCATACTTGATGCAATCAAAGCCTATGCCGAAATGTTAAATTTATCTTTAGTTGTCAACGTATCAGGTGTACTTCAATTTCCATCGAAAGTTGAAGAAACATTATTCCGCGTCGCCCAAGAAGCATTAAATAATGTAAGAAAGCATGCAGGAGTATTTGAAGTAGAGTTGTTCATCACAGTTACGCCAACTGATATTTTGTTTGTCGTGAAGGATGAAGGTAGAGGATTCGTCAATGATTTAGGTACGAAACTACCATCTATTGGGATGCAATCCATTAAAGATCGTGTACAAGCCCTTGGTGGGACAGCTGATTGGGTGAGTGAAATTGGTAAGGGAACGGAACTTTTAATTCGAATACCGTACTAAGGGGGGATATGAACTATGATTCGAGTACTAATAGCTGATGATCATCATGTTGTACGTAGAGGTTTAATCGTTTTTTTAAAAACACAAAAAGATATAGAAGTTGTCGGAGAAGCAAAAAATGGTTTAGAAGCAGTGGAATTAGTTGAGATCCTGCAACCAGATATTGTATTGATGGATTTAGTTATGCCAGAAATGAATGGGATACAAGCAACGAAAAAGATAAAAGCGAATTGGCCGAAAATTGAGGTGCTGATGCTTACAAGCTTTTCTGATAAAGATCATGTACTTCCTGCATTAGAAGCAGGCGCGGCTGGTTACCAGCTAAAGGATATTGAACCGGATGATCTTGTTAATTCTATTCGGAAAACGATGCGTGGAGAAAGTATTATGCATCCTGTTGCTACTACTACATTACAGGAAAAGATTCATGAAGATGAAAATTTACCCCATATAAAAAATCCTTTAACTCCAAGAGAGCAAGATGTACTTGCTGAGCTAACAAAAGGAAAGAGTAATCGCGAAATTGCATCATCCCTTTTCGTGACTGAAAAAACGGTAAAAACGCATATTTCTAACATTTTCAATAAATTAGACGTTCAAGACCGAACGCAAGCAGCACTATATGCTGTGAAGCATAACTTGACTGAAAGTAGTGAGGGAACATCTTAAAATAACTTTTTGAGTTGCTCCTTTGAAAGTGTGAGGAAAATCTAAACAAGGCTGAAATGAAAATCAAATTTCATTTCAGCCTTGTTCTTTTATAGAAGCACTTTCAATATTAAAAATGATAATCCTCATCAACTGCATTTGGAAGATCGTGAGGTTCTATATGAACAAGGGCTGTACAAAATGGTTTAAACCTTTTAACTGTGTTTTCAATTTTCTCGGTTATTCGATGACTTTCCCAAACATTTAAATAGGGATTCACAGTAACGGTTACTTCGATAAACATCATATTTCCGTGGGTACGTCCTTTAAAATCAACTAAATCAATGACGCCATCCACATTGTGAATAAGTACTGATAAGGTTTCAGCTTCTTCAGTATCAAAAGCATCTGTTAATGTTTGAACAGATTCCCAGAAGATTTCAATCCCAGTTTTTATTATGATAATCCCTACGATTAAAGCTGTCAGAGTATCAATAATAGCAAAGCCAAAAATCGCACCAAAAATACCAATGGCTGTTCCAATACTTACGAGTGCATCTGATCGGTTATCATAGGCAGCAGCTTTTACAGCAGTGCTACCAATTTTTTTAGCTAAATTAAGATTAAATCGATACACCAAATACATAACAACAGCACTACCAATAGCGACATATGCAGTTAGCGGAGAGGGTGTTTCACGACTAGGTTTCCACAATGCTAATATGGAATCCAGTAATACTTGTAGCCCAACGACCATCATAATAAATGATGCAATGAGCGAAGCAATTGTTTCTGCTCTAAGATGACCATACTGATGATTTTCATCAGGTGGTCTTTGAGAGATACGTAATCCGATTAATACTGCAATTGAGGCAATAATATCGGTTGTATTGTTTAGTCCATCTGCCATTAAAGCATCGGATGCACCAAAGTAACCGATGACTAACTTTGAAGCACTGAGAATAAGATATGTACCAATTGATAGCCATGCACCTTTTTCCCCAGCACGCAAGTTTGTATATAGTTCCAAAATGTTTCCTCCCCACAAAACACCAAGACATGATAAAACGACTTTCCGTTAAACGGAAAGTCGTTTCGTAATCTTATTCTTCTACTTTTTGTGCTAAATCATCCATCTCAGATTCTTCACCAGTAGGTTCATCTAGTTTAATTACTTCAAGATAAAGAATATGGTGGCCGTCCAGCTCTTTAATTTTAAATTCGTAGCCTTCAGTTTCGAAACTGTCACCTTCAACAGCATCAAATCTTTGAGTTAAGAACCAACCGCCAAGTGTATCAATATCAGATTCTTCGATATTAATACCTAACATATCATTTACTTCTTCAAGTAACATTTTTGCATCTATTATATAATGGCCTTCACCAATTTCTTGAACTTCTGGTATTTCATCTTCGTCAAATTCGTCTTGAATGTCACCGACGATTTCTTCAATAATGTCTTCAATTGTTACTAAACCTGAAGTACCACCATATTCGTCCATTAGGATTGCCATATGAATTCGTTCTTGTTGGATTTTCAATAATAGGTCACTAATTGGAATTGTTTCAAAAACACGAATGACAGGCTGCATATAATCCACAACTGGTTTATCTCCATTGGTAGGATTTTTAATATATGCGGTCAATAAATGTTTTAGATTTACAAGTCCGATTACGTGGTCTTTATCGCCATCCGTTACAGGATAACGAGTATATTGTTCTACACCCATTACTTCAAATACTTCTTTGACAGTTAAGTCTTTTTCAAAACTTGTTATTTCAGTACGAGGCACCATAATTTCCTTTGCTGTGCGGTCTGAGAATTCAAAAATACTGTTAACATATTCATATTCTGAATGGTTAATTTCACCGCTTTTTAAACTATCTGCCATAATCATACGAAGTTCTTCTTCTGTATGTGCGTTTTCACCTTCTGTTACAGGTTTTAAACCAAATAATTTAGAAAGTCCACGCGCAGATAAATTTAAGAAGTGAATAAATGGATACATTACTTTATAGAATCCAACTAATATTCCTGAAAAGTTCAATGTAACCCATTCAGCTCGCTGAATAGCTAGCGTTTTTGGTGCTAATTCACCAGCAACAACATGGACAAACGTTACGATTGAGAATGCGATAATGAAAGAAATAACTGAAACCGCAGCAGCCTCAACGTCTAATCCAATCATTCCAAATAATGGATGTAACATTTTAGCTATTGTAGGTTCCCCTAACCAACCTAAACCTAATGACGTAATAGTAATCCCTAACTGACAAGCAGATAAATACTCGTCAAGGTTTAATAATACCTTTTTAGCTCGAATTGCTTTTCTATTTCCTTCTTCCGCTAATTGATCAATGCGTGTTGAACGCACCTTAACAATTGCAAACTCAGTTGCAACGAAAAATCCTGAAAAGATAATAAGGATAGCAAAAATTGCTAGCCTAATGGTCAGCTCTACTATGTCTCCGTCCAAATACGTTCTTTGTTCCTGACCCGAATGAGGGGAGCGAACAAAGAATACACCTCCTATTAATAAAAAATTAGTTAATAATTTAATCATAAAATATTTTCTTTGAAAATACAATTGATGAATGGTGATTATTGTATCCAGTTTTATATAAAAAATGGAAAAACAAATTCCCTAAAATTTCAGGTGATTTACAATGTGAAAATAAGTTAGAAGGATTTACATATAATGTAGTCACAACTTTTTTGAAGTAACTAATTTTAGGATTTTTAATAAGATATCGGAATAAATTTGAATGTAAATAAAAAATATTAATAGTATTCAGAATATTGTTGACATCTAAAAAGTGGGTATGCTACCATTTAGTGGTCACAATAAATTAGGGAATGGAGGTAAGGATTATGAAAATGTTTGATCAATTAATTACTAACACAATTGAAAATTGTAATCCAAGCTTCCGTATACTGTTTACTTGCTAATTTTTTGTTCTTATTTTGCAATTACACGGTACAGGTTTGGATACTTGTACCTTTTTGGGCACTTATCCCTAAAGGGGTAAGTGTCTTTTTATTGCCTGAAAACGGAAATTACCTACAAAAATAGTGGAAAACAGTAGAGAGAAAGAGAGAAGGTGTAACAATGTTTAATGTTTTATTTAAATTAAAATGGTTTTATAAAACCCAATGGAGACGATACACTCTCGCAATTGTATTAATAGCTGTTTCGAGTGTAGTCGAAATTTTACCTCCATATATCCTCGGGATGGGGATCGATGATATTTCTTCAGATACAATCACTTCTGAAATATTAACAAGGTACGTATTAATATTAGTTGCAATTATCATCAGTACTTATGTAATGAACTTTATTTGGCAGTATCAATTATTCGGTGGTGCGATCAAATTAGAGCAAATATTACGTAAGAGATTAATGCATCATTTCTTAAGAATGACACCTACATTCTATGAAAAAAATAGAACTGGTGACTTGATGGCACGTGCAACGAATGATTTAAATTCTGTTTCACTCACTGCCGGTTTTGGAATTATGACTTTAATTGATTCAACACTTTATTTCGGTGCAATAATATTGGCAATGGGATTCTTTATTTCATGGAAATTAACATTGATTTCGATGATCCCAATTCCAGTTATTGCTATATTAATGCAAGTATTAGGAAAGAAAGTCCATGAACGTTACATGACCGCACAAGAGTCATTTGGTGAATTAAATGATAGTGTTTTAGAATCTGTAGCCGGTGTACGTGTTGTTCGTGCATATGTTCAGGAAAAGAAAGATGAAGCACGTTTCCACGACATGAGTGAAGAAGTTTTTCAAAAGTATATACGTGTAGCAAAAATTAACGCATTATTTGGACCCCTAACAAAAATTGGTACAGGGATTACTTATGTAATCACATTAGGATACGGGGCATTTCTTGTATCAAATGGTGAAATGTCAGTAGGTCAAATTGTATCATTTACCATTTATTTAGGGATGGCAACATGGCCAATCATTGCAATTGGAGAGTTAATCAATGTTATGCAACAAGGGAACGCATCTTTAGACCGTGTTCAAGAAACATTAGATTATTCGCCAGATATTAAAGATCCGGAACAGTCATATCCAATTTCTACAGTATCATCAATTGGATTCGACGAATTTACATTCCAATATCCATTATCACATATCAAAAATTTACAACGAATTTCTCTACAACTTCAAAAAGGCCAAACGCTAGGAATTGTAGGGAAAACAGGAGCAGGTAAAACTACTTTTGTAAAACAATTACTAAGAGAATATCCAGTTGGAGAAGGTCAGTTTACTTTTGGAGAAACAGACATTTCAAAATTATCGAAGGAAGAAGTACTTGAGTGGATTGGGTATGTTCCACAAGATCATGTTCTTTTCTCCCGTACGATTCGTGAAAATATTATGTTTGGGAAAGAAGATGCTTCAGAGGAAGATATTCGTGAAGCAATCCGTTTAGCATATTTTGAAAAAGACTTAAAAAATCTTCCATTAGGAATAGAAACACTAGTTGGTGAAAAGGGTGTTTCGTTATCAGGTGGACAGAAACAGCGAGTTTCCATTGCTAGAGCTTTAATTAAAGACCCAGAAATACTAATTTTAGATGATTCTTTATCTGCTGTTGATGCGAAGACAGAAACAAAAATTATTGAAAATATTCAACAGGAACGTAAAGGAAAAACAACAATTATTACAACACATCGTCTATCAGCAATCCAACATGCAAATTGGATTATTGTATTAGATGACGGGGTCATTGTGGAAGAAGGGACGCATGAGGAACTCCTTGAAAAAGGTGGCTGGTATAAAGAGCAATTTGATCGCCAGCAATTAGAGGGGGTGTCTTCTGAATGAGTACAGGAAGACGATTATTTCAATATACATTAAAATTTAAGAAACCAATATTACTAGGTTTATTTCTATTAGCATTGTCAGTATTAACTGACTTATCGGGGCCGTTTATTGCGAAGCATATTATTGATAATTATATGGTTCCAGAATCACTATTGTTTGAACCGTTAGTAATCTTACTAATTATTTTCATTACTTTAGAAATTTCAACGGCGACTCTTCGATACTTTATGTACATCAATTTACAAATCGGAGCAAACCGCATTATACAGAAGTTGAGAATCGATGTGTTTGGCCATATTCAGAAAATGCCAATCAATTACTTTGATAACTTACCAGCTGGTAAAATTGTAGCGAGAGTAACGAATGATACAGAAGCAATCCGTAACTTGTTCTCTCAAGTAATGGTGCAATTCTCAATGAGTACTATTTCTATAACAGGGGTATATGTAGCGTTATTTATTCTAAATTGGAAAATGGCCATTATTGCTTTGGCTGTTATACCAATTGTGTATGTTTGGATGATTACTTACCGTAAGTTTGCATCACGTTTTAATCATGTCATTCGAACAAAAATTGCTGATATCAACGCCATGATTAATGAATCAATCAACGGTATGACGATTATTCAAGCTTTTAAACGAGAAGAGCAAATGAAAAAAGAATTTGCTGAAATGAATGACGAGCACTATGAATATCAACGTAAACTACTGTTTTTAGATTCAGGTACAGCGCACAATCTTGTAAATGTACTACGCTTAATCATCTTAACAATATTTCTCTTTTACTTTGGAACACAGTCGATTACTACATCAGAAATAATTACTGCGGGTACATTGTATGCCTTTGTAGATTACACAACGCGATTATTTAACCCGATTGTGAATATAGTAAATCAGTTCTCTCAAATGGAACGTTCACTTGTAGCTGGTTCACGTGTCTTTGAACTGTTAGATCAAAAAGGTGAAGACGTCAGTGAAAAATCTATCCCACGTTATGAAGGTAATGTGACATTTGATCGAGTTTCTTTTGCCTATAAAGATGATGAGTATGTATTAAAAAATATCAGCTTTGAGGCGAAAAAGGGAGAAACAGTTGCTTTAGTTGGTCATACAGGATCAGGAAAAAGCTCCATTATGAATTTATTATTCCGATTCTATGACCCTCAAAGAGGTAAAATTTTGATCGACGGAAAAGATGTTACAAAGATTCCTCGTCAAACAATCCGTGAGCATATGGGAATCGTGCTTCAAGATCCGTATTTATTTACAGGGACAATTGCAACAAATGTTAGTTTAAATGACCCTCGCATCTCAAGAGAAACGGTTGAAAAGGCACTTGAAGCGGTTGGTGGAGAGAGGGTATTGAAAAACCTTGAAAAAGGGATTGATGAACCTGTTATTGAAAAGGGAAGTACATTGTCATCAGGTCAACGTCAGTTAATTTCCTTTGCTCGCGCTTTAGCCTTTGATCCAGCAATCCTAATCTTGGATGAAGCAACATCAAATATTGATACAGAAACTGAAGAAATTATTCAACATGCGATGGATGTATTGAAAAAAGGACGTACGACATTCATTATTGCACACCGACTTTCTACTATTAAGAACGCTGATCAAATATTAGTATTAGACCGTGGAGAAGTGGTAGAAAAAGGTACGCATGAAGAACTAATTGCTCTTGGTGGTCGTTATGAGACGATGTATCGCTTACAATCAGGGGTTCATAACTAAGCGTTAGTTCGTTTAATAGTCAAATTCGTTTGGAAATAGGGAAAAGTTGGTCCGAGTGGTTCGGACCAACTTTTTTAGTATAATATTGCTTTTGTCATTTGAAACTCGTATAGTAATCTCATAATTTAGAAAGAAAAAGAGATGAAGCCTATGACCAGGTGGATACGCAGCTGGGTGTTAACGATTAGTTCTTTCAATAGAAATATCAGAATGTTTATGTTAGCCAATGTGCTAATACAAATCGGTATGGGTGTTTTTAGTGTTATGTATAATTTATATATTCGTGGACTTGGATTTTCCGAATCTGTAAATGGTAGTGTAATTGCTATTAACTCACTTGCTACGGCAATAATGCTCATTCCTGCAGGGTTATTAAGTGATAAATTCGGAAGGAAAAAGCTTCTGATTGTGGGTACGTTACTCACTGCAATTGTTCTATTTGGACGGAGTATTGTAACTGTAGAACATCCAATTTTAATTTTTGGATTTTTAGCAGGGATCGTATGGGCTTTATCCCAAGTATCTGGTGTTCCTTTTTTAGCTGAAAATTCGGCTCCAAGTGAACGGATGCATTTATTTAGTATACATTTTGCAATGGTTACAGTTGCAAATGTTGTAGGGAATTTACTTGGTGGGTTTGTAGCAGATGGATTGCAATCCTTGTTTAATATTGGGATTGTAGAAAGTATCCGTATTTCATTAATGATAGGTGCAGGAATCTTTAGTCTAGGATTAATTCCCTTGCTTCAGTTGAAAATTTCGCCGAAACCTGAACCAAAGATACAAACTGAAGAGAGAAAAATAAAAGCAATCACTGCTACTGAAGATGATAGCTTTAAAAAGAACTTCAAGATGATTGTACTATTCGGATTGTCTAATATGATGATTGGAACTGGATCTGGTTTAGTTATCCCATATTTAAATCTATATTTTGCAAACCGCTTTGGTGCATCGAATTCCTATGTAGGGCTTATTATTGCACTAGGATCAGCGATGACTGCCGTTGCCATGTTAATTGGCCCGATTCTAGTAAAAAGAGTCGGAAAAGTTCGAGCATTAGTAATTTTCCAATTTGTATCGATCCCGTTTTTATTCATTACAGGGTATACAAATTCATTATTCATTGCTTCAATGGGCTTTTTACTGAGGCAAGCTCTTATGAATGCCGGAAACCCAATTACAAGTGCGATTGCAATGGATGTTGTTCACGATAAATATAAAGGGTTGGCCAACTCAGTCAACCAAATGGTTTTCAATTTAGGATGGGCGATGATGGGCTTACCTGCTGCTTGGCTCGTTACAACATACGGCAATTATTGGGGCTATGCATTTACATTCAGTATTACAGGGTGCTTGTATTTAATCGCATCTACTTATTTCTATTTCATTTTTGGTAGAAAGTATCAGTTGAAAGAAGAATAGTAGAATTCCATAGTAGCAATAATTGATAAGTTAAAAAGTGAGGCAACTATATGGAAATAAAATTTAATGAGTTTTTAAAAGAAGAATTGACAATAGAACAAATACAAACAGCAATGGAAATAGGGGAACTTACATCAAAGGAATTAGTCATGTACTACCTTTATCGAATCGCTAAGTATGACCAGGATGGTCCGAAACTGAATTCGATTATTGAAGTGAATCCGGATGCAATTTTTATCGCCGAGGCATTAGATCAAGAAAGAAAATTAAAGGGACCAAGAGGATTGTTGCATGGTATTCCAGTTCTATTGAAAGATAATATAGAGACAAATGATTTTATGCATACGAGTGCAGGGACTCTTGCACTTAGTAATTATTCGAGTGAAGAGGATGCTTTTCTTGTAAAGAAGCTAAGAGAAGCTGGTGCAGTTATTTTAGGAAAAACTAATATGACTGAACTTGCCAATGGGATGTCTTCGGAAATGTGGGCAGGATATAGTGCTAGAGGTGGGCAAGTATTAAATCCATATGGCGACTCCCTATTTGTAGGAGGATCCAGTTCAGGATCCGCAGTAGCTGTTGCAGCAAATTTAACAGTATTATCTGTTGGTACTGAAACGGATGCTTCTATCTTGAGTCCGGCAATCAATAATTCAGTCGTAGGCATAAAACCAACAGTTGGATTGATAAGTAGAAGTGGTTTGATTCCATTTACGTATTCGCAAGATACGGCAGGACCGATTGCTAGAAATGTAACGGATGCAGCGATTTTATTAGGAGCATTAACAGGTGTCGATGAAGCGGATTCTGCAACACACAGAAGTATTGAACAATCAGTTGAAGACTATTCGGTTTTTCTTGATCCAAATGGTTTGAAGAATGCTAGAATTGGTGTGTTTGTAAGTGAAGATGATGAATTTCTGAAATCTGACGATTATGATGAGGACTTATTTAAAAATGTCATTGAAACACTGAAAAATGAAGGGGCAGAAGTAGTGGAAGATATTGAGCTTCCTTCTATTAATAGAGATTGGAGCTATGGAGTATCCTTATACGAATTAAGACATAGCTTAGAAAATTTTCTAGCAAAGCTTCCGAATCACACACCTGTTCACTCTCTTCAGGAATTAATCGATTACAATAAAAAGAATAGTGAAGTCGCCTTAAAGTATGGCCAAGATAAATTAGAGTATAGATTAACTTTGTCAAATACATTGAGAGATTCTGATTACTTATTGGCTAAGCTAGAAGATCTTTATTACGCACAGGAGCACGGAATAGATGCAGCCTTAGATCAATACAATTTAGATGCAATTTTATTCCCATCCTATATAGGCTCAACAATAAGTGCAAAAGCAGGGTACCCTTCTATCGCATTGCCAGCAGGTTATTTGAAAAATGGGAAACCATTCGGGGTTACGTTTGCTAGTGGAGCGTTTAAAGAAGGAATCTTAATAAAAATTGGTTATGCCTTCGAGCAGGCAAGCAAGTCAAGAAAGAAACCAGAACTTAATTATTGCGCGACAGTAAAATAAACGGAAGCCCCTGATTTCCAAAATATTGGAGATTCAGGGGCTGCTTTTATCTTTTTTAGCGGAAATCTCTTTTTTCAATCATATACATGATAAAGCATAAGATCATGTACCTTTTTTTCAACGTCTTCTAAATCTACTGGAGTTTCCCCAATCCACTCGATTTTTCCATCTTTACGGTACTCAGCTTTATATGATTTTTGGTTATAGTAAAATGAAACAATCCATCCCGGTAGTTGAGTATTTTCAAACATTGGTTTAAAACGAAAATGTGTAATCATCTTTATCCCCCTTTGAAACATTTTCCTAGCTTTAATCGTACTAGAAATAGTAAAAGAAGGCTAACATTATGTTGCAAAACATTCCTCTGATATAATAGTTGAATAGTTATTAATGAAGTGAGAGGTATTTCATATGGATAATCCATTACTAGCGATTATATTTATGGCAATTATCGGTGCTGTCATTGGTGGATTTACCAATTACATTGCGATTAAAATGCTTTTCCATCCGTACAATGCAATTCATATCGGATCTTGGAAGCTACCATTTACCCCAGGTTTAATACCAAAACGTCGTGGAGAGCTTGCTAAACAATTAGGTGAAACAGTAACAAAATATTTGTTAACACCGGAAGTATTTCGAAAAAAATTACTGTCCGATGATATTCGCGAATCAGTTTTAAAGTTTACACAAAAGAAAGTGGAGGAAGTTGTTTTTACAAATGAAAAAACACTTCAAGACTGGGTTAGTTTGATTGGCATAAATGACCTACCTAAAACAATTGAAGGGAAAGTAGATACGATTATTGAAACACAAATCGTAAATGTAAAGAATACATTATCTACGAAGTCAATTGAACAAATTTTACCCGAACAGTTGAATGAAACAATTGAAAGAAAAATTCCTGAACTTACAACCTATATCCTAAGTAAAGGTGAAGAATATTTCAGTTCACCAAAAGGCGAAGCGACCATCCGCAACATGATGGACGACTTTTTAGCTACAAAAGGAACAATTGGTGGAATGATTCAAATGTTCTTTGGAGATTCCAACGCGATCGTAGGTAAGCTTCAAAAAGAATTAATCAATATGCTAAGAGCACCTGGAACAAAAAATTTGATAGTCAACCTGTTCAATCAAGAGTGGGACAAATTGAAGCAACAGCCAATTGCGAATTACTTACAAGAAGTTGAGTTTGAGCCAATTATTGAAAAAATCCAAGCATATGCTAAAAAGGAATTAGCTATTGAAGAACGGTTAGATAAATCGATCAATAACTACTGGCCTCAAGGTAATGAGTATGTCAAAATGGAATTACTGCCAAAATTTTTAGAACAAGGATTCAAACTTGCTGAAAATAAACTAGAAGATGTAGTAAATCGATTAAACCTTCAAGAGGTAGTAAGAGAACAAGTGGATTCTTTCCCTCTTAAACAGTTAGAGGAATTGGTAGTTAGTGTAACAAACCGTGAATTAAAAATGATCACTGTATTAGGAGCAGTATTAGGTGGAGTCATTGGGATTGTGCAAGGCTTGATTGTATTACTGTTATAGCGAAATGCTAAATAAACAAGAGAGTAGGAAAAAATTTGGTTAACATTTATGATGACATTAACAAATTAGAAAGTACATTACGTCAAACAGATGAGTTTAAAGCGTTAAAAGAAGCGGTTGAACTAGTTCGTGCCGATGAAAATTCGAAAAAACTTTTTACAAATTTCCGAGACATTCAAATGAAATTACAAGAAAAACAATTGCGTGGCGAAGAACTACAAGAAGATGAGTATATGTACTTACAAAAAACAGCGCAACTTGCACAACAAAATCCACAAATTTTAGCGATGCTAGAAGCTGAAATGGCTGTAGGAAAGATAATTGAAGAAATCAATCGCATCATTGTTAAACCAATTCAATCGATGTACGACGGACTATAAAATGAATGTTGCCCTCACTTTTTGAAAAGTGGGGGCATTTTTTTGGTGAAGTAGAGCTTGCACTAATTTCCAATATTCCTAGAAACATTTCACTCAATATTTGATTGAATAGATGGTAAAATAAAAAAAGTGAATTTTACCGGATTGGAAATAATAAATCTTTCGGAAACCTACATAAGAAAGGACACCACCAACTCAAGGAGGCCTGGGTCAATTGTGTCTTTCTGATTGAAGAGATGAACGAAAAGAAAGAGAGTTTACAACGATGAAGACGATACAAATAAACGAACAATTTAAAGAAGATTGGGTTCGTGTGTTAAATCATATAGCAAACTTGTTTTTTGAGGATTCGAAAATAAGTACATCCGCAGAAAATGATGCTGATATGTCTATTCAGTTCCAATATTCAATAGCGGATGATTTCTCCATTCATACTTCAAGCGTGTTGTTAGTTGATAACCAAACGTTTACAAGCAACTACTCTATCAACTATGCAACTAAAGGAACGGAAAAAGAACAAGGGATACGAATGAAGCGTGCACTATCACACGTAATGCTAGATGTACTTGAACAGTATACAGGGATGATTCAAGAGTGGGGAATATTAACGGGTGTTAGACCAACTAAGCTTTATCATAAATATCGTAAGCAAGGTTATTCTGACAACGAAATTGCAGAAATCCTAAAAAGTGATTTCCGTATTTCAGATGCAAAAATTGAACTAATGAAGGAAATTGTTGATCGACAACTTAAAACAATACCGGACTTAGACAAGATTGGAAGAGACATTTCGATTTATATCGGAGTTCCATTCTGTCCAACAAAGTGCGCATATTGTACTTTCCCAGCGTATGCAATAGGTGCAAATCGTAAGCATGGTAGAGTTGATTCCTTTATTGATGGACTACATGTGGAAATTCGTGCGATGGGCCAATGGTTAAAAGACAATAATATGAACATTACTTCCATCTATTGGGGTGGGGGAACTCCTACTTCAATTGAAGCAGAGGAAATGGATGCTCTATACAAAACGATGTTCGAATCATTCCCAAATCCAAAAAACATCCGTGAGATAACAGTAGAAGCTGGTAGACCGGATACAATTACACCGGAAAAAATCGAAGTGTTGAAAAAGTATGGAATTGATCGTATTTCTGTTAATCCGCAATCTTATACAGATGAGACGTTAAAAGCAATTGGTCGTCATCATACTGTACAAGAGACAATTGATAAATTCTGGCTATCACGCAACTCAGGTATGAATAATATCAACATGGATTTAATTATTGGATTACCAAATGAAGGCATAGAAGAATTCCAACATTCATTAGATGAGTCGGAGAAAATGCAGCCTGAATCACTTACGGTTCATACATTATCCTTTAAGCGTGCGTCTGAAATGACGAGAAATAAAGATAAATACAAGGTTGCAGATCGCCCAACCGTTTCTAAAATGATGGAAATGGCGAGCAAATGGACAAAAGAAAATGGTTATGTTCCTTATTATTTATACCGTCAAAAAAATATCTTAGGGAACTTGGAAAACGTGGGTTATTCAAAACCTGGAGAAGAAAGCATTTATAATATTGTGATTATGGAAGAGGTTCAAACTATCCTCGGAATAGGTTGTGGTGCCTCAACGAAATTTGTAAATACTGAAACAGGTAAAATTCATCAGTTCCACAATCCAAAAGATCCAGCGGCTTATATTATGACCTTTGAAGAAGCAATCGAGAAGAAGATCGAAATGTTAAATGATTTATATAACGTACAATTAAGTAAATAAATATGAGGGTGAACCAGTTTTTATACTTTGGTCCACCCTTTTTTATTTGGCTTTGTTAAATTATTGTTGATGGTGTTACATTCGAATAAAAATGCATAAAACTTAGTAAATAGTGTTCAATCAAAAACTAGGAGGTTTTAAAAAATTGGCATTAAGAGAATGTAAATGGTGCGAACAATTAGCGAATATGGAAGATTGCGAAGAATGTCAGGAATGGGAATGTGTATGCGAATATTGTGGGTATTGCCACTATGACAAGCACTGGATTTATTAAAGTAAAGGTTCCGTCGAATTTAAATATTAGCAATTTGCGTATTAACTTAGCCATCATCAACTATTACAACCTATAAAACTATGCTAAACTAAGTATAATTATACAAAGAAAGTGCTAGGTGGTTTTATGTCAATCAATACAATTATTTTTGATTTAGATGATACGTTATTGTGGGATAAGCAAAGTATTCAAACAGCTTTCGATAAAACTTGTGAATATGCTGCAACAATACATAATGTAGAACCAAAGCAATTAGAAGAAGCAGTTCGTTTAGAGGCACGTAAACTTTATGAATCTTATGAAACATATGATTACACAGTATTAATCGGGATTAATCCATTTGAGGGGCTTTGGGGTACATTTGATGACCCAACGGAAAACTTCCAAAAGATGAAGCAAATTGTGCCTCAATATCAGAAAGATGCTTGGACAAATGGATTAAAGGTATTAGGGATTGAAGATGAAACCCTTGGTGCAGAGCTAGCAAAACGTTTTGTAGATGAAAGAAAAAAATCTCCATATGTATATGAAGATACATACGCTGTGCTTGATGAATTAAAAGGGAAATACCAGCTTGTGCTTTTAACAAATGGCGCACCTACTTTACAAAATTTAAAATTGCAAATCACACCAGAAATCCCACCTTATTTTGATCATATTATTATTTCAGGTGATTTTGGTAAAGGAAAACCTGACGCGAGCATTTTTGAATTTGTAATGGAAAAGGCCGGAATTAATGCAGAAGAAGGTATTATGGTAGGAGACAACTTGAATACTGATATTCTAGGATCTTCTCGTGTTGGAATGCGTAACGTCTGGATTAACCGTGAGAACAAAGAACAAAATCCTGAAATTACACCTACCTTTGAAGTGAAATCATTAACAGAGTTGTTAGAGCTATTAAAAACTCTATAATTATACAATTACTATCATTGGAATGGTTTAATATTGACCATTCCAATGATAGATAAGTTGCACTACACCTGAAGGGAATCTTCTTGTATCAACCAAATGTAAGTTGATCCTCTTCTCAATATCAATAAACAATGGTTTACCTCCACCCAAAATAACAGGATGTACAGATAATCTGAATTCGTCCACAATACCTAAATTGATAAAGGTTGTAATTAGGTCTGATCCTCCATAAAGCCAAATGTCTTTACCAGGTTGATTCTTTAGTTTTACGACTTCTTCCATAATGTTTTCATTAATATATCTTACTTTAGGATCGGTTGAAGTAGTTTGTGTTTTGGAAAACACGATTTTATCTTTTGAATGAATTAAATCCCACATTTCTTTATCTGACTCATCAGGAGTTTGAGATGCGAATTCTCCCCATAAATCATAGCTTTTTCTACCGTAAAGAATTGTATCAATCTGCTTTAAGAATTCTGTAAAATCCATTTCCGGCTCCATAATACACCAATCAATTTCTCCGTTTTTCCCTTCGATAAATCCATCCAATGATACCGCTAAGTCTAAAAGTATTCTTCTTTGATTACTGTTATTTGACATGAACATTCCCCCCCGTTCAAAAACTTTCAATTAGATTATAGCAAAATGTAATTGGAGTTATGCGTCCACATCATCCTTATGCAAGATATCTAGGATAAGTATCCGCTTAGTTGTCCATCATCCAACGAATGAAGGACAACTGGCAGCGGTTAAAGCATCAAAATGACCTTCATTACACTTCCCATAAGTATAAAAGTGGCAATCCATATGAATCGGATTGCCACTTCATTTATTCTTCTAAGTAATCAAATTTCTTCGCATGATCAATTTCCCGTTGAGAAAGTTGCTGCGTTAACTCATCAGTTTGTGAAATGTGGAAGGAACTAAGTTCGTCGTTAACTGCCACTTCTTCAGGATCATCATATAAATCATCATATTCTTTAAAATCTCCCTCAAAATCGGAAGGAGTTTCGGATGTACCGTACTTAGCTACCACTTGGAACGAATCTTCTGGGTCTCCCACATCGTCTGTGTCATCGCGACCAGCAAAAGAGTTATCTACAGGTGGGTGAATGACTTGTTCTTCAACCGGTCGATCTTTAGGGATATTTTTAGCATCAGTATGCTCAATACAAAATGCAGTATAAGGTAGTGCTTCTAACCGTTCATATGGAATATCTTGATGACAAACTTCACAAACTCCATATGTACCGTTTTCAATTTTCTCTAATGCTGCATTAATTTTTGCAAGTTCGTCTTCATCGTGAACTTTTAATGCCATATCCTTTTCACGTTCGTATAATTCAGTTCCTAAGTCCGCCGGATGATTATCAACGGTAGATAATTCATCTATAGAATCACGTAGACTTCCACGTTCTAAATATTCACCATCATCATCCATATCTTCCTTAGATAAAGATTTCTTTTGATCAAGTAACATCATTTTTAAGTTCGATAACTGATTCTCGTTTAAAATAGCCATCACGTCCTTTCTAACAATTATAGTATGGACGGAAAAATGGAAGTTATCAGAAGGATGTGTAAGTTTAGTTGGGGAGTTAATTAAGCGAAAATGAATCCGCAAGTAAAGCGGGAAAAAACGCAAATAAATGTAATAAAACCGCATAAAAGCGAACTCGCAACTAACAAGTAGAAAATCGCAAGTAAGCAAATAAATTTCGCAAGTAAATCCAGTGAATTCGCAAGGTTTATAATAAAATCGCAAGTAAAAGTGAGCTCGCAACTAAAAAGTACAAAACCGCAAG
>Ga0182747_1001228_pt1 | contig 20408 bp, 16 predicted proteins | sample eDN3rd30CBELigBY_FD_128526 | JGI IMG/M metagenome (GOLD analysis project Ga0182747, IMG submission 128526) | Enriched backyard soil microbial communities from Emeryville, California, USA - eDNA 3rd pass 30_C BE-Lig BY (version 2) (version 2) | ecosystem: Environmental > Terrestrial > Soil >...
CCACACAGATTGTCTGATAAATTGTTAAAGAGCAGTGCGACGGCGCTGAGCGCTCTGTCGCGAGGTCCCGTATAATACGTTTTCCTCATTCAGAGTCAAGCATTTATTTTTGCTTTTCTCTGTTGGCGTTCATCGCTGAACCCCGCTAACCCGGCGGCCTGCAAGCCGTTGTTCCGTGTCAGTGGAGGCGCATTATAGGGAGTTCTGAGACGTTGACAAGCCCTGTTTTAAAAAAACTTTTCAACCGTCTCTTTTTTGTGCAAAACGCCATTAAAGTGGCAGTTTTTCGAGCTTCTCAAAGCCGTAACGCTGTAAAACGGGTAAAAGTTGTTCAGTTTCTGCCGTCAGCGCCATGCAATAAGCCATATTCGGGTCACTGGATTTCGCATCTGGCGCCTCATGTTCCAGCAGCCAGACGGTACGACGAGCAATCGCAGCACCGGAATCAATCATCCGGGTACCTTCCGGCAGCACCTGCTGCAGCTCTTCCTGTAAAAGAGGAAAATGCGTGCAGCCCAGCACCACCGTATCAGGCGGCTCCGCCATTCGCAGCCACGGGCGCAGAATACGCCGCAACTCCTCCAGCGGGACCGGTTCGCCGTGCAGCTTCGCTTCCGCCAGCTCGACCAGCTCCGCGGAGCCCAGCATCTCTATTTTGCATTCATTCGCAAAGCGGCTGATCAGCTCACGCGTATAGGGGCGTTTGACCGTACCGCGCGTCGCCAGCAGGCCGACGACGCCATTCGCCGTCAAGCGGGCCGCAGGCTTAATCGCCGGGACGACGCCCACAACAGGAAAGGCGAATTTTTCACGAAGGGCGGGAAGAGAGACCGTGCTGGCGGTGTTACAGGCAATGACGGCCAGCGCCAGCGGATAACGTTGTTGAACGGCAGTGACGATTTCGAGCACGCGTTCAACGATGAATTCTTCACTCTTCTCCCCGTAAGGAAAAGCCACGTTATCGAAAGCGTAGATGTAATGCAGATTCGGCAGCAGCTGCCGAATCTCATGATAAACCGACAACCCACCGACGCCGGAGTCAAACACCAGCACGGTGGGACGTGGATCAGAAGGTGTAGCTGCCAGACAAGTAGTATTCTCGTCCTGCAGTTTGGTAGCCATAAGCTGTCTCGTAATCTTTATCGAACAGGTTAGCTATTTTACCACGAACTGTCAGGCGATCGGTGATCGGATACGCGGCAGATACATCAAGCGTGCTGTAGCTTGGCAAAATGCGCTGCGTATTATTGTACTGAGACGTGTTGTTATCGTAGCGTTTACCGTAATACTGCCACGATACATCCATATCGACGTTGAACATCGTCCAGTCCACCTGGTACTTCGCCTGTCGCTTAGAGCGTCTGGCCAGGACTTCACCATTGTCATCATTACGCGGGTCGACGTACTGCAACGTGACGCGGTGGCTGAAAATGCCGGTGTCGATATTACCGGTCCACTCAACACCTTTAATGGTTGCGGCATTGATATTGTCATACTCGCCTTCATAGGTGACAGGATCCGAGTAATAGGTAATCAGATTGGTGATCTTGTAGTGATACGCAGACAGGCGCCAGTCCAGCGGGCCGGTGAGACCGTCAAGTCCGGCTTCCCATTGTTGGGACTCTTCAGGTTTCAGGTTCGGATTTGAACTGATACCAAAACGGGTCGAACCAAACTGCTGTCCCAGTGAAGGCGCGAGGAAGCCGGTACCATAGCCGAGGGTCACGCGATAGTTTTCCACAAACTCCCAACCGGCGGTGGTCTGCCAGGTCCCGTGCCAGCCAAACTGCTCGTCATGATCTTCGCGACCGGACGCTTCAAGCGTGACATCGCCAAACTGCTGCTGACCGGTCAGATACAGGCCGGTGTTATCACGCTTGTAGGTATCCGATATGACCGTATCCGACGAGGTCAGCCGCTGCTGTTGCCAGTCGACGCCGGCGCTCACCGAACCGTGGCCAACAATAACGTTATTGCCCCACTGCAGGTTACGCTGAGTCATCCGATCGAGCGTCGTACCATCATTGTACCGGCCGTATATGCTGCTGTAGTTGTAGTCTTTGACCTTCTGGTAGCTGGCAATCAGTTGTGAAGAGTAGATCCCGGAGCTGAATGCCAGACCCGCGTCCCAGCTCTGGTTATAGAGCTGCTCTTCATCTGCACTGTAGGCAGGGCTGTATGGCGGGCTCCCCAGATCGTAATCGCTATTATTGGTATAGCTACGCCCGCGGAAGAAGCCATTCAGATTATCGTTAAATTTATGTTCAAGACCGCCCCAGAACGCTTTGCTGCGGAAACCATCGCGATCCTGATCGTGAGACCAGCTCGAGTCAGGCTGAACGTTAAAGCCCTTGTTGCCCTCATAGGAACCGGCGACCGTCGCCACCGTATCACCGAAACGATGGCGAAGCGTGCCGTCGTATTGCTGATAGCCTTCAGAACCGACGCCTGCGGTGACCTTAGATTCTTCTTTATCAGAATGTGTGATGACGTTAATTACGCCGCCCATCGCGCCGGAACCATAAATAGCCGAACGCGGGCCGCGGATGTATTCCACGCGTTGTACCAGAGAAAGCGGTATTTGATTGAGGTCAGGGTTGTTTGTAATACCGGGGCGCGGCATGGGAACGCCATCGATCAGCACCAGAACCTGTTTGGCCTCGGTCCCGCGGACAAATAAAGAAGAGCTCTGTCCCATCCCCCCATTCTGGGCAATATCCACCCCAGGCAGTCGACGCATAACGTCATTCAAATCCTTCGCCTGCCAGCGATCGATATCTTCCCGGGTAACTACGTCGGTCGGTGCAAGAACCGTGTTGACCGGCTGTTGAAAACGATTTGCTGTCACCACTAACGTATCTGAATTGCTGTCTTGCGCCCAGCCGGAAAATGCCGTGACGGAGAGAGCCGTCATCAGCGAAGCTTTTTTAATCATTGTAAAAGCATCCGTAACATATAAAGGATGCCGCTGGTTTCATCAGTAGCACGCGATGATAGAAACCAAATGCGACGTATTCCGGCAGGTCTTCGGGCTTGGGGCGTGTTATGGATGAGGACTTCCCACCTGACATCGGCAGTGTCTGCATAATGCGTTCATCCCACCTTCCTTACCGCTGCGCGTCAGCCCCAGATTTGCACTGGGTTCCCTTTTAACTCACAGGACCGGTTACACAATGCTATAATTAGAAACATATAGATGTCCAGACTTCTATAATTATATTTGATCCCTTCTCCGGGCTGGACATCCCCTACGCTTTCCCTACAATCCCCGCGTACTTATTTTATTCAGGATGCATCATGACCCCAGAACACCTTCCGACCGAACAATATGAAGCGCAGCTGGCAGAAAAAGTCGTCCGTCTGCAAAAAATGATGGTGCCTTTTGCCGCGCCGGTTCCGGAGGTGTTTCGTTCGCCGGTAAGTCATTATCGTATGCGTGCTGAATTCCGCCTGTGGCATGACGGTGACGACCTGTACCACATCATGTTCGATCAGCAGACGAAATCCCGGATTCGCGTCGATAGCTTCCCGGCGGCAAGTGAGCTCATCAATCAACTGATGGTCGAGATTCTTGACGGCGTGCGCGATAACCCGGTTCTGCGCCATAAACTGTTCCAGGTCGATTATCTGACGACCCTGAGCAACCAGGCCGTGGTATCGCTGCTGTACCACAAAAAACTCGACGATGAGTGGCGCCAGCAGGCCGAGATCCTGCGCGATGCGCTGCGCGCGAAAAACCTCAACGTGCATCTGATTGGCCGGGCCACCAAAACCAAAATCGAGCTCGATCAAGATTACATCGATGAGCGTTTGCCGGTTGCCGGTCGCGAAATGATCTACCGCCAGGTAGAAAACAGCTTCACTCAGCCGAATGCCGCCATGAATATCCAGATGCTGGAGTGGGCGCTGGACGCCACCAAAGAGGCGACGGGAGATTTACTGGAACTGTACTGCGGCAATGGTAACTTCTCGCTGGCCCTGGCGCGCAACTTCGATCGCGTACTGGCAACGGAAATCGCCAAACCGTCGGTCGCGGCAGCGCAGTACAACATTGCGGCTAACCATATTGATAACGTGCAGATTATCCGTATGTCGGCGGAAGAGTTTACGCAGGCCATGAACGGTGTCCGGGAGTTTAATCGTCTGCAAGGTATTGACCTGAAAAGCTATCAGTGTGAGACGATTTTTGTCGATCCGCCGCGCAGCGGGCTGGATAGTGAAACCGAGAAGATGGTGCAGGCGTACCCGCGTATTCTGTACATCTCCTGTAATCCGGAGACCCTGTGCCAGAATCTGGAAACCTTAAGCCAGACCCATGACGTCACGCGTCTGGCGCTGTTCGATCAGTTCCCGTACACCCATCATATGGAGTGCGGCGTCTTATTAACCCGCAAGTAGGCGATTTTTACAGAACCCGGCCCCACGATACTTGCCGGGTTCTGGCGTTAAGCGGTTACTCTGCCGCCGCATCCTTCCGGTTACGAATCCGGTAGCCGATCCAGAACACGGTAATCACCGACAGCACGGCCGGGAAGAAATTGGAGCCGATGTCCGGATATTCCGCGCGTACCACGGTGCTATACAGCAGAACGCCGAGAATAAAGCAGGCCGCCGCCAGGCCAGGCAGCCCCACGGGCATACTGCGGTTCTGGTAGCGCTGATGCAGACAGTAAACTGTCAGCAGCAAAGACAGAACCGGGAAGATGGAAAAGGGAACAATCGAGCTGAACAGCGCGGCGAAGGTTCCATTAATGGATAAACCAGCGATCAGCGCCAGCAGCAGCGTACCTTTATCTTGAACTGAGTGTTTCATTGCTCGTCCTTCACGTTATTCGGAATGATTTGACATTTTTTCTTGTTCGCGGCGATACCAGTAATACGCGCCTTTCGAGATCATTCTGAGCTGCAGTACCAGTCGCTCTTCCAGCTGCCGACGCTGTTCAGGACTGACGTCCAGCGCCTCAGCGCCCGCGCTGAAAACGATAGTGACCATAGCTTCAGCCTGCGCTTCGGTAAAGGCGCGCGGCATATGGTTTTCGATTTCTAAATAATCGGCAAGTTCCGCGATGAAATGTTGAATTTCACGCGCCACGGCGGCACGAAACGCCGCGGATGTGCCAGAACGTTCCCGCAACAACAGACGGAAAGCGTTTGGGTTATTACCTATAAATTCCATGAATGTGGAGACAGAGGTGCGAATCACGCTGCCGCCTTTGGCGATACGCTGCCGCGCCTGACGCATCAGCTGACGTAGCATGAGCCCGCTCTCGTCGACCATCGTCAGACCGAGTTCGTCAACATCGCGAAAATGGCGATAAAAGGACGTTGGTGCAATCCCCGCCTCGCGCGCAACTTCGCGCAAACTCAAGCTGGCGAAACTCCGCTCAGCGCTCAGCTGGCTGAATGCGGCCTCGACCAGCGAACGTCGGGTTTTCTCTTTTTGTAGCGCTCTTACGCCCATCACGATGTCTGAATCCTTCCAATAGACCTGTTGGCACTATACCAGAGATTAAAACTAATCGGTTTAGCCAGGTTTGTGAATGATTGTTTACGAGCCGAATCTGCTTTTATGCCGCAAAAAAGCACAACGATAATTGGGTTAAAGCCCGGCGAATGTTATCATCGTGTTTATTTTATGTATAAAACAGGTGAGTAATGCCATGTCACACTCTTGGGATTATGATGCAATAGTGATTGGTTCCGGCCCTGGCGGTGAAGGTGCTGCGATGGGACTGGTTAAACAGGGAGCGCGCGTCGCCGTTATTGAGCGCTATCATAACGTCGGCGGCGGCTGTACCCACTGGGGTACCATCCCGTCGAAAGCCCTCCGCCATGCCGTCAGTCGTATTATCGAGTTTAACCAAAACCCTCTCTACAGCGACCATTCCCGTCTTCTTCGTTCTTCCTTCGCCGACATTCTTAACCATGCCGACAGCGTCATTAACCAGCAGACCCATATGCGTCAGGGTTTCTATGAGCGCAACCACTGCGAAATATTGCAGGGCAACGCGCACTTTGTTGATGAACACACGCTCGCCCTGGAATGTCACGACGGCACCGTCGAAACGATCACCGCGGAGAAATTCGTCATCGCCTGCGGCTCCCGTCCGTATCATCCGGCTGATGTCGACTTTTCCCACCCGCGCCTTTACGACAGCGATTCTATTCTCAGCCTGCAGCACGAGCCCCGCCACGTCATTATCTATGGTGCCGGGGTGATTGGCTGTGAGTACGCGTCCATTTTCCGCGGTATGGAAGTCAAAGTGGACCTGATAAATACCCGCGATCGTCTGCTGGCATTCCTCGATCAGGAGATGTCCGACTCCCTCTCCTACCACTTCTGGAACAGCGGTGTGGTTATTCGCCACAACGAAGAGTACGAGAAGATTGAAGGCGTTGATGACGGCGTGATCATGCATTTGAAATCGGGTAAAAAACTAAAAGCAGATTGCCTGCTGTACGCCAACGGGCGTACCGGTAACACCGATTCCCTGGCACTGGAAAATATTGGTCTGAAAACCGATAGCCGCGGTCAGCTCAAGGTCAACAGCATGTATCAGACCGCGCTGCCACATATCTATGCCGTAGGCGACGTCATCGGTTATCCAAGTCTGGCATCAGCCGCTTACGATCAGGGTCGCATCGCCGCGCAGGCGCTGATTAAAGGTGAGGCTTCAGCCCATCTGATCGAGGATATCCCCACCGGTATCTATACCATCCCGGAAATCAGCTCCGTCGGTAAAACCGAGCAGCAACTGACCGCCATGAAGGTACCGTACGAAGTGGGCCGCGCGCAGTTTAAACATCTGGCACGGGCGCAAATCGTCGGCATGAGCGTGGGCACGCTGAAGATCCTGTTCCATCGGGAAACGAAAGAGATCCTTGGGATTCATTGCTTTGGCGAGCGCGCGGCCGAGATTATTCATATCGGCCAGGCGATTATGGAGCAAAAAGGTGGTGGCAACACCATTGAGTACTTCGTCAACACCACCTTTAACTACCCAACCATGGCGGAAGCCTATCGGGTTGCCGCGCTAAACGGCTTAAACCGCCTGTTTTAACGCTTTGTCGAAATGGCCATCCATGGTGCTGCGGATGGCCTCCGCCAGATGTTCGTAGCGGCTGCGCAGCGGGGAACCGGGGCGGTAAACCAACCCGATCGTTCGTCTCGGTTCCGGCTTAATGCACGGAATATAGACCACGCCATCGCGTTTTCTCTCCTGCGGCACCGCTAACGCCGGCAGCAGCGTGATCCCGCTGCCTGCGGCCACCATGTTACGCAGCGTTTCGAGACTGGTCGCGCGGAAATGCGTATCTTCATCCGCACCGGCCTCAAAACAGAACCCCATCGCCTGATCGCGCAGGCAGTGGCCATCTTCCAGCATCAGCAGCTTCTCCCCGGCCAAATCGGACATCGGCACGCGATCGCGATTTGCCCACGGGTGATCTTCGTAGATTGCCAGCATCATCGGCTCGTCAAACAGCGGCACCTCGATAAAGGCCTCGCTCTCTTTCACCAGCGCGAGGATCGCGCAGTCCAGCTTGCCGCTGTCCAGCTGGGCCAGCAGCTGATGCGTTTGGGCTTCATGCAGGTACATTTCCAGCTTGGGAAACGTCTGGTGCAGCATCGGTATGATTTGTGGCAACAGGTAAGGGCCAATGGTCGGAATCAGGCCAATATGCAGCGGCCCGGACATGGTTTCACCCTGTTGACTTGCCATTTCCTTGAGCACTTTGACTTCGCGTAACACGGTACGCGCCTGATCCACCAGCAACAGTCCGGCCTGGGTAAACAGAACCTTACGGCTGGTGCGCTCCAGCAACATGACCCCAAGTTCATCCTCCAGCTTGCGAATTTGTCCGCTAAGCGTGGGTTGGCTGACGTGGCAGGAGTCCGCCGCGCGCCGGAAGTGGCGGTGCTCGGCTAGCGCAACCAGGTATTCAAGATCGCGAATATTCATTATTCATCCTCCGTCGCCATGATAGTTCATGGCGATAGATAGCATAGCAACGAACGATTATCCCTATCAAGTTTTCTGTTCAATAATAAACCCAGAAACGAGGCAAAAGTCAGAAAATCACGACATTGCCTCAGCATATTCCCTGACCAGATAACTAAAGCCAACGTGAACTTTTGCGGACCTTGTGTCCGCTTTTTTTTGCATAAAAAAGCCCGGACATAGCCCGAGCCTCTTTTCTCACTCATCCCACTGGAATCATTCAGGAGCGGCGAGGATTTACACCAGACGCTGTTTCGCGTCAGCAATCGCCTGGGCAACCTGCTTCGGCGAGACGCCGCCTTTTGCCGAGCGCTTATCCAGACAAGACTGCAGCGACAGAATCGGATAGACATCGTCGGCAATCACGCTGCTAAACTTCTGCAGGTCGGCCAGCGCCAGATCTTCCAGCGGTTTGCCCTGGGCGATCGCTTCAACAACCGCTTCCCCGACAATATGGTGCGCTTCACGGAACGGTACGCCTTTTGCAACCAGATAATCCGCCAGTTCGGTCGCATTTGCGTAGCCCTGCTGCGCCGCCTCTTCACAACGCGGACGCTTGACCTGAATACCATCCAGCACCAGCGTCGCCATATGCAGGCAGTCAAGCCAGGTATCGAGCGCGTCGAACAGCCCTTCTTTGTCTTCCTGCATATCTTTATTGTAGGCCAGCGGCAGACCTTTCAGAGTCATCATCATTCCGGTCAGGGCACCCTGAACACGGCCACATTTTCCGCGGATAAGTTCGAGCGCATCCGGATTCTTTTTCTGTGGCATCAGCGAGGAACCGGAGGTAACGCGATCGGATAATTCAATAAAACCGGCTTCGCCCGTATTAAAGAAAATCAGATCTTCGGCGAAACGTGACAGGTGAACCATGCCAATCGACGCATCGGAGAGCAGCTCCAGTACGTGGTCACGGTCAGAAACGCTGTCCAGGCTATTGCGGGTCGCCGAAGCAAAACCCAGCCAGTCAGCCAGCTGCTCGCGATCGATATCATAGGCGGTACCCGCCAGCGCACCGCAGCCCAGAGGGCTGACGTCCAGACGTTTAAGGGTATCCTGCAGGCGGCTTTCATCCCGCGCCAGCATCTCAACGTAGGCCAGGCACCAGTGGGCGAACGTCACCGGCTGCGCACGCTGCAGGTGGGTATAACCCGGCATAACGGCATCCTGGTTGTTCTGCGCCGTATCCACCAGCGCGCTTTGCAGCTGGCGGTTCGCAGAGAGTAGCTCCGCAACGGTATCTTTACACCACAGCTTCAGGTCGGTTGCGACCTGATCGTTACGGCTCCGCCCGGTATGCAATTTTTTACCCAGCTGGCCCACTTTGTCGATCAGTTTACCTTCCACCCAGCTGTGGATATCTTCCGCATCGCTTGCAAGAATTTGCTGCGGATTCGCCCGCACCTCTTCCAGCAGCACGCTGAGCGCCTCTTCCAGCTGCTGCTGCTCAGCGGCACTCAGAACGCCCACCGTCACCAGCGCTTTAGACCAGGCAACAGAGCCAACGATATCCTGCTCCGCCAGGCGATAGTCGAAGCGCAAAGAGTCGTTGAACTGCTTGAACCGCTGATCTGCTGCCTGAGTAAAACGCCCGCCCCAAAGTGCCATAACCATTTTCCTTAAATTCGTTTAGTTCTGCCGGGTGACGCTTCGCTAACCCGACCTACAGTCTTGTAGGCCCGGCCAGCAATACGCCGCCGGGCATGAAATATTAAGCCAGAATACGCGTGCCGATAGGCGTGCCATTAAATAATGCCGGCAGCTGTTCCGCGTGACGCCAGGAGGCGATATCCACCGGGCGTCCCAGCGCGCGCGCCGCATCCAGCGCGGCATTCACCTTGACGATCATGCCGTCAGTGATAATGCCTTGTTCGATCAGCTGCTCCGCCTTCGCCGCGGTCATCTCCGCGATGCGCTGGCCTTTACCATCGAGAATACCGCTGACATCGGAAAGCAGAATCAGATCCGCGCCGAGGGTCGCCGCCAGCGCAGTGGCCGCCTGGTCAGCATTCACGTTCATCAGCTCTCCTTCATCGGTCACGCCGATCGAACTGACTACCGGCAGGTAGCCGCCGGCCAGCAGGGTGTTAATCAGCGCCGGCGATCCCGGCTGCGCCAGGCCAACGTGGCCCAGATCTTCATCAAGCTGAGTGACCTTCACGCTATCACCATCGCCAAGGAAAAGGCCAACGGACATAATATGGTGTTTCTTCGCCCATGCCAGCAGCGTCTTATTCGCGGTTCCCGCCAGCGCACCGGTAATAATGTCGATCTGATCCGCAGGCGTCACCCGCAGACCGTTTTTCTTGTTCACCGGCAGGTTGAGCTGCTTCATCAGCTCATCCACCACACAGCCGCCGCCGTGAACAATAACCAGCGGGCGATGATGCGTTTCACGATAATTGACCAGCGCGGTAAACAGACGCTCCAGCGCTTCTTCGCTGTCGAGTAAAACGCCGCCGAGTTTGATAATTAATGGGTTCATCATCACACCTTAAATAAGAGACTGCGTTTCAGCGAAGCCGAAACGAATATTCGCGCACTGTACTGCCTGTGCTGCCGCGCCTTTCAGCAGGTTATCTTCCGCCGCCACCACGATGATATGCTGGTCCTGAACCGCAAAACCGATATCACAGAATGGCAGACCTACGACGTTTTTCAATGCGGGCACGCCTTTATCGTATAAACGTACCAATGGCTTATCGGCATACGCCTGCTGGAACACACCGGCAACCTGCTCTTTGCTGACGCCCGGCTTCAGGCGGCAGGTAATGGTTTCCAGAATCCCACGTTTAAAGTTGCCGAGATGAGGCGTAAAAATCACCTCTGCGCCAAGATGGGTCGAGATTTCCGGGTGGTGACGATGGTTGAACACGCCATACGGCTGCAGACTGACTTCACAGAAGCTATTGCCGATGGCCGCTTTACGTCCCGCACCGCTGACGCCGCTGGTGGCGTTGATCACCGGCCACTGGGTAAGATCCAGCAGGTCCGCATCGATCAACGGCTTCAGCGACAGCTGAGCCGCCGTTGGATAGCAGCCCGGTACGGCGACCAGATTCGCCTCTTTCAGTTTGTCGACGCTCCACTCTGCCAGGCCATATACCGCCTGCTCAAGCAGGGCCGGATGCTGATGAGTAAAGCCGTAATATTTTTCGTAGAACGCACCGTCATTTACGCGGAAGGCGCCGGATAAGTCGAACACCACGCAGCCTGCGGCAAGGAACTGCGGCGCCAGGTCGTGGCTCACTTCATGGGCGGTAGCGAGGAAGACGACATCCACCCCGGCGCTAAATTCGCTGATATCTGACATCGGCTGCAGCGGTAAATCCACAATGCCTTTCAGCTGCGGATGCAAATCGGAAATTGATTTCCCTGCATCATTGCTTTGCGCGGAGACCGTCAAAGCGGTTATGGTCATATGAGGATGGCGATTTACATAGGTCACTAGCTCTGCGCCGGCATAACCGCTGGCACCCACAATCAGCGTCTTCAACATCGGGGCTCTTCACCTTCTTACGTCATATTTGTCCAGGAAGCATTTCTCTTCCTCACCCTGTTAAGCCGTAAGCACTTTCCCTACATTTTATGGGTTTTCTTACGCTCAACGATAATGTATTTTTATTCACTAATACTGCATGAATATTGATACTATCATGACCCGAGGTGTGTCAACAATGAAAAACAATTTACCACCCTTTATCGAGATTTACCGTGCATTGATCGCCACACCTTCCATCAGCGCAACCGAAGAGGCGCTGGATCAAAGTAATGAGACTTTAATCAATTTACTCGCCGGCTGGTTCCGCGAAATCGGCTTCAATGTCGAAGTGCAGCCGGTGCCAGATACGCGCAACAAATTCAATATGCTGGCCAGTACCGGCCACGGCGCTGGCGGCCTGCTTCTCGCCGGCCATACGGATACCGTTCCCTTTGATGACGGCCGCTGGACCCGCGATCCTTTCACCCTCACCGAGCACGAAAACAAGCTGTACGGCCTCGGCACCGCCGACATGAAAGGCTTTTTTGCCTTTATTCTTGATGCCCTGCGCGATGTCGATGTCAGTAAGCTGAAAAAACCGCTCTACATCCTGGCTACCGCCGATGAAGAGACCAGCATGGCCGGCGCCCGTTACTTTGCCGAAACGACCCTGCTACGCCCGGATTGCGCCATCATCGGCGAACCAACCTCTCTGCAGCCGGTACGCGCGCACAAAGGCCATATGTCCAACGCCATCCGTATCCAGGGGCAGTCCGGCCACTCCAGCGATCCGGCGCGCGGCGTCAACGCCATTGAGCTGATGCACGATGCCATTGGTCGCATCATGCAGCTGCGCGACTCGCTGAAAGAGCGCTATCACTACGATGCCTTCACCGTACCCTATCCGACGCTCAACCTCGGGGCTATCCATGGCGGCGACGCGTCAAACCGAATCTGCGCCTGCTGCGAGCTGCATATGGATATTCGCCCGCTTCCGGGCATGACGCTCAACGATCTCAACGGACTGCTGGATGAAGCGCTGGCACCGGTTAGCGAACGCTGGCCGGGTCGCCTGACCGTCTCCGAGCTGCATCCGCCGATTCCGGGTTACGAATGCCCGCCGGACCACCGGCTGGTCCAGGTCGTTGAAAAGCTACTCGGCGCACAAACTGAAGTCGTGAACTACTGCACCGAAGCGCCGTTTATTCAGACGCTCTGCCCGACGCTGGTTTTAGGTCCAGGCTCTATTAATCAGGCCCACCAGCCGGATGAATATCTGGAAACCCGCTTTATCAAGCCGACCCGTGAGCTGATTACGCAGGTTGTCCACCATTTCTGCTGGCACTAAAAGCCAGTGGATCCCGCCCCTTTTCCTGGGGCGGGACGGTGATTCTGGTCACATTTCCATAAGCAACGCTTATCAAGCGACGTCTGAGTTAAATTTCGCAAATTGCCGCCATTTATTCGTTTGCTGAAGCGATTTCGCAACAATTGACGTGGGGGTTTTTACGTGGCTTTATAAAAGACGGCTGCTTATCCGCCGCTCAACGTTGCAGAGTGCCGGGTATAACAAAATAAAATGAGATGGGGTGTCTGGGGTAACATGAACGAACAATATTCCGCTTTGCGTAGTAATGTCAGTATGCTCGGTAAGGTGCTAGGCGATACCATCAAGGATGCACTGGGAGAGAACATTCTTGATCGTGTCGAAACTATCCGTAAATTGTCCAAGTCTTCTCGCGCCGGCAATGAAGCCAATCGCCAGGAATTGCTCACCACGCTGCAAAACTTGTCCAACGACGAGCTGCTGCCGGTCGCTCGCGCCTTCAGCCAGTTCCTGAACCTGGCGAATACGGCGGAGCAGTACCACAGTATTTCGCCAAACGGCGAAGCGGCCAGCAATCCGGAAGTGATTGCCCGCACCCTGAGAAAACTCAAAGACCAACCTCATCTCAACGAAGACACCATTAAAAAAGCGGTGGAGTCCCTGTCTCTGGAGCTGGTGTTAACCGCTCACCCCACCGAGATCACCCGCCGTACGCTGATCCACAAAATGGTGGAAGTGAACAACTGCCTGAAGCAGCTTGATAATAAAGATATCGCGGATTACGAACACCATCAGCTGATGCGCCGTCTGCGCCAGCTGATCGCCCAGTCATGGCATACGGATGAAATCCGTAAGTACCGCCCGACCCCGGTTGATGAAGCGAAATGGGGTTTTGCCGTTGTTGAAAACAGCCTGTGGGAAGGGGTACCAAACTACCTGCGCGAGCTGAATGAACAGCTGGAAGAGAACCTCAACTATCAGCTGCCGGTTGACTTTGTACCGGTGCGCTTCACCTCCTGGATGGGTGGTGACCGCGACGGTAACCCTAATGTGACCGCCGATATCACCCGTCAGGTGCTGCTGCTGAGCCGCTGGAAAGCCACCGACCTGTTCCTGAAAGATATTCAGCTGCTGATTTCCGAACTGTCGATGGTCGAATGTACCGACGAACTGCGGGAGCTGGCCGGTGCGGAAGGCGCGCAGGAACCGTATCGTTATCTGATGAAAAAACTGCGTACCCAGCTGATGGAAACCCAGGCCTGGCTGGAAGCTCGCCTGAAAGGACAGAAGCTGCCGAAACCTGTCGGCCTGATTACCCAGAACGAACAGCTGTGGGAACCGCTTTATGCCTGCTATAAGTCGCTACAGTCCTGCGGCATGGGCATTATCGCCAACGGCGAACTGCTCGATACCCTGCGCCGCGTGAAATCGTTCGGCGTACCGCTCGTGCGTATCGATATTCGTCAGGAAAGCACCCGCCATACCGAAGCGCTGGGGGAGATGACCCGCTATCTCGGCATCGGTGATTACGAAAGCTGGTCAGAAGCCGACAAACAGGCCTTCCTGATCCGCGAACTGAACTCCAAACGCCCGCTGCTGCCACGTCAGTGGGAGCCAAGCAATGAAACCCGCGAAGTGCTCGATACCTGCCGGGTGATCGCCGAAGCGCCGCACGGATCCATCGCCGCTTACGTGATCTCCATGGCGAAGACGCCATCCGATGTGCTGGCGGTTCACCTGCTGCTGAAAGAGTCCGGTATCGGCTTTGCTCTGCCGGTTGCGCCGCTGTTTGAAACCCTGGACGATCTGAACAACGCCAATGACGTCATGACCCAGCTGCTGAACATCGACTGGTATCGCGGCTTTATTCAGGGCAAACAGATGGTCATGATCGGCTACTCCGATTCGGCGAAAGATGCCGGCGTGATGGCCGCGTCCTGGGCGCAATACCAGGCGCAGGATGCGTTGATCAAAACCTGCGAAAAAGCCGGTATTGAACTGACGCTGTTCCACGGACGCGGCGGCTCTATCGGTCGCGGCGGCGCCCCGGCGCACGCGGCGCTGCTTTCTCAGCCTCCGGGAAGCCTGAAAGGCGGCCTGCGCGTGACGGAACAGGGCGAGATGATCCGCTTTAAATACGGTCTGCCGGAAGTCACCATCAGCAGTCTGTCGCTGTACACCAGCGCAGTCCTGGAGGCCAACCTGCTGCCGCCGCCGGAACCCAAACCGGAATGGCGTCACATCATGGCCGAGCTGTCGGACATCTCTTGTGACATGTATCGTGGCTACGTGCGTGAAAATAAAGACTTTGTCCCTTATTTCCGCTCCGCAACGCCGGAGCAGGAACTGGGCAAACTGCCGCTCGGCTCGCGTCCGGCAAAACGTCGCGCCACCGGTGGCGTCGAGTCCCTGCGCGCTATTCCATGGATTTTCGCCTGGACCCAGAACCGCCTGATGTTGCCGGCCTGGCTGGGCGCAGGTACCGCGCTGCAAAAAGTGGTAGAAGATGGCAAGCAGAGCGAGCTGGAAACCATGTGTCGCGACTGGCCGTTCTTCTCTACCCGTCTGGGCATGCTGGAAATGGTGTTCTCGAAGGCTGACCTGTGGCTGGCGGAATACTACGATCAGCGTCTGGTGAAACCGGAGCTATGGAAACTGGGCGCGGAGCTGCGTGAGCTGCTGTCCAACGGGATCAAAGTGGTGCTCGATATTGCAAACGACTCCCACCTGATGGCCGACCTGCCGTGGATCGCCGAATCTATCCAGCTGCGTAACATCTATACCGACCCGCTGAACGTCCTGCAGGCAGAACTGCTGCACCGTTCGCGTCTGGCGGAAGAAGAAGGTAAAGAGCCGGATCCGCGCGTCGAACAAGCGCTGATGGTCACCATCGCGGGCGTTGCCGCAGGTATGCGCAACACGGGCTAATTTATCAGCCGTTCCCGGTAAGACGATATTTACCGGGAAAAAACCGGATCGCGCCCGATCCGGTTACGCTTTCCCCGGTCCGCATCACGCGGCCGGGGATTTTTATTAATGGTGCAGCATTTCGTCGACAATCTGCTCTTTATGCAGAGCATAAGGATAATACGTCGGCCAGTTATCCATCTCTTTCAGTAGGGCCTCCTGCGAGTCATTGCCCATGAAGATATGGAAATGCTGTGATTTACGCGGTGCGATAATATGATCGCTGAACTGAACAAATTTCGGCGCTTTTGATTCCGCCTGCTGACATTCGAACAGGTAACGCACGCCTTTCTTGCCGGAAGCATAGGTCAGGATCTTATAGCCGGAATAGGTGTATTTACAGGCATTAACGGTTTTGCCAACGTGGAACTCCATCACGTTATCTTCGATCCCAATCTGGTCCACATCGGTGGCATACCCTTTCTTATAATATTCCCGATATTCCGCCACGCTCTTGCCGCCCGCTTTTTTGGCTTTTTGCTCCAGCACCGGATCCAAATCCCCCTTCAGCAGATACGGATTCACCGACTGCCAGATCCCATCCCAGTCGCTCAGCGCCCGATCTTTAACGTCGGCATCGGCAAAAATACCCTCGCTGGCCTTCACCTCCGCCTCCGTTAACGCGGGGCCATGGCTATGCTGGCCGTGAGCAAAGGTCTGAGCACTGGCTAACAGCATGCCAACCCCCAGCGCAAGGGCAGAAATCTTTTTGGTCATCACTCTCTCCTGAGTTAACATTTGCAATGTTATGTTACGATATAACATATCATGTATAATCTGCAATACGATTCCCCTTCATTACCCTCTGCTTTTACCCTTTCCACGCTGTCCGGTATGATAAAAATGTGGCGCCTTCTACGGAGCAAGAATGGATACCGATCTCAATCAACACATCGACGCGTTAATCAAAAACCCGGCGACGATCCGGCAGATCCGATTTGCCACCGACAGCCGTCCGGCTTCCGGTAACGTGCAGAAGGCGGATTTTCCACGCCTCGACATCATGCTTGATGGGCAGCTTCACGATGCCGGTATCAAAGCCGATCCGCCCGTGCTGTCTCGGCACGACGTGCTGTTTATTCACGCCGGCGGATGGCATTCTCCCCGTTGGCAGTCGCCCTGTACCGTTCTGAGCATTGTGTTTGGCAAGCAGCAGTTAGAGCTCACCCTGACGCGCTGGAACGGCAGTATGTTGAATGTTGAGGAGAGGCTTCAGGTGCCGCGCCGCGGCCCCCGGACCGGCTCCTTCCTGCTCCAGGCGCTCAATGAGATGCAGATGCAACCGCAGGAACAACACACCGCGAGATACATCGTTATCAGCCTGCTGAGCCACTGCGCCGACCTGCTTGGTAGCCAGGTGCAAACCGCCTCCCGAAGTCAGGCGCTCTTTGAAGCGATCCGCAAATATATCGACGCTCGCTTTGCCGAACCGTTAACCCGCGAATCGGTAGCACAGGAATTTTATCTCTCGCCAAACTATCTCTCCCATCTGTTCCAGAAATGCGGGCCCATGGGGTTTAACGAGTATCTGAATCACATCCGACTTGAGCAGGCCCGAATGCTGTTAAAAGGCCACGACATGAAAATCAAAGATGTCGCTCACGCCTGCGGTTTTGTCGACAGCAACTATTTCTGCCGTCTGTTTCGCAAGAATACCGAGCGTTCTCCCTCCGAGTATCGCCGCCAGTATCACAGCCAGCTGACGGAGAAGCCGCGCTAAGCAGAAACTAGATTTTTGTAAGTAAGCCATCGCGTTATTACGCTCGCCCTGCCCAGGTTCGCCAGATATAGCTGGAAAATGTGATCTAAATCATCCTTACCCGCAATGCGTACATTTATCCAGTTTTTGGCAAATTTGTCATCTGGCGACCCGCCGAGGAGAAGCCGTATCCTTACCTCAACATCACTGAATTGAGAATTGAGGAAAGGCTATGGAACTCTATCTGGACACCGCGAACGTAGCAGAAGTTGAACGTCTGGCACGAATCTATCCGCTGGCCGGAGTGACCACCAACCCGAGCATTATCGCCGCAGGCAAAACGCCGATCTGGGATGTTCTCCCGCGTCTGCAAAAGGCCATTGGAGCCGATGGAACGCTGTTTGCCCAGACGATGAGCCGCGATGCTGAGGGCATGGTGGCGGAAGCCAAACGGTTGAGTAATGCCGTTCCGGGCATCGTGGTTAAAATCCCGGTCACCGCTGAAGGCCTCGCCGCTATCAAATTACTGAAGAAAGAAGGCATCCCGACGCTGGGTACCGCGGTCTATAGCGCCGCGCAGGGGCTGCTGGCAGCGCTGGCGGGGGCAAAATATGTTGCCCCTTATGTCAACCGCGTCGATGCCCAGGGGGGGGACGGGATTCGCATGGTGCAGGAGCTGCAATCCCTGCTGGAACAGCACGCGCCGGGGAGCAAAGTGCTGGCCGCCAGCTTTAAAACTCCGCGTCAGGCGCTGGATTGCCTGCTGACCGGCTGTGAAGCTATCACCCTTCCCTTAGACGTAGCGCAACAAATGCTCGGCACCCCTGCGGTAGAGTCAGCCATAGAGAAGTTTGAGCAAGACTGGAATAACGCTTTTGGCAATCTGAACCTGTAACCCGATTGTCGCGTCGCCAGAGGGCGGCGCCACGATCAACCAGGAGGAATCGAAATGGATCGCATTATTCAATCCCCAGGCAAATATATTCAGGGTGCGAATGCTATCACCCGCCTTGGCAACTATCTCAAACCGCTGGCCGAACGCTGGCTCATTGTCGGCGACAAGTTTGTGCTGGGTTTTGCCGAAGAAAAGCTGCGTAAAAGCCTGACCGATGCGGGTCTGGCTGCTGAAATCGTGCCGTTTGGCGGTGAATGCTCGCATAATGAAATCAATCGCTTGCGTGAAATCGCCGGCGCTGCCCGCTGCAATGCCGTGCTGGGAATCGGCGGCGGAAAAACGCTGGATACCGCGAAAGCATTAGCCCACTTTATGAATCTTCCGGTAGTGATTGCCCCGACAATTGCCTCAACGGATGCCCCCTGCAGCGCCCTCTCCGTTATCTATACCGACGAAGGCGAGTTTGACAGCTATCTGATGCTGCCGCGCAACCCGAACATGGTGATTGTCGATACGCAAATTGTCGCCGGCGCTCCGCCGCGCCTGCTGGCAGCGGGCATCGGTGATGCGTTGGCCACCTGGTTTGAAGCCAGGGCCTGTTCACGCAGCGGCGCCACGACAATGGCCGGGGGCAAATGTACTCAGGCGGCGCTGGCGCTGGCTGAGCTGTGCTACAACACGCTGATTGAAGAAGGTGAAAAAGCGATGCTGGCGGCGGAGCAACATGTCGTCACGCCGGCGCTGGAGAAAGTTATCGAAGCCAACACCTATCTCAGCGGCGTTGGTTTCGAAAGCGGCGGGCTGGCGGCAGCGCATGCGATCCATAACGGCCTTACCGCCATTCCGGACGCGCATCACTACTATCACGGTGAAAAGGTCGCCTTCGGGACACTGACGCAGCTGGTTCTGGAAAATGCCCCGGTGGAAGAGATTGAAACCGTCGCCGCGCTGTGTCACAGCGTCGGGCTGCCTCTCACCCTGGCTCAGCTGGATATTAAGGGCGATATTCCCGGCAAAATGCGTACCGTCGCGGAAGCGGCCTGCGCAGAGGGAGAAACTATCCACAATATGCCCGGCGGCGCGACCGCTGATGAAGTCTACGCCGCGCTACTGGTCGCCGATCAGTACGGCCAGCGTTTTCTGGACGAGTGGGAATAAAACAACATGGCCCTCGATGAGGGCCATTTTTTATACCGCCGGACGCACGCCCAGCGTATGGCAGATGGCGTAGCTCATCTCAGCACGGTTCAGCGTGTAGAAGTGGAAATCCTTCACCCCTTCACGGCTTAAAATCTTCACCATGTCCATGGCGATATTCGCCCCCACCAGCTGACGAGTTTCCGCATCGTTATCCAGCCCTTCAAACATTTTAGACATCCATACGGGAATACGGACGTTAGTCATGTCGGCAAACTTTTTCGCCTGTTTGAAGTTAGAAACCGGCAGGATGCCTGGAATAATTTCGACATCGATACCGGCGGACACGCAGCGATCGCGAAAGCGCAGATAGCTTTCAACATCAAAGAAGAACTGGGTAATCGCGCGGTTAGCACCCGCATCGACTTTACGCTTCAGGTTCAGCAGATCTGCCTGCGCGCTTTTGGCTTCCGGGTGAACTTCAGGATAGGCCGCAACGGAGATATCAAAATCCCCGACCTCTTTCAGCAGCGTCACCAGATCTGCGGCATACATATCAGGCTTACCGCTACCCGGCGGCAGATCGCCGCGCAGGGCAACGATGTGGCGAATACCGTTGTTCCAGTAGTCTTCGGCGATCGTGCGCAGTTCATCGCGGCTGGCGTCAATACAGGTCAGATGCGGTGCTGCTTCCAGACCGGTACGCTCCTTAATCCCCTTTATGATGCTATGAGTACGGTCGCGCTCGCCGGAGTTGGCGCCATAGGTCACCGAGACAAACTTTGGCTTCAGGCTGCTTAAGCGATCGATGGATTTCCACAAGGTTTGCTCCATTTCACTGGTGCGCGGCGGAAAGAATTCAAAGGACACATTAATCTGGCCCTGCACTTCTGCCAGGC
>Ga0182747_1001232_pt1 | contig 20366 bp, 23 predicted proteins | sample eDN3rd30CBELigBY_FD_128526 | JGI IMG/M metagenome (GOLD analysis project Ga0182747, IMG submission 128526) | Enriched backyard soil microbial communities from Emeryville, California, USA - eDNA 3rd pass 30_C BE-Lig BY (version 2) (version 2) | ecosystem: Environmental > Terrestrial > Soil >...
CGAGTCCCTGTCATCTGCTGTATCTACATTAAACTGGTTTTCGGCAAAATTTGAAGAGTTTATAAGGCATGGAGAAAAAAGCGGCTATCTAGGGAGGGAATTACTTATTTATAGCGAGCTGATAAATGAAAAACTGCAGTTCTTGATCAAAAAAGGTGTATCCATTATACAACCTATGTTCTTTATCCTAATTGCTTTAAGTATTATTGCCGCTTATCTTAGTATTCTGCTTCCGATGTATGAATTAATCGAAATAATTTAATAGGAGTGTGTGTTAGTTGAAAAAAAGCAACGAAAAAGGATTTACTTTGATTGAAATGTTGATTGTGTTGCTGATTATTTCTGTTCTCATCCTTGTCACCATCCCCAATGTCACCAAACACTTTGCAACAATTGATGACAAGGGATGTGAAGCCTATCTGAAAATGGTGCAAGGTCAGGTCGAAGCTTATAAAATAGACAATCAGGCAATCCCTACATTAACTCAGCTGAAAACTGATGGTTATTTGCAAGATGATGAAACTGAATGTCCGAATGGAGATTCAATCGAAATTCAAAGTGACGGGAATGTCGTAGCCGTGAAAGAAACAGAGCCTGAAGATGCGGGCGGCAGCTAAAAGACAAGTACAAAATATGAAGAATAGCAACGGATATACATTAATTGAGATGCTCCTTGTCCTCTTTATCGTTCTTCTATTGAGTTCCATTGTTTTTCATATAACTGTGACGATTTCGGAAAAGCGCGCGGTTGAACAGTTTTTCCAACAGCTCGTATTGGATATTCAAGAAATGCAGGCACTCGCCATAGAAAAAGAAGAAACGATTATTATGCAATTTAATAATTATCAATACAAAGCATTTTACGCCTACAAACTAGACAATATTATATTTCAAAAGGATTTGCCTACCAACATTCAACTGGAAGATACCAGCAATTTAAAACGTTTCAGGATTAATGCAAACGGCGAGGTAGCAGAGTTTGGAACAATTATATTCAATACACCCTTTGGAATAAAACATTTGATTATTTATATTACTAAAGGACGGTTGAGATTAGTTGAATACTAAAGGAATCGCATTTGTTGAAACATTGCTAAGTGTGGTTATTGTGATAGTCATAACAGGCTCATTAATCCCGTTAACCTATCAATTAAAAGCTAATATGCATAATCAAAGGCTGGAATTGCATGCTTCAGAAACGGCATTGGAGGCAGCGAAAATGATAAAGGACCAGTCATTATTCAGTGGCACAATTGCCATTGAGCAAAATGAATATCACTGGGTATATGATGGAAAAACAATTTGTGTTAAGTTTAAAAACTTAAATGGAGAACAATTGAAATGCATCAATCGAGAAGAGTAATCGTTCAAAATTGTCAGGGCTACACATTGCTTGAAGCACTTTTTTCTTTTACGGTCTTTGTACTGCTTTCTCAAATTTTAATATTAGTCTTCCTTTGGATTCAGAACATGAATACGTCCTTTTTTTCTAATGAAGAAGCAGCATGGGAACTATTTGTACAGGATATTCAATATTATTTTGTAAACGTGGAAGAACTCAAAGTATCCAATGATACAAAAACAATGGAAGTGTTTTACGCTGATCCGAAAGCAACAAAAAAAATTAATCGCAGCGGTGATGCCTTGCGACTCCTCATTAATAATCAAGGCAATATTCCGCTCTTACTGGGTATTAAAAGTGTTTCGTTCAGAAAAGATGGGGATTTCGCTATAATTTCGGTAATTTTTCAAAATGGTATAGAAAAGGAGAGGAGGTTCTTTGTTCAAACGACACTTAAATGAAAAGGGAGAAACTTTCGCACTTGCTATCATGTTGCTGTTTGTAACCACTTCTTTTATTACTTTCTATTGTTTTTCTTACAAATCACAAATATCGTTGTATAATTCGTTGGAATTCGCCAATGTTCGTGCTACGATAAAGCTACTAGAGGAAATTGGTAGTAAGTAGTAGATAGATTTTGGAAAGTCAGAGAAGGTGATAGCATGCGAAAAATATACTTAGTAGGCTTCATGGGATGTGGTAAGAGCGCTATCGGACGTAGACTAAGCTATTTTTTAAGACTGCCATATTACGATATGGATCATGAGATTGTTCGTCAACAGGGGATGTCTATTCCTGAAATATTTGAAAAGTATGGCGAAGCTCACTTTAGAATATTGGAGACCGAATTTCTTCTAAATTTCCGAGACGAGGCATGTATTATTGCTACTGGTGGTGGAGTGGCGATGAACGAAGAGAATCGTAAAATAATGCGTCGTTCAGGATTGGTCTTTTTTTTAGATGCAACATTCGAAGATATTTATGTACGCATTAAGAATGATAAAAATCGACCAATAGTGCAGCGTTCCACAAAAGAAGAGCTGGAACAGCTGTACCAGACAAGAAGAAAGTTCTATCGGGCTTGTGGACATATTCGAGTATTAACAGAAGGCCGAACACTGCGTCAAATTGTAGAATATATCGGATTCCAAGTGAATCGATTGAAAAACGAATGATATTTAAAAGTTTTCTCGGAAACGTTCGTATTTTAAGTAATTTTAAAAAAAGATTGCCTTTTCATAATGACCAATGTTAGGATATAGCCAAGAGAGGTTATATTTAGTACATTGAATCTAGAATATTAGCGCGGATGATTGTGCGGGGAGAGAACGTGAAAAGCGTCGCCGAAGGAGCAAGTAGTGAAGAGCTATGAATCTCTCAGGCAAAAAGACTCGTACAGGACGCATCTCTGGAGAGAGCTGTTTCGTTTTTAGTTGAATCAGCCACCAAAGGGGAAAGCCGATTTTTTAAGGTTCAATTACTTTAATCGATTTGGTGTAACTTTCAGGTGCAAGGACAGGGGATTCCTCAACATTTATGAGGATTCGTCTGTCCTTTTTTGCGTATTGAAAAGTTTCAATTTTATGTCTATTCGCATAAAAGTAACGATTGATTTTCCTTCCTGTGAGCGAAAATCAGTTTTTACTAATGTGCAAAAAATGTATTCGTAGGGGGACCAAAAGAATGGGGAACGATTTAAAACGAACGCCGTTATTCGATGAATATGCAAAATTCGGTGGCAAAACAATTGATTTTGGAGGATGGGATCTGCCTGTCCAATTCTCTTCCATTAAAGAAGAACACGATGCAGTTCGCAATCGCGCTGGCCTTTTCGATGTATCTCACATGGGCGAAATTTTTGTAGAAGGAAAAGACGCATTAGCATACTTGCAGCATTTATTAACGAATGAGATTTCGAATATTGCCATTGGAGGAGCACAATATAATGCAATGTGCTACGAAACTGGCGGAGTTGTTGATGACTTATTGGTTTATCGACTAGGAGAAGAAAAATATTTATTATGCGTAAATGCAGCGAATATTGAGAAGGATTTTGAATGGATGAAAGGGCATGTTCAAGGGGATGTAATGGTAACGAACAAATCCGATGAATATGCACAAATTGCCTTGCAAGGGCCTCTATCGGAAGAAGTCCTGCAAACTTTAACAGATGTAGAATTAAACTCGTTAAAATATTTTAAATTTATAGAAAACGCAAATGTGGCTGGATACAATGTTTTACTCTCACGTACAGGTTATACAGGAGAAGATGGCTTCGAGATTTACGGAGAACCCCAAGCAATTATAGGTCTTTGGACAAAAATTTTAGAAGCGGGAAAAGACAAGGGAGTAGTTCCAGCAGGCTTAGGCGCTCGAGATACTCTACGATTTGAAGCATGTCTGCCTCTTTATGGGCAAGAACTTTCAAAAGACATTTCACCTCTTGAAGCAGGTATCGGTTTTGCTGTAAAGCTCCAAAAAGAAAGTGACTTTATAGGAAAAAATGCATTGCTTGCTCAAAAAGAAAATGGCCTGCCTCGAAAAGTAATCGGTGTGGAAATGATCGATAAGGGGATTCCGCGTCATGGCTATAAAGTATATAAAGACGGGGTTGAAATCGGAGAAATCACTACAGGTACTCAATCACCACTAACAAAGAGAAATATCGGTTTAGCTTTAATTGATGCAAAATTTGCTCAATTGGATACGGAACTTGAAATTGAGATTCGCAATAAAAAATTGAAGGCTAAAACTTGCGCTACTCCTTTTTATAAACGTTCAAAATAAATTGTGAAAGAAGGCTTAAAAGAATGGTACATCGTTATCTTCCTATGACGGAACAAGACAAAAAAGATATGCTTGCCACTATTGGTGTTGAAAGTGTGGATGAATTATTTTCAGATATTCCAGAAAGTGTCCGCTTCCAAGGGCTATATGATATTAAAGAAGCAAAATCTGAATCGGCACTTCTAAAAGAATTGAAACAGCTTGCTGCTAAAAATAAAGACACTGAATCAAATGTTTCTTTCCTTGGAGCAGGTATTTATAACCACTATAAGCCAGTAATCGTTGACCATGTTATTTCTCGTTCTGAGTTCTATACAGCATATACACCATATCAACCTGAAATTTCACAAGGAGAATTACAAGCGATTTTCGAATTCCAAACGATGATTGCAGAGCTAACTGGAATGGATTTAGCTAACTCATCAATGTATGATGGGGGAACTTCGTTAGCAGAAGCTGGGATGCTTGCAGCAGGCCATACTCGCAGAAAAAAATTATTGGTATCTGATGCCATCCACCCTGAATATCGTGATGTCGTTGCTACTTATGCATATGGGCAATCAATAGAAATTGTTGCAGTACCAACGAACAATGGTGTTACGGACATCGAGAAACTAAAGGAATTAATCGATGATAATACAGCTGCTGTTATGGTGCAATATCCAAACTTCTTTGGGCAAATTGAAGATCTTCAATTGATTGGTGATATTACGCATGAAGCAAAAGGATTATTTATAGTTTCCTCTAATCCGCTTGCATTAGGTATTCTAACGCCACCAGGGAAATTAGGCGCAGATATTACTGTAGGAGATGCACAAGTATTTGGTATCCCTGAAAGCTTTGGTGGGCCATACTGTGGTTATTTCGCTACAACTACAAAACTGATGCGTAAAGTGCCGGGGCGTTTAGTAGGGGAAACAGTCGATCAAGATGGTCGCCGTGGCTATGTATTAACATTACAAGCCCGCGAGCAGCATATTCGTCGTGAAAAAGCGACATCCAACATTTGTTCAAATCAAGCGCTGTTGGCTCTTGCAGCTTCTGTTGCAATGACGGCTCTTGGTAAAACAGGTGTTCAGGAAATGGCGAAACAAAACATCGTGAAAACACGCTATGCGAAAGATGCATTTGAAGCAGCTGGTTTTGATGTGCCATTCCAAGGTGCACACTTTAATGAAATTGTTGTGAAAACGAACAAATCCGTAACTGAAATCAATAAACAATTAATTCAAGATGGCATTATTGGCGGCTTTGACTTAGGAACGGTCTATCCCGAGCTGCAAAACCATGTATTAATCGCTGTGACGGAATTACGTACAAAAGAAGAAATCGACGCATTAGTTGAGAAAATGGGGGCTTACAATGCATAACGAAAATCAATCACTCATTTTTGAATTATCCAAAGAAGGTCGTGTAGGTTATAGCCTGCCAGAATTAGATGTACCCGATTATGAATTATCGGACCTTTTACCGCAGGGGTTTGTGCGCGAAGAAGCGGCTGAACTACCGGAAGTTGCAGAACTGGATATTATGCGGCACTATACGGCTCTATCTCGCCGTAATCACGGGGTAGATTCAGGATTCTATCCATTAGGTTCTTGTACAATGAAATATAATCCGAAAATTAATGAAACGAGCGCTAGACTTTCAGGGTTTGCCAACATTCATCCACTGCAAGATGAAACAACAGTACAAGGCGCGATGGAATTACTTTATGAACTTCAAACCTCTTTAGTTGAAATTACAGGAATGGATGAAGTGACATTACAGCCAGCAGCAGGAGCACATGGGGAATGGACAGCATTAATGATGATCCGCGCATTCCACGAAGCGAATGGAGAAGGTCATCGAAATAAAGTAATCGTTCCTGATTCTGCACATGGTACGAACCCAGCTTCGGCAACTGTTGCAGGTTTCGATACAATCACGGTAAAATCAAATGAAGATGGATTAGTAGATCTAGATGATTTACGTCGTGTTGTTGGAGAAGACACAGCAGCATTAATGCTGACAAATCCAAATACTTTAGGATTGTTTGAAGAAAATATTCTAGAAATGGCCGAGATTATTCATGGTGTTGGCGGTAAAGTTTACTATGATGGAGCGAATTTAAATGCGGTTATGAGTAAAGCACGTCCTGGAGATATGGGCTTTGACTGTGTTCATTTAAACCTTCATAAAACATTTACTGGTCCCCATGGCGGCGGTGGGCCAGGTTCAGGTCCAGTTGGTGTGAAGGCTGATTTAATTCCCTTCTTGCCTAAACCAGTTCTAGTGAAAAAAGAAGATGGAACTTTCCATTTTGACTATAATCGTCCGCAGTCTATCGGCCGCGTAAAGCCGTATTATGGTAACTTTGGCATCAATGTTCGTGCATATACCTATATCCGTACAATGGGTCCGGAAGGTTTAAAAGCTGTAACAGAATACGCAGTGTTAAATGCAAATTATATGATGCGTCGCTTAGAGCCATACTTTGACCTGCCATACAATCGTCATTGTAAGCATGAATTTGTACTTTCTGGCCGTCGCCAAAAGAAATTAGGAGTTCGTACATTGGATATTGCCAAACGTCTACTTGACTTTGGATATCATCCACCAACAATCTACTTCCCATTAAACGTGGAAGAGGGAATGATGATTGAGCCGACAGAAACGGAATCTAAAGAAACTCTAGATGCCTTCTGTGAAGCTATGATTCAAATTGCTAAAGAAACAGAAGAGAATCCTTCAATTGTTCAAGAAGCGCCGCACACAACTGTTATAAGCCGTTTAGACGAAACGCGTGCAGCCCGCACACCGGTTCTTCGTTATACGAAAGTTGAAGCTTAATAGAATTTGGACGTCTCGTGCTCGGGACGTCAATTTCTTTCTTGGTGTGAATGAATCCTTTGCATCAAAAAAATAACAACGCACAAACTAAACTTAGTGAGATAAATAGTTTTGATTGAATTAATAAAATATTTCATATAAGGTTTCTATTTAATAGGAAGAAACTCATGTTTTTTCTTGAGCAAATAGCGTATTTTTGTGTTTATTCAGTGTTTTTGAAATCATATGGTAATGGGAAAAATAAATATTTTGAATCATTTTAAAAGGGACATCTCATAAAACTAGAGATGTCCCTTTTAGAGTGAAATCGTACAGGATAATCTTTAAGGAGACCTCCCTTAAGAAAAAACAGCAACTCGAGCGATTTAGCCCGGGTTGTGCTGTACGAATTTACTTATGCTTTTGATTTAACTTTGCCTGTCCAAGTCTTGAATCCACCTTGTAGTTGGTGAACTTGGTTATAGCCCTTTTTCTTTAAGAAAAGAGCAGCACGTGCACTACGACCTGCATTTTGGCAGTAAAGGTAGACCGGCAGATCTGAGCGGATTTCTTTATAGCGTTGGCGAAGTTGTGTAGAAGGGATATTACGTGCACCTAAAATATGCCCTGCTTCAAATTCTTTTGCTTCACGCACATCAATCAATTGTGCTTTTCGATAACCTTGAATAAATTGTTCTTGATCTAGGTTTGTCACTGCTTTTTTAAGACGCAGTGTATTTACTAGAACGTATACGATGATAACACCTAGTATAATAGCAATTGTATAAAGTACAGCCACTGCAATATTTCTCCTTTCTTTCTTCATATTCCATTATAAAAGAGAAAGTGGCGTTCGTCCAATCAGTTTGTTAAAATGATATTTAGTGTGTCCGAGGAGATGATAAAATGAAATCAAAATGGTATTTTATAAATTCTGGTCCATGTAGTCCTTCGTATAATATGGCTTTAGACGAAGCGCTGCTTGATATGCATAGTCAAGGCGAGATTCCGCCAGTAATACGATTTTATGAATGGAATCCAGCTACTCTATCAATTGGTTATTTTCAAAGCGCAGAAAAGGATATCGATTTTGATGCATTAAAAACCCAACAGCTTGGATTTGTTAGACGCCCTACTGGTGGACGAGCTGTATTGCATGAAAGTGAATTAACTTACAGTATTATTGTTACAGAAGAATATCCGAATATGCCTGCTACTGTTACTGAAGCATATCGGGTGTTGAGTGAAGGATTATTGGTTGGCTTCCAAAACTTGGGGCTAGATGCTTATTTTAGTATCCCTGATACAGAGGAAAAACAAGCAGACCTAAAGAAACCTAAAAGTGCCGTGTGCTTTGATGCACCAAGCTGGTATGAACTCGTTGTTGAAGGGAAAAAAGTAGCGGGAAGTGCCCAAACTCGCCAAAAAGGTGTTATTTTACAGCACGGAGCGATTTTACTTGATTTGGACGAAGAGAAGCTATTATCTGTATTTAAATTTTCATCGCCGGAAGCGAAAGAAAGAATGCGTCGGAAGCTGCCGGAAAAAGCTGTAGCGATCAACCAATTAACGGATATGGAAATTACTATCCCGCAATGTATTAAGGCCTTTAAAGAAGGATTTGAGCAAGCTCTGGAAATAGAGTTGGTTCCGTATGAATTAACGGATGAACAGCTGCAATATGTAAAAACACTCGAAGAAACAAAATATTTAAATGACGAGTGGAATTTTAAAAAATAAAACAAGAACGTACGTTTCTTCTATGCCGAAAAATTTTTTTATAGAGTTAAAACTCTTTAATTTAAAGGTGTTTAACTAGTTTTAAAAAAATCAAGCCCTTGAAATGATATTTTTTATAAGGTAATCTTTTCTAGTGAATAAAAAGTCTACATCTAGTGTTAATTATATTTCTCAAGCACAATATGTTGTGGTGTTTGCTGAAGTAGATTATACTAGATGTATTATCTATTAAGGGAGGCTGGCAGATGGTATTGGCTAAAGAAACGAAAACAACCATCCTCGTAGAACAACTCAATAAAGATATTGAGAAATTTCCTCAAGTACATCCAATTACACCCGACATGAATATTACACATAAAGGTGTATCTAGATTGGTCATGATTGACCGCTATTCGTTTAAGGATACTGAAAAGAAAACTTTAAAACCCGGAGATTTTGTTGTATTAACGATTAAAGAAGATCCGAAATTTCCTGCTCGCGGTTTAGGGTTTATTCAAACAATCGATTTTGAAGCGAAGAAAGCTGAAATCTTGATTGAAGAAGAATACCGCCATGTTTTAGATAGTGCGAATGAGCAAGAAACAGGTGTAATCTTACGCTCCTTAGATGTAATCGAAAAGCCTCTTGAAGTTTTTTACGAACAAATAGCTAAACGTAATGCGTTTGGATTAGCTGCTGTTGAAGAAACAGAAGAAAATAGACAAAAATGGTTTAAGAAGTTTTATGAACAGCTCGTATCATTAAAATTCATCCCGGCTGGACGAGTTTTATATGGAGCCGGCTCTCAAACAGACGTAACCTTCTTTAATTGCTACGTAATGCCGTTTGTAGCAGACAGCCGCGAAGGAATCAGTGATCACCGTAAACAAGTAATGGAAATTATGAGCCGAGGCGGCGGTGTAGGGACAAACGGTTCAACACTTCGTCCACGCAACACATTGGCGCGCGGTGTTAACGGAAAATCAAGCGGTTCTGTATCCTGGCTTGATGACATAGCGAAGCTGACACATCTAGTGGAGCAGGGTGGCAGTCGTCGTGGGGCTCAAATGATTATGCTGGCAGATTGGCATCCGGATATTGTGGAATTTATCATCTCAAAAATGCAAAATCCGCGTATTCTTCGATTCCTAATCGAAAATACGAATGATGAACTAATCTCCCGCTTAGCAAACGAAAAACTGAAATTCAAAGCTCTAACTCAACAAGAAGAAGCAATGTATCAAGGTATAGTTAATTATAAAGCGATTCCTGGGTTAGGTGGGTTCAACGAATCTATCATCAAGGAAGCGGAAAGTAAATTGCGAGATGGTGGAACGTATAGTGTCCACAATCCTGAATTCCTGACTGGGGCGAATATCTCTGTTACTCTAACAAAAGACTTCATGGAAGCTGTTGAGAATGACGGAGATTATGAATTGCGATTCCCGGATGTTGCAAATTATTCTCCTGAAGAAATGGCTATTTACAATGAAAAATGGCATGAAGTAGGAGATGTTCGTGAATGGGAAGCTCTGGGTTATGGGGTTCGCACGTATCGTAAAATCAAAGCGCGTGAGCTGTGGAACTTAATTAATATCTGTGCAACTTATGCAGCGGAGCCAGGTATTTTCTTTATCGACAATGCAAACGACATGACGAATGCACGAAGCTATGGTCAAAAAGTTGTAGCAACAAATCCGTGTGGGGAGCAGCCTCTCGCACCATTTTCAGTGTGTAATTTAGCAGCTGTAAATTTAGCGCAGTTTGCTGATAAAGAAACGAAAACGGTTAACTTCGATGCACTACGCGAAACAGTTCGCATAGGTGTGCGTATGCAAGATAATGTTATTGATGCAACACCTTATTTCTTAGAGGAAAATCGCAAGCAGGCTCTTGGTGAGCGACGAGTTGGTCTTGGTGTGATGGGACTTGCTGACTTACTCATCTATTGTGAAAAAGAGTATGGTTCACAGGAGGGTAATGATCTTGTTGATCAAATCTTTGAAAATATCGCTGTTGCAGCATATGAAACTTCCATTGAATTAGGAAAAGAACGAGGCAGCTTCCCATTCCTTGAAGGGGAAACACAAGAAGAAACGAATCGTTTAAGACAAGCATTCATTAACACTGGCTATATGCAAAAAATGCCTGAGCACGTACGCCAAGGTGTACTTGAAAACGGTATTCGCAACTCGCATCTTTTAACGGTTGCTCCAACTGGATCTACTGGTACAATGGTAGGCGTAGCAACTGGCCTTGAACCTTATTTCTCATTCGTTTATTACCGTTCAGGTCGTCTTGGTAAATTTATCGAAGTGAAAGCTGAAATCGTTCAGGAATATTTACAGTCTCATCCAGAAGCAGATGAAAATAATCTTCCGGATTGGTTTGTTTCTTCTATGGAGCTATCGGCAGAAGCCCATGCGGATGTACAATGTGTTATCCAGCGCTGGGTAGATTCATCAATTTCCAAAACAGTAAACGCACCAAAAGGATACACGGTTGAACAGGTTCAAAAAGTGTATGAACGCCTTTATAAAGGTGGCGCAAAAGGTGGTACGGTTTACGTGGATGGAAGCCGTGATTCACAAGTACTTACACTTAAAGCCGAATCATCACATGATGAGCAGCTAGCATTTGACGAGGTGCTGGAGGAAGAAGTGAAAACGAAACAACCAGTAGTGTTAGTGGATACAATTGCCCCTCTAACTTCTACAAAAGTAACAATTGGATCTGAAGTAGGCAACACATGTCCTGTTTGCCGTCAAGGAACAGTCGAAGAATTAGGCGGCTGCAACACTTGTACTGGCTGTGGGGCACAGCTGAAATGTGGGCTATAAAAAAGAACTGCCGGGTTGGCAATAAGTTGAAATCGATTTAAAAAAGCGATTTTAAAGTAATGGCGAGATATAGCATCCCCTAAGAGTCTTCTCTAAAGGGGATGCTTTTTTTATGTCCAAAAAGGTAAAGGCCATTTTGCTTTTATACGTAAATCTCCAAAGAAAAATCGATTTTGATGATTTATTATCAAAATCGATTCTAATTGTTAAACAATATAGTGGAGGGGTATGCTATTTCTAATTATGAGAACACATAATCATAGATATTTTTTATAATTAAAACAATTGTCATGATGATAAACAAAAGTCTTACGAAGCTGGTTCCTTTGTTCAGTGCGAATTTCGTGCCAAAGTAAGCACCGGCAATCATCGAAGCACCCATGATTAATCCGTAGATAAAAACAACTTCTCCCAAGATTAAAAACATAATTAAAGCGGCTATATTACTAATAAAGTTTAATAGTTTTGCATTTCCGGCAGCTTGTAAAAAATCAAAGCCCGCCATTAAAAAGATGAACATGATGAAAGAACCTGTTCCAGGACCGAAAAATCCATCATAAAATCCCAATAGCACAATGGCGCCAAAAAAGAGTATACCTCGTTTCCAGTTTAAAGGTTTTCTCTCTTCCAACTGACCCCAATTCTTCTTTATAAGCGTATAAATTAATACGACAATCAACATAACAATAATCAATGGCCTTAAAAGCTCGGAGTTCATTAAATGAACTGTCCATGCACCCAGCATTGAAAAGATAAACACTAAGGGCAGGATGGGCCAGAGCAGCTTAAGATCAATTTTACCCGCTTTGAAGAACGTTAGAGAACTTGTTAAATTTCCCATAGTAGATGCTAATTTATTTGTAGCGATGGCAGTTGAAGGGGGGAGGCCAACTGACAAGAGGGCTGGAAGCGTGATCAAACCGCCGCCTCCGACAACGGCGTTAAAAAAAGCACCGACAAATCCAAAAAAGATAATAATAATGACGTTCAGTAAATCTAGTTCCATTGTACAAGACTCCTAAATGATAGATGTAATGTGGTCATCTTATCGAATTTGTCGGAAATTGTAAATGGTTCGTTTGAATTTTGAAAAATAAAAAGCGCATTCGGTATCTCTACCAAACGCGCTATTATTAATCGTGATGCAATTCCATTGCAATCTCAGGATTTTTTTCCACTTCGTGTAATTTATTAAATGAAGCAATTGCTACTTCCACCATTTCATCTTTTGGCTCTTTTGTTGTTAATAATTGAAGCCATAGACCTGGATAACCTAAATATTTTAGTACAGGAATTTCTCTTAAAGCATTCGTTGCTTGAAGCACTTCAAATGATATTCCCAATACGACAGGTATTAAAAGAATTCGAATGACAAGACGCAGCCACAGTGGATCGGTAGGAAAGAAAAAGTAAACAAACATCCCGATAACTACTGTAAATAAAATAAAGCTTGAACCGCAGCGATAATGCAGTCTTGATTGATTTTGAACATTCTTCACTGTAAGATCCAATCCGGCTTCAAAACAATTAATGACTTTATGTTCGGCACCGTGATACTGGAATACTCGTTTTATTAGTGGTGTCATGGAAATGGCATATAAATAACCCAATAGTAAAATTAGCTTGAAAAATGTTTCTAAAAAAATTTGTGGATATTTCCCTGATACCCAAGGTGAAAATAATTCAGCCAGAAATACTGGTACCAATGTAAAGACGAATTTTGCAAATAAGAATGAAATTACACCGACAACTGCTACTCCTAGAATCATTTGCAGTTTGGATGATTCTTCCTTATTTTCTTCTTCCTCTTCTTCACCAGGATCAATATCATACCGTTCGCTTGCGAATTGCAGATGTTTTGCACCAAGTCCAGATGACTCGATAAGTGCAATAACTCCGCGAACAAAAGGAACTTTTTTTAGCTTTTGAAAAATAGGTTTTTTCGGTTTTTTTGCATAATAGTATTCAATGGAATCATCGTTTCTTCGAACTGCTGTTACAGTATGATCCTTTCCTCCGAACATGACACCTTCCAAAAGTGCTTGTCCGCCGTAAACAGGTGCTTCATTAGCCAAGGTTGTACACCACTCTCTCAAAATATAAAACTTTTAGCTAGTCCATTGTACTAAATTTTCGTCAAAACCTCTACGTTTGCGCATACGAATTTTAAATATTGGTGAAACTTAAGAAAAAAAGAGGTGCTGTCTGTGATCTATTTAGCAGCTTTAACAAGTTTATTTGCTTCTATTTGTCTAACGATTAGTTTAAAGCTCTTATCTCTATTTCATTTTATTAAATGGAGTCCAGTAGGATATGCAAAAAGATTGAATATTTTGGAAGGGAGCCATTGGACTATAAAGTGGCTATTTTTACTGATCATTATTTTTTTAATAACGCTTCTCCTATACTTTGCGATGCAATTTGTTGAAATGGTTCCGGCATTCTTGACTTCACTTATAATTGGTGCCATTCTTGCCCTAATATGTGAGTGGGTTATATTTGATTTGCCCGCTGAACTGAAATCATTTAAAAAACTGTCTATCCCATTTATGGTAACAGTGGTGATTACTGCACGGTTTGTTTTCGAGACGGCTGTTTTCCATTATCGGGCTCATAATGAAAATAAGTTGCCGTACAAGGACTCTGTGGTAAAATAAAGATGGTAAATTCCGTTAGAAAAACACGATTTTTCCTCATAATCTATCGGAATCGTTGCAATTCTTGCGGAGAACCAGTATCACTTATCAATGCCGATTCGCTAAAAAGAGGAGAATGTTGATGAAAGTTTTAGTGTTGAATGGTCCGAATTTGAATCGCTTGGGAAAACGTGAGCCTGAAATTTACGGGAGCGAAACTTTGGATGATGTAAAAGAAAAATGCATCAACCTTGCATCACAATTTAATGCAACAATTGAATTTAAACAATCCAATCATGAAGGTATATTAATTGATTGGATTCACGAAGCGGAAGACAGCGATGTAGAAGCAATTGTATTTAATCCCGGCGCTTATACACATACAAGTATAGCGCTGAGGGATGCGATTGCTGCGGTAAATGTGCCTGTCATCGAAGTGCACATTTCAAACATACATAAAAGAGAATCGTTTCGTCACGAATCAAAGTTAGCAGCAGAATGTGTTGGACAAATATGTGGTCTAGGAACTTTTGGCTATGAATTAGCCCTTAGAAAGTTTTTAGAACAATAGACGGGGGAGCTTTAAATGATCAAAATAGACAAATTACGTAAAGCGTTAGCAGAACAAAATGTTGAAGGGCTACTTATAACGAACGATTATAATCGCCGTTATATGACTGGTTTTACAGGTACTTCCGGGGTTGCAATTGTTACGAATAATGATGCAGTTTTTATTACGGATTTTCGCTATACTGAGCAAGCTAAAAAGCAAATCGAAAATTTCCGTATTGTTCAACATGAGGGCAGCCTTTTTAAGGAAGTTGCAGATCAGGTTGCGAATATGGGTATCAAAACTTTGGCTTTTGAGAAAGATACAATGACGTACTCAATGTATGAGACATATAAATCCCTAATATCAGCTGAATTAGTACCGCTTTCTGGATTAATTGAAAAAATTCGCTTGATAAAGACTGAACAAGAGATTAATATTATTAAGGTTGCATGTGAAATTGCAGATAATGCATTTTCACATATTTTAGAATTTATTAAACCAGGTTTAACTGAGCTTGAAGTATCGAATGAGTTAGAATTTTTTATGCGCAAACAAGGGGCAACTGCATCTTCTTTCGACACAATTGTAGCTAGTGGGGTGCGTAGTGCACTGCCGCACGGTGTAGCTACAGACAAAGTGATTGAGAAAGGTGATTTCGTCACACTTGATTTCGGTGCTTTATATAATGGTTATATTTCAGATATTACACGTACAATTGCAGTTGGACAACCTTCAGAAAAACTCGTTGAAATGTACAATACGGTATTAGAATCTCAACTGCTTGCACTTGAAAAAGTAGGGCCGGGGATGACGGGAGTACAAGCGGATAGTATAGCCCGTGATTATTTAGCATCAAAAGGCTATGGTGAAGCTTTTGGACATTCAACAGGACATGGAATCGGTTTAGAAGTGCATGAAGGTCCAGCACTTTCATCAAGATCTAGCTCAGTTTTAGAACCGAACATGGTTGTGACAATTGAACCGGGCATTTATTTGCCAGGTATTGGCGGAGTTCGTATTGAAGATGATATTTTAATCACAGAAACAGGTAATGAAAAATTAACTCATTCAAACAAAGAATTAATTATTTTATAATGGAGGAACTACAACTATGATTTCAGTTAATGATTTCCGTACTGGCCTTACAGTTGAAATTGATGGCCAATTATACCGCGTATTGGATTTCCAACACGTTAAACCAGGGAAAGGTGCAGCATTCGTGCGTTCTAAATTGCGTAACCTAAGAAATGGCAACGTAACAGAAAAAACTTTCCGTGCCGGTGAAAAAGTAGAGAAAGCTCAAATCGATAACCGTAAAATGCAATACCTATATGCACAAGGTGATTCTCACGTATTTATGGATATGGAATCATATGAGCAAACTGAACTTGCAGGAGTACAAATTGAAGAAGAGTTAAAATATCTTCTTGAAAATATGGAAGTTCATATTCAATCATACCAAGGTGAAATGCTTGGTGTTGAATTGCCAAATACAGTAGTTCTTGAAGTTGCTGAAACAGAACCAGGCATTAAAGGTGATACAGCTTCAGGCGGTACAAAACCAGCGAAAATGCAAACTGGTTTAATGGTAAACGTACCATTCTTCGTAAACGAAGGAGACAAATTAATTATCAATACTACTGATGGATCTTACGTATCACGTGCATAAGGCTTAAAATAGTTTGATATTTTAGAGTGTAGACAAGAGTCAATTAGACTTTGTCTACACTCTTTTTTCTTGCAATTAAATTGTCGTTAAAAGTTTTAAAACTAATCGGAGAATGATTCATAATAGGGGAGTTTAAATAATAAAGTTGTATGGAAAGTCATCTTACTATTAGATGGCTTTTTTGCACATTAAAATAGTTTTTGTCATCTGTATAAGCGCATCAAAGGCTTTGCTCCAAGATTTCTAAATGCAGATAAGGTCTATTTTTTTGAACAAGCTCATATATTGCCTTACACAAGGAGGCGTCGTGATGGAGTTACAGGACGTTTTGCGAGTAGCAGGAGTAGGGCTCGTTATTGCTTTGCTTCATGTTTTCTTCGAGCAAACCGGCAAAAAGGAATATTCATTTTTTATATTTTTTATCGCATATTTGTATATCACTGCAGAACTAATACGATTTTTACGGCTTTTCTTTGGCGATATTCTTACATTCTTCCAATGGCTAAATTTAAATTAGGTTAAGCTATGACATTTTTAATTTACGCTGTAATTCTAATGCTACTTTTAATGTTTATCAAAGAAACAATCGACAAACTACACGGATTAATAGTCGTTATCTTCTTTTTCGTCCTATTATATTTCTTGCTGTCGATGCTCACTATTCCTTTTATAGAGCAGCTCCTTTCATATGTGCAATCAGTGCCTTATGTACCTCAACTTGTGTACTCTGCACTTTTTTATCAACTAGGTTTGTTCTTTCAATCGATTTTTAAAGAAGAGGAATATGAAACATTTGGCGAACTCGTAATGTTCTCGATTCGTATTGTGCTGTTATTTTATTGGACTAGCGAACTAGGAAAAATATTGTCAAATTTATCGTCAATTTTAGAAAAGCTTCAGTAAGGGGCTACACGCCAATGCATGAAATACTAAATATCTTTTTAGACCCATTGAAAATTGCTGGACAATCCATCATTTTAATCTTGACCTATACCATTCTATTTTTAATTGTTGAAGCGTTTGTTCCGAAGTTTAAAACTTTTGCAGATACATTATTTGTGATTATTCTCGTTTTAACACTGGGACAAACTGTGATGGATGCATTCTCCTTAATGGGAGACTTAGTCAATGTTGCTTCTGATTTCTTTTTAGCAATTACGCCAATTTTAACTTCTCTTTTAGTTGTGCTAAATTCGGTATTTTCATTTATCGCATGGAGCCCGATTATCCTTTTTATTTTTGAATTTCTGATTTTGCTTTGTAAAAAAATCTTGATACCAGCCATCACTGTGGCGCTGATACTCGATTTTTGTACAAGGTTTATCCAGGATATTTCATTTTCGAAGGCTTCTGAGTTAATAAGGGGAACAGTAATGACCTTAATAACTGCTTCTCTTATAGCGATGGTTACAGTTCTTTCTTTTACAGGCGTTGCATTCTTTACGATTGACCAAGCCATCGCAAGCCCGATCAAGAAAGTAATCGAGCAAACCGTTCCAATTGTAGGTTCACTTATTGTCGAGGGATTTTCTATTTTTCATAAATATCAATCTACTGCGACAACAGTAGTTGGCTTTGGTGCTATGAGTGCTTTTTGGGGGGCTTCCTTCTATCCAGCAGGCAGACTGCTAATCCATGCTTTAACTTTTAAGTTTATTGCTGCGATAGTAGAACCTTTTACGGGAAGTACAATCAGCGGATTGTTGGATGATGTAGGAAAGTCGCTGCTGCTGCTTTGTGCAGTTGCTATTCTACTCGGTATTGCTTTTGTCTTTATTTGGTTGATTTTAATGGTCATTATGCAACTAGGGGTGGGAAAAAGCTTTTGATCAAACTTATAGCTATTATTCTAATAGGAAAATGTTTACTACTTCTGGCAGATGAAAAAGACATTCTGGTCTATGTGAAACTAGCAACCTTATTAATTTTTTTAACAACAATGTTAGATTTTCTTAAACTCTAAAGCATAGAGTTTGGACTAGCTTCATACAATGTGTTGAAACAGTATACTTTGTTCAAGTCAAAGCTCCATACATCTAGAGTGCATGTGAAATTCAAACGAAAAATTTTTGAAGCTGAACAAAGTAAGCCTTTTTGAAATACTCTGAGGCGTATTTGAAAGAAAGGGGGCGCTAAGAAAACGTGAGGTGGAAAAGAAATGGACAAAACAAAAATTAATCTTTATTCCGATTGCAGTATTAGTGTTCATTGCGTACATTTCTGTTACGTTGAATGATTCAAATGAAGAGCAATCTTCAACATCTTCAGGAGAAGAAGCAAGACTTGAACAAGCCCTCGGTCAGATTCAAGGCGTTGGACAAGTAAAGGTTTATTTCCATTATGGAACAGAAAGTCCGGCCGAAAATGACTCGGATAGTTTACTGAATGGCTATTTAAGTTCAAGTGAAAAAGAAAAAAATGTATCAGGATTGCTCGTTGTATCGGAAGGGGCGTCTAACCCAGCTATTAAAAAGCAACTTTTAGAAACTATTAGTAGAGTCATGCAAATGCCTACTCACAGAATTATGATTGTACCTATGGAGAATAGAGGAGATGAACAATGAAAGTAAAAAGAAGAACCGTATGGTTATTAACGCTACTAAGCTTGGCGGCTGTCATTTCAGTTTATTATGTATTTGAACCAAATCGAAATGTGGATTTAACAACTATTTTTACAGATGATACATTACAAGAAACAACTTTAACAGGAGTGTCTGAAGAAGAGATTACAACGACAACTTCAGAAAGCTATCTATTCGATGAAATGAGAATGGAAGCAAGCAATGAACGTGATCAGCTTAGAACTCAGTTAACAGAAAAAATTGCATCAGGTGATTTTACAGCAGAAGAGAAAAATGACATGTATAACCAAATGAACGCATTAATCGAAACAGAATCATCCGAGTCAATGCTTGAAATGCTAATCGAAAATCTTGGTTATTCAGATGCATTAGTTCGCATAAATGATGATAATAAAGTAGCGGTTTCAGTATTAGCGGAAGATTTATCAGCTAAACAGGCAAATGAAATTGTCTTCATCGTAATGTCAGAAATTGAGGATGCAGTAGTAACTGTAAATCCTGAATCAAACTATTATTAATATAATAATAATTTAAAACGACTATATATAATTGTGATTAACAGAAAGTGCGCAGTGCGTTCGTTTAAGCAACGAAAGCACTGTTTTTTCATGTTTTTCAATAAAAATCTATTTATGTATTTCAAAAAGAATTAAAAAAATATAAAATGGTATTTGTAGTTAATAAAACATTAGGGGTGTTTTCATGTTTAAAGTACAAGAATTGAGAGAAATTATTAAATTAGTAGATAGTTCTTCAATTGAAGAATTCGTCTATGAAAATGATGGGGCTAAACTAAAACTAAAAAAGAATAACGGTGTTGTTTCAGAAGTAGTAGTACCTGCTAAAGAAACTGCTGCTGCCGTACAACCAGTTGCACCAGCTGCAGCTCCTGCTGTTGTGGAAGCTCCAAAAGCGGAAGTAGTTAAAGTGGAGGAAAAAATAGCTCCTGTAAATGTAGATGATTCGTCATTACATAAAATTACTTCTCCGATGGTGGGGACGTTCTATCAAGCACCATCACCAGATGCACCTGTTTATGTGAAAGCGGGAGATAAGGTTGGAGAAGAAACAATTGTATGTATCGTTGAAGCAATGAAACTTTTCAATGAAATCGAAGCTGAAATCAAAGGTGAAATCGTTGAAATTTTAGTCCAAGATGGTCAATTAGTTGAATACGGACAACCACTATTCCTAGTGAAACCTGAGTAAGGGGTGCTTTCATCATGAAAAAAGTATTAATTGCAAACCGCGGTGAAATTGCAGTACGTATCATTCGTGCGTGTAAAGAACTGGGCATTGAAACTGTTGCCGTTTATTCAGAAGCTGATAGCAATGCGCTTCACGTTAAATTAGCAGATGAAGCCTACTGTATTGGACCGAAATTATCAAAGGATTCATACCTAAGCTTCCCTGCTGTTTTAGGGGTA
>Ga0182747_1001237_pt1 | contig 20299 bp, 19 predicted proteins | sample eDN3rd30CBELigBY_FD_128526 | JGI IMG/M metagenome (GOLD analysis project Ga0182747, IMG submission 128526) | Enriched backyard soil microbial communities from Emeryville, California, USA - eDNA 3rd pass 30_C BE-Lig BY (version 2) (version 2) | ecosystem: Environmental > Terrestrial > Soil >...
CCAGCATCGGCGCCGTCGCTGCGGAAAGTTCCGGATACGGCCTGATCGTGAAGGGCGCGATCGGCGGCGCCGGCGTCTATGATGGCGTCGACGCCAATGGTCTGGTCATCGGCGGGCTGGGCGGCGACGTCACCGTTGCAAAAGGCGTGCTCGTCGCAGGGTCTATTTCCGCCACATCCTATGACAGCAACGCGACCGCGCTGCGCCTTGGATCGGGGGCCACAGCGGATAAGTTGGAGATTTCCGGCACCGTGGGCGCGAACGGCTCCAGCAAGGACGGCACCTCCGCCCGCGGCATCGTGATCGATGCGGGCGCACATACCAGCACCATTGCCGTCAGCGGCACGGTGCAGGCCAAGGCGGGCAGCGATGAAAAAGGCACGGCGGTCGCCATTGTCGATTCGTCCGGCACCGTTTCCACCCTGACCAACAGCGGCAAGATCAGCGCGACAGGCGGCAAGGCCGGATCGAATGTCGCCATCGACCTCAGCGCCAACAGCAGCGGCGTGACATTGGGACAATCCCTGGCGTCGGAAAAGGCCGATGCGCCGTCCATCGTCGGCGATGTCCGGCTGGGATCGGGCAATGACGTCATGACCGTATCGGCGGGATCGGTCGCCGGTAACATCAGCATGGGCGCGGGCGATGACAGCCTGGCCCTGTCGGGCAGCGCCAGCCATAGCGGCAACATCTCTTTCGGCGCGGGGACCGGCACGCTCAGCCTTGCCAACACGTCGAAAGTGACGGGCGATGTCGACTTTGCGGGCCAGGGCAGCAGCATGACGCTGTCCGACACGGCGAGCTTCACCGGAAAACTGCTGAACAGCGGCCAGACCGCGCTGGTGCTGAACGGCGGCACGCTCAATGCCACCAACACCGGATCGATCGCGCTGGCCTCGCTTCAGGCTGGCTCCGGCTCCATCATCGGCGTGACCATCGACGGCGCGAACGGGACGCACACCACCTATGACGTGGCCGGTGCGGCCAGCTTCGCGGACGGCTCGCAGGTCAAGGCGACCATGACCAACGTCAAGGGCGCGGCGGGCGATTATGTCATCGTCCGGGCTGGATCGCTCAACGGTTCGCCCTCGCTGTCCGGTACGACACTGCTTCCCTATATGTTCAAGGGCAGCGTAACCGCCGACAACGGCACGGGCGAAGTCACCCTGAGCGTCGCGGCGAAAAGCGTGACGGAGCTTGGCCTGTCCGGCTCCCAGGCGCGCGCTTATCAGGCGGTCTTCAACGCGCTCGACAATGACAGCGCGGTCGCCAACGCCTATCTGGCGGTCGCGGACGGCGATGCGCTCAAGGCCAATCTGCAACAGATGCTGCCGGATCATGCGGGCGGCACATTCGAAGCGGTCACATCCGGTTCCCGCGCCACCGCGCGCATCCTCTCCGATCCGGGCGGCATCTATCGCACCAAGGACGGACGGCTGGGCTTCTGGCTGCAACAGGTCGCATTCGGCAGTTCCAAGAGCGTGGGCAACACCGCATCCTATGACATCAACGGCTGGGGCGCGAATGCGGGCGTCGAATATCTGACTGGCATCGGCGCGTTCGGCGGCTCCTTCGCCTATATCCACGGCAGCGATTCCAAGGGCGGCAGCAACCTTGCGGTCGATTCCGACCAATTCGAACTGGCGGCGCACTGGCGTGGCGATTTCGGTCCGCTTCAGGCCTTTGCCCGCGTCTCGGCCGCGCATATCGACTTCACGGGCACACGTCGTTTCGCCAGCGGGACCGTATCGCGCTCAACCGAGGGCGACTGGTCGGGCAAGCTCTATTCCGCCACGGCGGGCGTCTCTTATGAGAAACGGATGGGCCGCCTGTCGCTGCGTCCGGCGGCTGGGATCGACTATTACCGCCTCAAGGAAAAGGGCTATGCCGAAAGCGGCGGCGGCGATGCGTTCAACCTGACCGTGCTCGGCCGCACCAGCGACGAACTGACAGCCAACGGCACCGTCACGGCCGGCTATGATTTCGGCAGCCTCGATCCGCAGGAAGGCTGGGTTCGCTTCGAACTGGAGGGCGGACGCCGCCAGATAATCGGCGGATCGCTTGGTGACACCGTGGCCTATTTCAAGGGCGGCGAGCAGTTCACGCTGGTCGCGGATGATCGCACCAATGGCTGGACCGGGCGCGCGCGCCTGATCGGCGGCACCGACAGCTTCCGCGTGGGCGGAGAGTTCAGCGCCGAGGAACAGCAAAACCACGTCGCCATCGCATTTCGCGCGACGGTAAACTTCATCCTGTGACGTCTTGAAGATGAACCGGCGGATCGAACCCCAGACCCTCCAGATCCGCCGGTCATGCCATGTCCCCTCCCCCGGGGATCATGGCCTTGAAAGGGAAAGGGCGCCGTCCCCCATGACGGCGCCCTTTCTTTTTTTGCAGATTATGCCGTTTTGAAACCTGTGCCGAATGGTGGGCTTGGGTGGATTGCGGGCATAATTTTATCCCTCGCCCTTGGGGGTCGGCCAGAGGCGCGTAACTCTGGCCGAGGTTGCGGAGACTTGGCGGCTTGCTGGCTGGTCGTAGCTGGGTAAGGGAGCATGGGCCGCTCGCTGGATAGCGCGCAGCTTCACCTTCCTCCCCCCTCTTCCAACTTCTCCCCAGAGGGAGAAGCGAAAAAGAACATCCGCAACTAGCCCCAAACCAGCCAACATGGAACCAAGGCTTGTTCCGTCAGCCCAGCGCCTTCTTCAGCAGTTCGTTCACCACCTGCGGATTGGCCTTGCCCTGCATCGCCTTCATGGTCTGTCCCACGAAGAAGCCGAACAGCGCTTCCTTGCCGCCCCGATATTGCTCGACCTTGTCGCCATTGTCGGCCAGTACCTTGGCCACCGCTGCCTCGATCGCGCCGGTGTCGCTGGTCTGCTTAAGGCCCTTTTCCTCGACGATCTTCGCGGGTTTCCCGCCGGTTTCGAGCATGATCTCGAACACCTGCTTGGCGATGGTGCCCGAAATCGTGCCGTCCGCGACCAGCGCCAGCAGTTCCGCGCCATCCTCCGGCGTCACGGGGCTGTCCTCCAGCGTCCGCCCAAGCCGGTTGAGCGCGCCATAAAGCTCCGACAGCAGCCAGTTGGCCGAAGCCTTGGCCACTTCGCCCTCGCTCTTCTTCTGGATGGGCGCGCCTTCCGCCAGCAGCGCCTCGAACCAGCGCGCGGTATCCGCGTCGGCCGTCAACGTGGCGGCATTATAGGCGCTCAGCCCCAGATCCTGTTCATAACGCTTGCGCTTGGCGTCCGGCAGTTCCGGCAGCGACTGGCGGCATTCCTCCAGAAACGCATCCTCCAGTTCCAGCGGCAACAGGTCGGGATCGGGGAAATAGCGATAGTCATGCGCGTCTTCCTTCGACCGCATGGAGCGCGTTTCATTCTTGTCCGGATCATAGAGGCGGGTTTCCTGCACCACCGTGCCCCCGGCCTCCAGCACATCGACCTGACGGCTCGCTTCATATTCGACCACCGCCATGACGAAGCGGACCGAATTGACGTTCTTCGTCTCTGTGCGAGTCCCGAACGCCTCGCCCGGCTTGCGGACCGAAACGTTCACGTCAGCGCGCATCGACCCCTGATCCATATTGCCGTCGCACGACCCGACATAGCGCAGGATCGTTCTCAGCTTCGACAGATAAGCCCCTGCTTCGGCAGGAGAACGCATATCCGGCTTCGACACGATCTCCATCAGCGCCACGCCCGAACGGTTGAGGTCGACATAGGAGCGCGTCGGATGCTGATCGTGCATCAGCTTGCCTGCATCCTGTTCGACATGGATGCGTTCGATGCCGATCACCTTGGTTTGCGCGTCGGGGTTCTTTTCATCGAGATTGATCTCGATCTCGCCCTCGCCCACGATGGGGTGATAAAGCTGGCTGATCTGATATCCCTGCGGCAGATCGGCGTAGAAGTAATTCTTGCGGTCGAAACGCGACCATTTGTTGATCTGGGCATTGATCGCCATGCCGGTCCGCACCGCCTGTCGGATGCATTCGCGGTTCGGCACGGGCAACATGCCCGGCATCGCCGCGTCGACCAGGCTCACCTGCGTGTTCGGCTCCGCCCCGAAAGCGGTCGCCGCCCCGGAAAAGAGCTTCGCGTTGCTCGTCACCTGCGCGTGGACCTCCAGGCCGATCACGACCTCCCACTCGCCGGTTGCGCCCTGGATTCTATATGTGCTCATTATTCGTCACGCCCGTTTTCTAAATAGGCCCGAGGGACAGAAAACCGAATTCGGCTTACAGTAGAAGTTTCAGAATGACTTTCACCACCGCCGTTAAGGCCTACAGAAAAGACCTGTAGCTTTAACTTTCCACCAGCTTGGGCTGATCGTTTCGCAGTGACAGCAATATCGAATTCAATCTCTGTCGGAGCTTTAAACACGTAACGTCCGTTACCTTTCGGCGAAACAATCGAGGCCGAGGTCCTTACATCACCCACCCCCGCCATGACTGCGCTCAACGTTTCCGAGACGAACACGCGAAGCTCATTCGCATCCGCATCATTGTCGGATGTATTGTTGACCTCGTCAGCCATCTTACCACCACTTCTCCGGCCGCGCCGCAAAGCCCGCGCGTTCCTCGATGGCGAGGCCCGCGTTCAGCACGGTTTGCTCGTCCAGCGCCCTGCCGATGATCTGCAAGCCCAGCGGCAACCCCTGCGCGTCCAGCCCGCCCGGCACCGCCATGGCAGGCAGCCCCGCCAGCGAAGCCGGCACCGTGAACACATCGTTCAGATACATGGCGAGCGGATCGGCCTGCTTCTCGCCCAGCGCAAAGGAAGCGCTCGGCGCGGTCGGCGTCAGCAGCAGGTCGCACTTTTCGAAAGCCAGTTCGAAATCGCGCGCGATCAGCGCCCGGACCTTCTGCGCCTGCGTGTAATAAGCGTCGTAGAAGCCCGCCGACAGCACATAGGTGCCGATCATGATCCGGCGCTTGACCTCCGGCCCGAACCCTGCGGCGCGGGTCGCGGCATACATGTCCTGCAACCCCGCCCCATCGGGCAGGTCGCGCTGGCCATAGCGCACGCCATCATAGCGCGCCAGGTTGGACGAAGCCTCCGCCGGCGCGATGATATAATAGGTCGGCAGCGCATATTGCGTATGCGGCAGCGACACCTCGACCACTTCCGCGCCCGCATCCTTCAGCCATTCAATGCCCCGGTCCCACAGCGCCGCAATCTCGGCATTCAGGCCGTCGGGGCGATATTCCTTGGGAATGCCAACCTTCCTGCCGCGCAGGTCGCTCGAAAGCCCCGCTTCCCACTGCGGCACCGCCAGATCGAGCGACGTCGAATCCTTGGGATCGAAGCCCGACATCGTTTCCAGCAGGATGGCATTGTCCCGCACCGTCCGCGCCATCGGCCCCGCCTGATCGAGCGACGAAGCGAACGCCACGATCCCCCAGCGCGAGCAGCGGCCATAGGTCGGCTTGATCCCGGAAATGCCCGTGAAAGCCGCGGGCTGACGGATCGATCCGCCCGTATCGGTCCCCGTCGCCGCCGGGCACAGCCGCGCCGCGATCGCGGCCGAAGACCCGCCCGAAGACCCGCCGGGCGCCAGCGCGGCATGATCCCCGCCCTTGCGCTTCCAGGGAGAGATCACATTGCCGAAATAGCTCGTCTCGTTGGACGACCCCATGGCGAACTGGTCGAGGTTCAGCTTCCCCAGCATCCCCGCGCCCGCATCCCACAGCTTCTTCGACACGGTGGATTCATAGGTCGGCGTGAAGCCTTCCAGCATGTGCGACGCGGCGGTGGTCTGCACGCCTTCGGTGCAGAACAAATCCTTCATGCCGATGGGCACGCCCGCCAGCGGCTTCAAAGCCTCGCCCGCCGCCTTCGCCCTGTCGGCGGCATCGGCGGCTTCCAGAGCCTTTTCCGGCGTCTCGACGATAAAAGCGTTGAGGGCCTTCGCCGCCGCCACATTGGCGTTGAACGCCTCGGCCACTTCGCGCGCCGAAAAAGCGCCGCCACGAAAGCCGTCGCGGATTTCCGCGACCGTCAGATCGGTCAAAGCGTTCTTATCTGTGGAATTCGGCATTATTCGATCACCTTGGGCACCGCGAAAAAGCCATGTTCGGCCTGTGGCGCGTTCGCCAGCACCTTGTCGCGCACATCGCCGTCAGTCACGACGTCCTCGCGCAGGCGCTGATGGTTGGGGATGACGGCGGTCATCGGCTGAACGCCGGTCACGTCCACCTCACCCAGTTGCTCCACCCATCCCAGGATGTTGTTGAGTTCGGGCACCATGGCCTGCGCTTCGGCATCGCTCACCGAAATGCGTGAGAGGCTGGCGATCTTCTTGACGGTCTGAAGGTCTATAGACATGGCTCGCCGCTAGCATCCGCACCTGCCCGCTTCAAGCCGTTTCGCGACTTGCCAGCGCCCCGCCCTTGCGCCAGACAGGCCGCGACGCACAGGGCCGCCGCGCCCGCGCAATGGAGAGCATGGTGGCCCGCAAATTCCTCTATATCGTCGCGACCCTCATCTTTCTGGTGATCGCGGCTTTGCTGGCCTATCGCCTCTGGGGCAATCAGATGATCCGCGCCGTCATGGTCCCGCGCGAAGCCTTCGCTCCGCTCCAGCCGCTGCCCGCCAACGCCTATGACGATCCGAAGATGTGGATCGCCCGCCCCGACATCGCTCGGGACAATCCGGCCCTCTGGACCCCCGCGGGCGTCAAGGACGCGCCGGCCGCGCAAAAAGCGGCGGTCTTCTTCATCCACCCCACCTCCTACATCACCGCGCTGGGCGACGCGCATTGGAACATGCGGCTGGACGACAAGGATTCGCTGAGCACCGCCCGCCGCTTCGTGAAGGAACAGGCCAGCGCCTTCAATGCGGCAGGCGCGATCTGGGCGCCCCGCTACCGTCAGGCCAATTACGGCGCCTTCCTGACCGACAAGCCCGCAGGCGATCAGGCCATCGACGCCGCCTATCGCGACGTTTCGCAAGCCTTCGCCGCCTTCCTCAAGGCCAATCCCACAGGCCCCATCATCCTCGCCGCGCATAGTCAGGGATCGCTTCACCTGCTCCGCCTGATGCGCGATCAGGTCGCGGGCAAGCCCGTCGCGGCAAGGATCGTCGCCGCCTATGTCGTCGGCTGGCCCATCTCGGTCGAAGCGGATCTGCCCGCCCTAGGCCTGCCCGCTTGCGTGAAGCGGGATCAGGCGCGCTGCATCCTGAGCTGGCAAAGCTATGCCGAACCGGCTGATCCCTCCGCCGTCCTCACCCTGTTCGACGCACATAAGAGCCTCACCGGAAAGCCGCGCAAAGGCACCCACATGCTCTGCACCAACCCGCTGACCGGCACGCGCAACGGCGCGGCTCCCGCCAGCGCCAATCGCGGCACGCTCCAGAGCAGGGAGGACGACAAGCCCGCCCTGCTCGTCTCCGCCGCCGTCCCCGCACGCTGCGCGGACAATGGCTTCCTGCTGATCGGGGAGCCGGTGGACATGGGGCCGTTCACCCTGCCCGGCAACAATTACCACGTCTATGACTACAACCTGTTCTGGGCCGATGTGCGCGAAGACGCCCGCGCCCGGTTGGCGGCGTTCCTGAAATGAGCGCCCCCATCCTCACCACCGACCGCGCCATCTTCCGTGAAGCCTTGCCGCAAGGCGGCCGCCTGATCGGCATGGACGTCGGCACCAAGACCATCGGCCTTGCGCTGTGCGACGCGGGCTGGTCCATCGCCAGCCCCGCCCACACCGTCTCGCGCGGGAAGTTCAGCAAGGACAAGATCGCGCTCGCCGCCTTCATGGACCAGCAGCAGGTGAAGGGCGTGGTCATCGGCCTCCCCCTCAACCTCGACGGCAGCGAAAGCCCACGCTGTCAGGCGAGCCGCGCCTTCGCCCGCAACATAGCGGACCTTGGCCGCCCGATCCTCCTCTGGGACGAACGCTGGTCGACGCAGGCGGTGACGCGCACATTGCTGGAAGCCGACGCCAGCCGCGCCCGCCGCGACGAACTGGTCGACAAGCTGGCGGCAAGCTACATCCTGCAAGGCGCGATAGATGGATTGATGGCGGGCTTCTAAAGTCCGCGCTGGGGGCGGTTATGGGTGGATGACCGCAAATGGCCGGAAATGGTCATTGCGCCTGGAACACAAACCTCACCCCATTAACCACCCTCACCCCTCAAACGCCGATATGATCGGACAAGGCCCCTCCTCGCTGGCCCCGCACTCCCGCGCCAGCCGCCGCAGCGACATCCGCGCCGCTTCAAGCTCCGCGATCTTCGCATCCAATGCCGCCAGCCGCTCCGCCGCCAGTTCCCGCGCCCTCGCCCGGTCCTGTCCCGCATCCAGCGTCAGCAATTCCCCGATCTGCTCCAACGTGAAGCCCGCCGCCTGCGCGCCACGAATGAATTTCAACCGCCGCACATCCTGCGCGCCGTATCGCCGCACGCCACCGGCCCGCTCCGGCGTTCCCAGCAAACCGCGCCTTTGATAGAAGCGCACCGTCTCCACCCCGACGCCGCCTTCCTTCGCCAAACCGGAAATCGTCGTCATGCCCTTGACTCCGTACCATGGTACGGAACCTATATGGGCAGCATCCGTATTACGCGCAAGAAAAGGATGCTCATGACCAGCGCCCCGCAAAAGAAGGCCGTCCTCTATCGGATGGTGATGCCCAAACATATCTGCCCCTATGGCATCAAGGCGCGCTGGTTGCTCCGGCGGCGCGGCTATGCAGTCGAGGATCACTGGCTCACCACCCGAGAGGAAACCGATGCGTTCAAGGCGCAGCATGACGTCCAGACGACGCCGCAAATCTTCATCGACGGCCGGCGGATCGGCGGCCATGACGACCTGCGCCGCTATCTGGGCCTAAAGGTCCGTGATCCGGGCGCGACCAGCTATGTGCCCGTGCTCGCGGTCTTTGCGGTGGCGGCGCTCCTCGCCCTGTCGATCAGTTGGCTGACCCTGGCGCCGCTCATCGGCATCCTGACGGTCGAGCGTTTTATCGCCGCCGCCATGATGCTGCTCGCCATGCTGAAGCTACAGGACGTGGACCGTTTCGCGACCATGTTCCTGAATTATGACCTGCTCGCCCGCCGCCTGCCGCCCTATGGCAAAGCCTATCCCTTTCTGGAACTGGGCGCGGGCACGCTGATGCTCACCCATTCGCTCAGCTGGCTGTCGATCCCCGTCGCCCTCTTCATCGGCGGCATCGGCGCGGTGTCGGTGTTCAAGGCGGTCTATATCGACGGGCGCGAACTCAAATGCGCCTGCGTCGGCGGCAACAGCAATGTGCCGCTGGGGTTCGTCTCGCTCACCGAAAACGTCATGATGGTGGCGATGGCGCTCTGGATGCTGGCGGGAATTTAAGACCCCGTTCGTTTCGAGCCTGTCGAAAAACGACGGAGCCATTCTCTCCTTTCTCGACTTCGCCCGGAATGAACGGAATGAACTCCTATTCCCCATCCCTGCCATAGACATCGGGCAGGAATCCCACGCCATCCTTCCCCGGCGTAGCGGTCAGATAGGTGAGGTAGACCGGCACCGGCTGGGGCAGCGGCCTGTGCTGCTCCGGCTTGTCGGAATCGGTGGTCAGCGCCTTGCCGAAGAACCATTTGCCCAGCCTTGGCGCATCCTCCAGCCGGACACAGCCATTGCTGAACTGCCGCGCGGGCTTGCCGAACAGATCGCGCGAGGGCGTGTCGTGCAGATAAATGCCCAGATCGTTGGGGAACATGAACTTCATCCGCCCCATGGAATTGGCCCGCCCCGGCAGTTCCCGCACGCGCAGTTCCTGCTGCCCGGACGCCACCGCCTGCCAGTCGATGCTGCTCTGGTCGAGATTCTGCGGATTGGCGCTCCAGTCCGACAAAGCCTCATAGTTCATTTTCCGGAGCGAGGCGCCGTCCAGTATCTTGGGCGCGATCTTGCGCTCGACCAGATCGGGCGGCACGTTCCAATAGGGCTTGAGCGTCGCATAGCGGATCATGCCCGCCATCATCGGCGTCTGGCTTTCCTTCGCGCCGACCACGACCTTCATCGTGCCGTCGAGCTTACCGCCGCTATAATACCAGAGCCGCGCCGAAGCGGCGTCCACCACCACATGCCGCACCCATGGCCCCGGCAGCAGCCGCGTCCGCTCCATATTGAGCGTCAGCGCCCGCGCATAATATTTCGGCCCGCGATTGAGCGCCGTCACCGTCTGCGTGCCCGCAATGCCGTCGGGCGTCAGGCCATGGTCGTCCTGAAACGCCTTGACCTTCGCCGCCAGCGCCTTGTCATACCCGCCGCCTGCCGACAGCCCCAGCCGCTCGCGCAGTGCGCCAACGCCCGGCCCCTTCGCGCCCGGTTTCCATTTCAGGCCCGTGGGCACCGCCACATCGGGCAGATTTGCCCATGTCTTGCCATAACCTGCCCGCGCCTTTCGCAATTGCATGTAGAAGGGGCTCATCCAGCCCGCCTGCGCCACATATTCCTCGAATGAGGATGTCACCGCCGCGGCGCGCAATATGTCCGCCGGGCCGGGATCGCGCGGTTCCACTTCGGGGTCCAGATAGCGCATCTTCACCGCCCGCGAAGGCGCCCGCATGTCGGCGACCAGCTTCGCGCAACTCGTCGCCAGCGCCAGTTCCGCGCGGGCCAGCGCCTTGGGATCGCCGCTGCCGTTCGCGTCCTCGATGGCGCGGCGCAACCCTTTGGGATCGTAGTTGCCGGGTTTCAGCCCATCGGCCTCCGCGCTGTCGATCAGCTTCAGCAGCGCATCCGCCTGCGGCCCCACGGCGTCCTTCTCGACCCACACCGGCCAAAATCCGCGCGGCCCGTAGAAGTCTCGCAGCTTGCCGCCGACCTGCGCGCGGATTTCCGCCGCCACGCTCGACCGCGCGGGGGTTTCCTTCACGGCGGCATCCTGGGCGCGCGCAACCGGCGCGGCGCCCGCGCTCACCATCAGACCAAGGATCAGGATTGGGACAAAGGAAGGGGCGCGGCGGATATGCCGCGCCCTGAAAGGTCGGGTGATCAGCCGCGTTCTCCCCGGCGGGAAGGCATGGGCGGCGGAGGCGGCGGGCAAGGCGGCCCCTGGATCGCATTATAGATGCCGTCGGCGGTGTAATATCCGTCGATGATACCGTCTCCATCACGGTCTGCCGCGACCGTGCCGGCTATCGCACCCGGCCCCAGCGGCGGCGCTGGCGCTACGGGTTCATCCTTGGTGGAGGCGCAGGCGCTCAAAGCGAGCACCCCTGCGGCGGCCAGAGCCATTTGCCGAATATTCATAGCATCTCCCTGTGGCGTCCGCACCAACGGCGGAAGCCCTACACTACTCAATGCTGCAGGACGCAGCCGACCTCCAACGACCCAGAGGCGGAAAGGATTCCATTACCGAACCGCAATGACGGCGAACGGAGCCTTAACCGAGATCAACCGTTAAAACCCGCCCTATCAGTCCTGCGCCCATTCCGCCGATGCGATGCCTTGCGCGTAGAGAAGCACTGACAAGTCGCCATGCACGATCTCCGCATCGGCCGCCGCCCGCGTCTTGGGCTTGGCATGATAGGCGACGCCCAGCCCTGCTCCCTCGATCATCGGAATATCGTTCGCGCCGTCACCCACCGCCAGAGTCAGCGTCCGGTCGATCCCGCCCGCGATCGCCGCTTCCAGTTCCGCCCGCTTGCGCGCCGCATCCACGATCGGCACCGTCACCGTGCCCAGCAGCGCCCCATCCGCAATCTCCAGCACATTGGCGATCGCGCTGTCGAAGCCGATCTCGTCGGCGACCGGGCCGGTGAAGCGCGTGAACCCGCCCGACACCAGCAGCGTCCGCGCGCCCCGCGCCTTCATCGTGCGAACCAGTGCCTTGGCGCCGCCCATGATGACGACCCGTTCGTCCCGGCAGCGGTCGATGGCCGCATCCTCCAGTCCTTTCAGCAGCGCCACCCGTTTATGCAGCGCGCCCGCAAAGTCCAGCTCGCCGCGCATCGCCCGTTCTGTGATCTCCGCGATCTGCGCCTTGATCCCGGCATAGTCGGCCAGTTCGTCGATGCACTCGACGGTGATCATGGTGGAATCCATGTCCGCGATCAGCAGCTTCTTTTCGCGCCCCTGGGCGGGCTGGACGATCACGTCCACCGCGCCCAGATCGGCGAGAACAGCCCGCGCCGTCACCGGGTCCGCGCCGAAGAAGATGTCCGCCGCCTTGCCCTCGTCCAGCCATGCGCTATCGACCGGCGCGCAACCGGCGACGGAGAGCCGCCCGACCGCTTCCGCAATATCCCCCTGACTCAAGGACGCACTTGCCACTAAGGTCGCGACGAACATGAACACTCCCGATCCCGAAGCGGGCGAATCCCGCCCGCGCGTCGCGCTTATTGCCGGGCCTACCGCCAGCGGCAAGAGCGCGCTTGCCATCGCGCTCGCTCAAACGGCAAACGGCACCGTCATCAATGCGGACGCCAGCCAGGTCTATGCCGACCTGCAAATCCTCTCCGCCCGTCCCGGCGCGGAGGATATGGCGCAGGCTCCGCACCGCCTCTTCGGCCATATCGACGGGGCGGAAGTCTGCACCGCCGCCCGCTGGGCGGCCGAGGCGCGCGCGGAAATAGACCGCGCCCATGGCGAAGGCCGCCTCCCCGTCCTGGTCGGCGGAACGGGCATGTATATCCGCACCCTGCTCGACGGCCTGGCGCCGGTGCCGGATATCGACCCCGCCATCCGCGAAGCCGTCCGCGCCCTCCCCGTGGCGCAGGCCCATACCGCCCTCGCGCAGGAAGACCCGGACGCCGCCGCTCGGCTCGCCCCAGCCGACACCACCCGCGTCGCCCGTGCGTTGGAAGTGATCCGCTCCACCGGCAAGCCTCTCTCGGAATGGCAAAGGCATAAAAGCGGCGGCATCGCTCACCGCATCACGCTCTCCCCCCTTATCCTCCTGCCTCCGCGCGATTGGCTGATCGCCCGCTGTGACTTGCGCTTCGGGCAGATGGTGGACACCGGCGCGGTCAAGGAAGTCGAAGCTCTCCTCGCCCGCAACCTGTCGCCAGACCTCCCCGTCATGCGCGCCATCGGCGTGCCGGAAATCGCCGCATGGCTGGCTGGGACAATCGACCGCGCCACCATGATGGAACGTGGCCGCATCGCCACCCGCCAATATGCCAAACGCCAATATACCTGGTTCTCCCGCCAGCCCCCGCTCGGCTGGCATCGCGAAATAGGACATATAGATGCAGGATTAATTGCTGAATTAGTAATTAAATTACAACAATGACTGTTGACTTGCCATTTTATATCCAATAGAGGCACCCACCTTGCCTTTCCGCTCATCCGGGCGCAAAGGGCTGCCTCGCACGCAAGGGAAGGATTTCATCGTGGCCGAAAAGAGCGGCGCGGACATTTTGGTTGAATGCCTGATCGATCTGGGCGTCGAAGTCGTGTTCGGTTATCCGGGCGGCGCGGTGCTGCCCATTTATGACGCGCTTTTCAACCATCCGAAGATCCGCCACGTCCTCGTCCGTCACGAACAGGGCGCGACCCATATGGCGGAAGGCTATGCCCGCTCGACCGGGAAGCCCGGCGTGGTGCTCGTCACCTCCGGCCCCGGTGCGACCAACGCCGTCACCGGCATCACCGACGCGCTGATGGATTCCATACCGATGGTCGTCATCACCGGGCAGGTTCCCACGCAGCTGATCGGCACCGACGCTTTTCAGGAAGCGGATACGGTCGGCATCACGCGCCATTGCACCAAGCATAATTATCTGGTGAAAGACCCCGGCAAGCTGGCCGGCGTCATTCATGAAGCGTTCCACATCGCCACTACCGGCCGCCCCGGCCCGGTCGTCATCGACATTCCCAAAAATGTCCAGATCGCGACCGCGCCTTATAAGAAGCCCGAAGGCATCGCCCATGCCAGCTATCGCCCGCAGACCAAGGCGGACGCGAAGGCCATAGACACGGTAGTCGAAATGCTGGCGGCGGCGCAGCGCCCGATCTTCTACACCGGCGGCGGCGTCATCAACTCCGGTCCCGAAGCCACCCGTCTGCTGCGCGAACTGGCCGCCATCACCGGCGCGCCCGTCACTTCGACGCTGATGGGTCTGGGCGCCTTCCCCGCCTCCTCGCCGCAATGGCTCGGAATGCTGGGGATGCACGGCACCTATGAAGCCAATTGGGCGATGAATCAGGCGGACCTGATCCTGTGCATCGGCGCGCGCTTCGACGATCGCGTGACCGGCCGCCTGGACGCCTTCGCACCCAACAGCCGCAAGGTTCATATCGACATCGACCGCAGCTCGATCAACAAGACGGTCGAGGTCGATCTGCCCATCGTCGCCGACGTGGGCAGCGCCATGGCCGACATGATCGCGCTCTGGAAATCGCGGGGCCATCATAGGGCGGACCTGTCCGCATGGTGGAAGCAGATCGACGGCTGGCGCGAAAAGCAAAGCCTCGCCTATCCCGAAAGCCGCGAAGAGATCATGCCGCAGGAAGCGATCGCGCAACTCTACAAGGCGACGCGCTCGGCCAAGGATGTGATCATCACCACCGAAGTGGGCCAGCATCAGATGTGGGCGGCCCAGCATTTCGGTTTCGACGCGCCGAACAAATGGCTGACTTCCGGGGGGCTGGGCACCATGGGCTATGGTTTCCCGGCCGCCATCGGCGCGCAGGTCGGCAATCCCGACAGCCTCGTCATCTGCGTGGCGGGCGACGCTTCGGTTCAGATGAACATTCAGGAAATGGGCACCGCCAGCCAGTATCGCACGCCGGTCAAGCTCTTCATCCTGAACAACGAATATATGGGCATGGTCCGCCAGTGGCAGGAACTGACCTATGAAAGCCGTTATTCCAACAGCTATTCGGACAGCCTGCCCGACTTCGTGAAGCTGGCCGAAGCCTATGGCTGGACCGGCATCCGCATCGAAGGGCCGCAGGAACTGGCGGCGGGCATCCGCCAGATGATCGACACGCCCGGCCCGGTGATCGTGGATTGCCGCGTGGCGAAACTGTCCAACTGTTTCCCGATGATCCCGTCGGGCGCAGCGCATACCGACATGCTGCTCGATCCCAGCCAGGTGTCGGGCAGCCTGTCGGACGAGGCGAAGGCTCTGGTGTGACGCAGCATCTCAAGCTCCGCGTCCATGTAAGCGAGCCCTGGGATTTCGAACGATCCGCGGGCACGGCTGAACTGACGGGCTGGACCATCGATCATATCGATCCGGACAATGAGGAATGGGAAGTGCATCTGGACGAAGGGTTCGATTTCCATGAGCGCCGCATCGGCCGCCTTCTGGCCGGGCCGCGCTATGTGGGCGAGCATCTGACGCGGATGTTCGACGCGGTAGCGGGCTTTCCCGTCCGCCTCGCCTATCGCGATGATGGAGCATGGCACTACGCCTTTGCGGGCATGATCTCACAGCGCCATGAGCGCAACCCAGAACCGGACAACGGAACAGGCATCTGATGCATATCCAGGAAGAACTGAGCGAGCGGCACGTCCTGTCGCTGACGGTCGCGAACGAGGCGGGCATATTGGCCCGCATCGCCGGGCTGTTCACCGCGCGCGGCTATAATATCGACAGCCTGACGGTGGCGGACATCACCACCGACCATGCAATCAGCCGCATCACCATCGTCACCGGCGGCCCGCCCAAGGTGATCGACCAGATCATCGCTCAGCTGGAACGGCTGGTGCCGGTGCACAAGGTGACGGACCTCACCGAAGCCGGTCCCTTCGTGGAGCGCGAACTCGCTCTGGTGAAGGTTGCGGGCACGGGCGAGGACCGGATCGAGGCGCTGCGCCTCGCCGACGTGTTCCGCGCCAAGGTGGTCGACACGACCATCGAAAGCTTCATTTTCGAAATCACGGGCACGACGGACAAGATCGACAATTTCGTCGCCCTGATGCGCCAGATCGGCCTGGTGGAAGTCGGCCGCACCGGCGTGGTCGGCCTGACGCGCGGCAAGGAGTTGGCCTGACATTATCGCCCCTCTCCCGCGGGCGGGAGAGGGAGGGGTCCATCGCACCGCGATGGGAGGGTGAGGGCCGCCCCGCTCACCACAGCAATCACAGCTCCATCAGGGAGCAAAAGGACAGAAAGAAGGAACGTCACATGAAGGTTTATTACGATCGCGACGCGGACATCGGCCTCATCAAGGGCAAGAAGGTAGCCATTCTCGGTTACGGCAGCCAGGGCCACGCCCACGCCCAGAACCTGCGCGACAGCGGCGTCGCGGAAGTCGCGATCGCGCTCCGCCCCGGTTCCGCCAGCGCCAAGAAGGCCGAAGGCGCGGGTTTCAAGGTTCTGCCCAACGCCGAAGCCGCCGCATGGGCCGACGTCCTCATGATCCTCGCCCCCGACGAGTTCCAGGCTGAAATCTACGCCGCCGACATCCACGCGAACCTGAAGCCCGGCGCGGCGCTCGCCTTCGCGCACGGCCTCAACGTCCATTTCGGCCTGATCGAACCGCGCCCCGACGTCGACGTCATCATGATCGCGCCCAAGGGCCCCGGCCACACCGTCCGCAGCGAATATCAGCGCGGCGGCGGCGTGCCCTGCCTGATCGCCATCCACCAGGACGCGACCGGCAACGCCCATGACATCGCCCTGTCCTACGCCAGCGGCGTCGGCGGCGGCCGGTCGGGCGTTATCGAGACCGATTTCAAGGAAGAGTGCGAAACCGACCTGTTCGGTGAGCAGGCGGTGCTGTGCGGCGGCCTGACGCACCTCATCATGGCGGGTTTCGAAACCCTGACCGAAGCGGGCTACTCGCCGGAAATGGCCTATTTCGAATGCCTCCATGAAGTGAAGCTGATCGTCGACCTGATGTATGAAGGCGGCATCGCGAACATGCGCTATTCGATCTCGAACACCGCCGAATATGGCGATTACCACACCGGCCCGCGCGTCATCACCGACGAGACGAAGGCCGAAATGAAGCGCGTCCTCGCCGACATCCAGCAGGGCAAGTTCGTGCAGCGCTTCATGACCGACATCAAGACCGGCTATCCGGAAATGAAGGCCAAGCGGAAGCTTCAGGCCCAGCACCCGATCGAAAAGACCGGCGAACAGCTCCGCGCCATGATGCCCTGGATCGGCGCGAACAAGCTGGTCGACAAAGACAAGAATTGACGCGGAAGAGTAGAGGGGGTGCTACTCTTCACATCGTTGATCCTTTCCGGGGCGGCATTTATTGCCGCCCTGTTTTTACTGATCCGGCTCGACCATGCCCGGCGCATGAGCGATTATCAGTGCAATCTGGCGATCAATCTCCACGCACGGCAAATGTCGGCAATATTGAAGTCCGCTCCGATCCTGCCGGGCATTGCTCGTCCCGGGCTGGTAGCCAGCGTCACGACCACGCGGCATCGGCTTGGAACCGTGGGAATGGCTGTCGAATCCATGCTGCTTCAGACCGTCCGGCCCGAAAGCGTCAATCTTTATCTCTCGAACGACATCGATATCGGCCTGTTGCCGGAATCCCTGATCCGGCTCCAGGATATGGGCCTCAACATCCATTTCGTGCCCGATGTCGGTCCGCATACCAAACTGATATACGCGCTGGAGAGATATTCGAACCATCATGTCATCACTTTTGACGATGACTTTTACGCCCCCCCCCAACAGCCTGGAGACATTGCTCAGAACGGCCGAGCAGGCGCCTCATGCAATCGTCGGCAATTGGGTCCGGCAATTACGGATCGGACGGGATGGCAAGGTTCGCAAGGCAAAGGAAGGCCGCCTCATGACCCCCAAGACGCAAGTCAGGGAGATTGATGCGCCCAGCCGTCCGCTTCGTATGGGCTATGACTTTTTTGCTTATGGGACGGGTGGGATACTCTATCCGCCTGGCTGCATGGACGCGCGGGTGTTTGACATCGCGACTTTTCGGGCGCTTTGCCCAACCGAAGACGACGTATGGTTCAAGGCGATGAGCCTTCTGCGCGACACGCCTGTCGCTGCAACGAATCTGGGCCATTCGCCCAAGCATCATTCCTTGTCCGGCAGTCAGGCGTCAGCATTGCGCCACGACAATTACTGCGGATCGGTCCAAAAGGCCTCCAGTCAGATTGCGGCTGTTTTCGAGCATTTCGATCTGGTTGACCGGATCGCGCATCTCAACCGCCAGCAATATCCATAGGGCCATGACGGGGAAGATTGCCCGCCTGCCGTTCAGAACGATCCGTTTCCAATTACAGCTCTGGAACAATCAAGGGACGTGGCCTATTCTGGCTGCGCCCCTTGAACGTTTTGGAGAGTTTGCGAAATGCGGAAATATCTGATCCCCGCCGCCGCCCTGGTCGCGCTTGCCGGAGGCTCCGTCGTCGTCGCGCAGCAGATGCCCCCAGCCCCCGGTACAAAGGATGTCTCAAAGGTCACCGGCGGCAACTATGTGATCGAACCCACTCATACGCAGATCGTTTTCGCCTATGACCATATGGGATTCAGCAACAATCTGGGGATCATCGCCCAGCCCACCGGCACGCTGACGCTCGACCCGAAAAATCCTGCCGCTGCAAAGGTTTCGGTCGATATTCCCGTCGCGAACCTCAAGACCGGCGTGACCGAACTCGACGCGCATCTCATGAAAGCGGATTTCTTCGATGCGGCCAAATTCCCCAAGGCGACCTTCGTGTCGACCGGCGTGAAGGTCGATGGCGATGATGCCGAAATCACGGGCAACCTCACCATCAAGGGCATCACGAAGCCGGTAACGCTGGATGCCGATTTCTATGGCGTAGGCATCCATCCCATGTCCAAGAAGGAGAATATCGGCTTCACCGCCACCACCGCGGTCAAGCGCAGCGATTTCGGCATGAGCTATGGCGTCCCCATGGTCGGCGATACGATCGAGTTGAAAATCGTCGCCGCCTTCGAAAAGCAGTAGGCGGCCATGCGGGCGCTCCCGACGCGGGCGGCGGCATGTCTCATCATGCTGCCGCTCGTTCCGGCGACGCCCGCCGCCACGGCCGGGCTGGATCAGGACCGCTATCCGCCCGGCACCTATGCGGTCGACTCCCATCGCACTCGCGTCCATTTCCAGGTGAAATCGCTGTTTGGCAGCTATCAGGGCGATTTTATCGAGCCCGGCGGCACCGTTGTCATCCATCCGCGCCGTTCCGGCCACGCGGATATCGACATCAGCTTCCCGGTCGATCGCCTCACCACCGGGGACGCCTCCACCGACCAGATGTTGAAGAGCGCGAGTTTCTTCGACATGGATCGCTATCCCACCGTTCGTTTCGCTGCGAACGATGCGTCCATCGGCGACAATAATGTGCTCGCGATTCACGGCGAACTGACCATGCACGGCCAGACCCGCCCGATCGCCATCGCCACCCGCTTCATGGGGCTTGATCCCGACATATTGAGCGGTGCGAAGCCCGCGCTGCGCTTTACCGGCAATGCCGCCGTCAAGCGCAGCCAGTTCGGCATGAGCTATGGCCGCCCTTTCGTCGCCAATCGCGTGGATCTCTCCATCGACGCCACATTCCGGCAGCTATAGGACAGGCAGGCGGGAATAAGGGCAACGGGCGCCGCACAAGAAACGACTGGACGCAACCCGACGAATGGGGTTATGGCGCTGTTCATGACGCAGCGTGTGCTCCTACCCCTGCTACGACTTACACGCCCTTAGGCGTGATATTTGTGCTGCGCGCCATTTTCATGGGCCGGCAAGACGCCTAAGGGCACCTTCAAGCAAACAGTCGTTCCATCGGGCATGTGAGACACGCGCCCGTAGCAGAAAAGTAGCCTTTCCGATGATGCTGACCGATCCTTCCGCCAAATACCGCCCCTTCCCGCAGGTCGACCTGCCCGACCGCCAGTGGCCCAGCCGGGTCATCACCGCGCCGCCGCGCTGGCTCTCGACCGATCTGCGCGATGGCAATCAGTCGCTGATCGACCCGATGAATGCGGAAAAAAAGACCCGCTTCTTCGATCTGCTGGTGAAGATCGGCGTCAAGGAAATCGAAGTGGGCTTCCCCTCGGCAGGGGCGACCGAGTTCGACTTCATTCAGGATCTGGTCCGTTCCGGCCGTATCCCCGACGATGTGACGCCTCAAGTCCTGACCCAGGCGCGCGAGGATCTGATCGCCACGACCTTTGAATCCCTGCGCGGCGCGAAACGCGCCATCGTCCATGTCTATAATGCGATTTCGCCCGCATGGCGCCGCATCGTCTTTGGCATGGAACAGCCAGAGATCAAGGCGATCGCCGTCCACGCCGCCAAACTGCTGCGCGACAATGCCGCCAGGCAGCCGGATACCGACTGGCATTTCGAATATAGCCCCGAAACCTTCTCCACCGCGGAACTGGATTTCAGCCTGGAATGCTGCGAGGCC
>Ga0182747_1001239_pt1 | contig 20265 bp, 15 predicted proteins | sample eDN3rd30CBELigBY_FD_128526 | JGI IMG/M metagenome (GOLD analysis project Ga0182747, IMG submission 128526) | Enriched backyard soil microbial communities from Emeryville, California, USA - eDNA 3rd pass 30_C BE-Lig BY (version 2) (version 2) | ecosystem: Environmental > Terrestrial > Soil >...
CCAACCGTAACCCAATGCTCAGATGTCTGTGCTTTCGAACTCATCGTATATCCTGAACGTATTCGTGATCGGCCGGTTCGTGTTCCCGCACGACATCGGCCGCAGGCAAATCCACAACCAGAAATTTTCCGGACTCCTCGGGAAAGGCATACATTGGCCGCATCAATGCACGATCGGATGTGAGTTCCACGACAACCATACGGTGCCACTCTTCGTCCTGACCCACCGATCGTGCGTCAACAGATCTCTCCGCCAACGGGCGGGGAGCACGACACCACCAGGGTCGGGAGATCGACGCCATGGCATCGCTCATCACCCGCTGCCACGCTGTCTCTCGCGCTACAGGATTTCCGAGACGAATACCGAGGAGGTTCAGTGCTTCCCATCGGGAATCATCGATCCGCCGAAGATACCCAATGCGCTCCCCATCGTCCGGACGGGTGACCGTGTCCAGATCATCGCGCCAGTGCGACTGGCTCATTCAGGCATCCTCAAGTTCTTCATTCGCCCGGTCAATGCCGTAAATGCCTGCCTTCAACACCTTCAGGCTAAGAAGAGCACACTTCAACCGCGCCGGACTCAATGAGATACCGATTTCTTCCAGCAACTCCTCTTTCGAGAAGTTCTTCACGTCGTCAAGCGACATGCCGTCGACCAATTCGGTAAGCAACGACGCAGAGGCCTGGCTGATCGCACAGCCCTGTCCCGAGAACATGATCTCAGAGACATGATCGTCCTTTACCCGGATGTCGATACGGACTTCGTCACCACACAGCGGGTTGGTGTCTTCGTAGCTGAAATCTGCGGGATCGAGTTTGCCTCGGTTGCTCGGGTTCTTCGAATGTTCGAGGATAATTTCGCGGTAGATGCTATCCATCACGCTATGCTCTTTCGCTTCGCTATCGGAAAACCTGCTGCGCCGCTTCAATGCCCTCGATCAACCGATCAACATCTTCCGGCGTGTTGTAGACGTAGAAGCTGGCACGAGTCGTCGCGACGACACCCAACGCCTGCATCAACGGCTGCGTGCAATGATGTCCTGCCCGCACCGCGATATTGTGCTCGTCAAGAATCGCCGCCACATCGTGCGGATGAATCCCATCCACGGTGAAGGACACCACCCCGGCCCGGTTCTCTTCCGGCCCAGGTCCCAGCAGGGTCACTCCTGGCATCTCCGACAGCTTCGATATGGCTGTTGTCACCAGCGCATGCTCGTGCTCCCAAACCCGATCCAGACCGATCCCATTCAGGTAATCGATGGCGACACCAAGCCCGACCGCATCGCCAACCGAGGGGGTCCCGGCCTCGAACCGCGCCGGCAAATCTGCCCAGGTGGTCTGCTCCATCGTCACCTTGCGGATCATGCTGCCTCCGCCCTGATAGGGCGGCATATTCTGCAGTAACTCGTGCTTGCCATAGAGCACGCCGATCCCCATCGGACCAAGCATCTTGTGACCGGAAAACGCCAGAAAATCACAATCCAGCGCCTGAACGTCGATCGATACATGCGGCGCACTTTGGGCCGCATCAACCAGCACGACCGCACCAGCTGCGTGCGCCTTCGCAATCATCTCCTGAATCGGGTTCACGGTACCCAGGCTGTTGCTGACATGGGTGATTGCTACCAGCTTCGGCCCCTGTTCCAGCAACGTATCGAACGTTGCCTGGTCCAGACGGCCGTCTGGTGTCAGGTGGACATAGCCGGTCCGGGCACCCTTCTCCTGGGCAATGATCTGCCATGGCACGATGTTGCTATGGTGCTCCATCTCGGTGAAAACAATGAGATCCCCCGCCGACAGGTTCGCGCCACCCCAGGACCGTGCGACCAGGTTAATCGCCTCGGTAGTATTCCGAACGAAGATGCACTCTCTCGGTTTGCGCGCATTGATGAATGTCGCAACCTTTCTCCGGGCGTCTTCATAGGCGGCAGTCGCCTTCTCGGAAAGATCGTATACCCCGCGATGGATGTTGGCATTCTCCTGCCGGTAATACTCGACCAGGGCGTCGATTACCGCCTGCGGCTTCTGGGACGATGCCGCCGTATCGAGAAAGACGAGCGGTTGCTTCCCCGCAGGCGCGGGCTGGTTCAGGATCGGGAAGTCGGCCTTGATGCTGGCAGTATCAATTGGCGCAGAATGGGTAGCAATCATGATGGTATTTTGCCTGTGGTACGAACGAAAAAGCCGGGGCGGACAAGGAGTCCGCCCATACGGGTCGACTCCTTGTCGACCCCGGCCGACGCGAGACTGACGAGAGTCCGTTTCACATGCCGTAAAACCGCTCATCCTTGAAGTCGACGGTTGCCCCGCTCAGCCGGCCAACCATCAGGCACTCCGCGTTAGTAGCCAACCTTACGCGCGATCGCTGTCTGCAGGAATTCCTGGATTTCCTCAACCGGAATCCGGTCGATCACCGGGCGGAAGAACCCCTCAACGATCAGCTTCTGGGCTTCGGCCCGGGGAATACCACGCGCCTGGAGGTAGAAGAGATGCTCTTCCTCAACCTGGGAAACCGTGGCGCCATGCGTGCAGCGCACGTCATTGGCGGCAATTTCCAGGTTCGGGATCGAGTCTGCCCGCGCGGTGCTGTCCAGAACCAGGTTCCGGTTTTGCTGGTAGGCGTCGGTTCGCTGCGCGATCTCATCAACCTTGATCAGGCCGGAGAAGACCGAGCGCGCACCTTCCTTCAGCGCACCCTTGAATTCAAGATCGCTGGTGCCATAGGGAGACTCGTGCAATTGCCAGGTGTGGTGATCGAAGAACTGGCCTTCATCACCGAAGAAGATGCCAAGCATTTCCGCCAGCGAGCCTTCACCACGCAGGTGCGAGCCAATCGAGTTCTTGGAGAACTTCGAGCCCAGCGTCACTTCCAGGGACTTCAATTCAGCATCGCGGCCAAGGGTGGCGCGCTGCGTCATGAAGTTCCAGATATGCCGACCCCAGTCCTGAACCTGAACGTAGCGCAGCTTGGCGTTATCCCGCAGGATCAACTCAACCACCGCTGAGGTGAGGGCCGGGTCATCCTGCGTTTCGGACTGGAAAGCGTCAACAAAGAACGCCTCGGCATTCTCCTCGACCACCACCAGCGAATGCGTGAACAAGGCAGAACCTGCTGCCTGCGAGATCGCAAATGACCGGAACGGCAGGCTGACGCTGACACCCTTCGGCACATACAGGAATGTCCCTGTCTGCCACATGGCACCGTGTAACGCTTCGAACTTGCCCGTTTCGGCCGGTACCGCTTCGGTCATGAAATACTTCTTGACCAGTTCCTCGTGCTCGCGCACAGCCGTCCCGAGATCGGTGAAGATGACGCCCTTTTCGGCAAGTGATGCATCCGAATCGACATACGCCGAGGAGCTGTCGACCGCCACCGTTATCCCGGCGCGCTGCTCCTTGTCACCGAACTGCAACTGGTGCTCGGAGGCACCGGCCAATGCATCCAGCGAATCCACCTTGCCATTGGCACTGGTCGACATCGCAAAGGAATCGAGCTTCAGGCGACGAAGATCCGTCCGCCGCCACTCTTCATCCTGCCGTGTCGGTGCTGGCAGGCGCTCGTACGTATCCCAGGCAGCAAGCCGCTGCAGGCGAACCCATTCGGGTTCGTTGCGGGAGCGCGAAAGCGCCTCAACCGCATCACGGCTAAACCCCGTGATCGTCCCGTTATCTGTCTTCGAAACTGTTGTATCCATATCTCCCTCGTCGCGCAGACCCGCCATCCGGCCGGAGCCGGATTGGCGAATCCCAACGGAATACGCGAATTGCGGTTATCCGACCGAACCTTCCATCTCAAGCTGGATCAGGCGGTTCAACTCCACCGCGTACTCAAGCGGGAGTTCCTTGGCAATTGGCTCGATGAATCCATTGACGATCATGCTCATCGCTTCGGTTTCGCTCAGGCCACGGCTCATCAGGTAGAAGATCTGCTCGTCCGCAACCTTGGAGACACGGGCCTCGTGCCCGATCGATACACGCTCTTCCTCGATCTCCATGTAGGGATAGGTGTCGGTCTTGCTGGTTTCGTCCAGCAGCAGAGCGTCGCAGTCGACATTGCTCTTCACGTCATAGGCACCCTTATGCACCTTGACGAGACCACGGTATGACGAACGTCCATTCCCCTTGGAGATCGACTTGGATGTGATCTGGGACGACGTATGCGGCGCCACGTGCACCATCTTGGCACCTGCGTCCTGATGCTGGCCGTCACCCGAGAAGGCAACCGACAGCACTTCGCCGCGGGCGCCTGGCTCCATCAACCAGACGGCCGGGTACTTCATGGTCACCTTGGAGCCAAGGTTGCCATCGACCCACTCCATCGTCGCGTCCTTGTAGGCGGCGGCGCGCTTGGTCACCAGGTTGTACACATTCTTCGACCAGTTCTGGATCGTCGTGTAGCGGCAGCGAGCGCCTTCCTGCACGATGATCTCAACCACGGCCGAGTGCAAACTGTTTGTGCTGTAGGTCGGGGCAGTGCAGCCCTCAACATAGTGCACGTAGGAGCCCGGGGCGCAGATGATCAGCGTCCGCTCGAACTGCCCCATGTTCTCGGCATTGATGCGGAAGTAGGCCTGCAGCGGCACTTCCACCTTCACGCCTTCCGGCACGTAAATGAACGATCCACCAGACCACACAGCGGAGTTCAGCGCCGCGAACTTGTTGTCGGCATAGGGAATAATCGTCCCGAAGTACTGCTTGACGAGATCCGGATACTCCCGGAGCGCCCCGTCCATATCCAGGAACACCACCCCCTGCGCTTCGAGGTCCTCCCGCAGCGAGTGGTAAATGACTTCGGACTCGTACTGAGCCCCCACACCAGCCAGGAACTTCCGCTCAGCCTCGGGAATCCCGAGCTTCTCGAACGTGTCCTTGATATACGCCGGAACCTCGTCCCAGGTCTTACCCATCTTTTCGGACGGGCGGATGTAGTAGAAGATGTCGTCGAAATCGAGTTCTGCGAGTTCTTCCGCACCCCAGTTCGGCATAGGCCGCTTCTGGAAATGCTCGAGCGACTTGAGGCGGTATTCCAGCATCCAGTCCGGCTCGCCCTTCATCGCCGAGATTTCCTCGACGGTCTCGCGCGTCAGTCCCCGGCCCGACTTGAAAACGTAGTCCTCTTCGTCGCGGAACCCGTACTTGTACTCACCAAGATCAATTTGCTGTGGCTTTGGCGTCGCAACCATAATGTTCTCCTTGAAGGATCAGCATCCGGAGATGCTCATCCGCGCGGCGACGTTTGATATTTTCCGTATCCCGGATACCTCGCATCGTTAGGCTGGCTGGGCATATTCCTCGAGCAGCTTCTCGTAGCCCTTGGATTCCAGCTCGATCGCGAGTTCCGGTCCGCCTTCCTGCACGATCCGGCCCTGGATCATGATGTGCACGTAATTGGGCTTGATGTAATCAAGCAGCCGCTGGTAGTGCGTGATCAGCAGGATGCCCATCTCGTCGCTGGCAAGGTTGTTCACACCTTCGGAAACGACGCGAAGCGCATCGATATCGAGCCCGGAATCGGTCTCATCAAGCACCGCCAGCGACGGCTCCAGCAGCGCCAGCTGCAGAATCTCGGCTCGCTTCTTCTCACCGCCAGAGAACCCCTCATTCAGGTATCGCGTCGCAAACGACGCATCCATCTTGAGCAGCTCCATCTTTTCCTTCATCAAGCGGCGGAATTCACGTGGGGTGAACGGCTTTACGCTACCCTCAGACTTCTCGGCGCGGGCATTGCGCACGTTCTTCACCGCCATCCGCAGGAAGTTCGCCATAGAGACGCCCGGGATCACAGTCGGGTACTGGAACGCCAGGAAGATACCCAGCTGGGCCCGCTCGTCCGGTTCGAGTTCGAGGATGTCCTCACCAAAGAACCGGATCGATCCTTCAGTCACCTCATACTCGGGATTTCCGGCCAATACGTTCGCGAGCGTGCTCTTGCCGGAACCATTCGGCCCCATGATGGCATGAATCTCACCCTGGTTGACTGTCAGATTGACACCCTTGAGAATTTCGGTGTCTTCGATCGAGGCATGAAGATTCTCGATCTCAAGCATCGGTACGTTCTTCGCATCCGTCATGGTTTCTTTCCGAGCCCTCCCTGTGAGTGGTGCACCGCCCAGCGCGGGAACCATATTCACAGCAATACACAAAATACACATCCGACATCATGATTGGAAATTCGTGGGGGAAGTCATCCGGTCCACATCAGCACCTGGCGCATTCAACCATCCGGAATCCCGGCGATTCGCCAGTTCAGGATCAATGCGTGATATGGACTCCGTCCGCCCCCGCACCTTTCGCCGCCTGACAATCCGGGCAAACACCTTCAAAAACGGTATGATGCCGGGTAACGTCGAAACCGGTCTGGTCCCTGGCCACCTGCTGCGCCATCAACGCCACCGGGACATCGACATCCATCAGCACACCGCACTGCATGCAATGCACGTGATCGTGACGATCCGTCCGCTTGTCGAAACGGCTCGCCTGATCGGCAAACGTCAATTCCTGGATCAGGTTGTGCTCCGCCAGCAAATGCAGCGTGCGGTACACCGTGCCATAGGCAATCTTCGGGTACCGCTTGCGCACCCGTTCGAAAATCTCCCCCGCGGTAAGATGGCCCTCCGCAGACTCGACCTCATTCAGGATGATCGCGCGTTGCGCTGTATTTCGAAATGATCCACGCGATCCGTTGCTCACGATACCCTCCATGTATGCCCGATGAACGATCTGCCGGCAGTCAATGGCCATGGAAACGCATTCACCTCAAGTTGAGAATAAGTCTCGTTTCCATACGTCAGGAGTATACCACTCCCTCTACCATTCCTTCACAATGGCCGACGTCCACCTGCATCAGTACACAAGGCACCAGATGCTCATACCTGAGTATACTACTCGGATATCATCAAAGAGCAACCGGAATGGTGATTCATCACACAAATACACCGGGAGACCGCCCATAACAAATCGTGAATGAGAGCGACTTGCATGATGTTTGACGTGGGTGCCTGGATGCCGCTTCGCGGCAGAGGCGATGCCCGGCCGCAGCTGCGGGCATCGCCCGTACGGAACGCGCTGCAAATCCGGTGTTACGACAGGCCGATAAAGCGTATTGCGTGACGGTTGGCATGGGTGCCACGATCTCGATCAGAGATCGACCGGGCCGACCCCGCAGGGTTGTCGACCACTCTCACAGTCAAGAACCCGGGTGGGCTGATTAGACGATCCGGGCTCCCCCGCGATATTTCCTATCGCTTCATCCATGGATCGACCGCATCACGCAGCCCATCACCAAGGAAGTTGAACGCCAGCACGGTCAATGACAATGCCGTCGCCGGAAACAGGAGCATGTAGGGATAGCTCCGCATGCTCGGGATCGCCTCGGAGATCATCAGGCCCCAGCTTGGCATCGGCGGGATAACGCCCAGGCCCAGGAAGCTGATGCCGGCTTCATAGAGGATCGCGCCCGGGATCCCCAATGTGGAAGCCACCACGATCGGCGCCAATGTATTCGGCAGGATATGCCGAATCAACACCCGCCGATGCCCTGCCCCCGCGCTCTTCGCAGCTTCCACGAACTCGCGTTCCTTGAGCGACATCGCTCCGGCCCGCACGATCCGGGCAACCGTCAACCAACTGATCAGGCCCAGCCCGATATAAACGCCGACAAGGCCGCCTAACCGGGCATCGAGACTCGAGATAGAGGCGAATATCCCGCCCGACCCGGCGTCCAATTGACCTCGCAAGAAGGTCATGATCACGATGACGAACAGCAGGTTCGGCATCGCATACAGCACATCCACGATCCGCATGATGATCATGTCCGGCAATTTGCCGAAGTACCCCGCAATCGCCCCCAGTGGCACGCCGATGGCCAGGATCACGAGTTCCACCACGAACCCGACCGTCAACGAAACCCGGGCACCAAACACAAGGCGGGTCATTACGTCCCGGCCCAGTTGATCCGTGCCCATCCAGTGATCCCGGCTCGGCCCCTGCGTCACCGCGCTGTGATCCTGCTCTGCATAGTTGTAGGGCATCAGCATTGGCCCAAAGATCGCAATGAGGATCAGCGCGATCAGAAACCAGGCAGAAACGACGGCGATCTTGTTCTTGCCGAGCCGCCGGATAGCGCTTCGCCACAGGCTCTCGATACTCTGGGCGCTTCGCTCATCCATCAATTCCATTGTCGCGCTGGAATTCGATGGCAGTGCACCCTGATTCGACGACATTGTTCACGTGCCTCCCGGGCAGGCTATCGACCTTGCATTCGTGGATCGAGAATCGGATAGATCAAATCGACAATCAGGTTCATGACGGTGATCACCGTCCCAAACAGGAGAACGGTCCCCAGGATGACAGGATAATCACGCTCGGAAATACTTGAGACAAAATACCGGCCAAGCCCCGGCACCGAAGAAATGGTTTCCACAAAAAACGATCCGGTGATGATATCGGCAAACACCACACCTGCAACCGTGATCACCGGCAACAGCGCGGTCCGCAATCCATGCCGCACAATCACCGCCCGCTCGGAAAGCCCCTTGGCCCGGGCTGTCCGAATGTAATCCGAGGACAGTACATCCAGCATACTGGAGCGGGTATATCTCGCGAGCACCGCCGCCGGATAAAACGACAAGGCCAGCGCCGGGATGATCACCTTGGTGGAAAACAACCCGTCCCAGCCTCCCGTTGGCAACCAATGGAATGTACTGGCCAGCAGCAGCACGAGGAGGGATGCGATGACATAGGATGGTGTGGAGATGCCCACAATCGCCAAAAAGCTGGAGAGGTAATCGGTAAAGGTATTGTGCTTCACCGCGCCAATCGTGCCGAGGCTAAACCCCACCACTACTGCGATGACCATGGCCACTACCCCGAGCTTTAATGAAACCGGGAAAGTATCGGCGATGATATCGGTCACTGTCCGTGATCGCGAGGCAAAGGATGGTCCGAAATCTCCTCGTAATGCGTTCTTCAGGTAATCGAGGTACTGCTTCCACACCGGATCGTTGAGACCATACGCCTCATTCAGCTTTTCCAGCACCCGGGGCGGGATCGGCTTATCCCCGGTAGACCACGGTCCTCCCGGTGTCGAGTGGATGAGAAAGAACGTCATGGTATAGATCGCCAGAAGCGTCGGGATGATAAGTAATATGCGACGCACTGTATACGCACTACGAGACATATACCCCTACCTGTCAATTCGTGCTTCACGGGAAACAAAACGACGCATATACCTCTTCCTCGAACAGACCCAAACCACGGTTGACAGGCGCTTTGGCCAATCCGTCATATCGGCAGGCACCGCTCACCCCAATTGGGAGAATATTTGCTCGCGCCCTCTGTGACACCAGGTCGCCAGGCTGATGACGAAGAAGGCGAGGCGCGCCAAGCACACCTCGCCCGCTTCACCCTACGATCGATCAGTGCGGCGCAATCTTGATGTAGCGCAGATGGACGTAGGCCAGGATTGGCTGCATGAACAGGCTCTTCACCCAGTCCTGCTTCGCGACGAAGACCTTGCCACGGTACATCGGGATCAGCGGCGCGCCTTCAATCAGCAGCGCTTCGGCCTCCTGATACTGCTGGGCACGCTCGTCCGGATCGGTGTTGATGACCGCCTCGGCGCAGAGTGAATCGTATTCCTCGTTCACCCACTTCGTCTGGTAGTGGTCCGAGGTGCTGACGAAGTTCTGGTTGTGCCAGTTGGAGGCATCGCTGAAGTCCGAGCCCCAGGTGCCGAACGTCAGATGATACGGCTGCTCGATACGGGACTGCTTGTAGTCAGACCACGCAGCGGGCTCGACCGGGTTCATCTTGATCGTGATGCCCAACACTTCCTGCCAGCGCGCCTGCAGGTACTCGGCCACCAGGCGGTACCGTTCCGGGCTGCTCGGGTAGGAAAGCTCGATCTCCGTGCTTCCAGCATCAACACCGGATGCTGCCAGGGCCTCTGCCGCGGCCTCCGGGCCATCCGGCAGCACCGCGTCCGGATTGCTGCCCGCAATCGTGTGCGGAAGCATGTTGTAGGCCGGTGACGACTGGCCCTTCAGGATCACATTGGCCAGCGTCTCGCGGTCGATCGCGGCCGAAAGCGCATGCCGGAAGTCCTGATTGTCCGTCGGGGCGTTCGTCGTATCGCAGGTCAGGAAGCGGCAGTTCGACTGCTCGAACATCGTGATCAGCTTAAGCGCTTCCTCATCGGCGAGAACCCGGTCGAGTTCCGTACCTTCCGGATTCGCGTAGTCAACCTCGTTGTTCTCGAAGGCCACATAGGCTTGCGTCGTCGTGTCCGCCATGATGGTGTATTCACCACGGGTCACCGTCGGAACTTCACCGTAATAGTGCTCGTTCAGCTCAAGCGTGATCTTCTGGTCATGCGCCCACTCGGTCATCTTGTAGGGGCCATTGCTGACGATATTCTCGGCCTCGACCCATGCCTCGGCCTTGTCATCAATAACGTGCTTCGGTACCGGGCAGAAAGTCCATGTGCTCGCCAGCAACGGGAAGAAGGTTGTGGGGCCTTCCATCGTCACCTTGAGGGTGTAGTCGTCAACGGCCTCGACACCGAGATCCTCGAGATCCATCTCACCAGCTTCGATGGCAGCGCCGTTCTTGATCGGGTGCATGGCACCGGTGTAGAGGCTCATCGTGTCCGGATCGAGCACCCGGCGCCAGGCGTACACGAAGTCATTGGCGGTGATAGGCGTGCCATCTGACCACATGCCGTTCTGGACGAGCGTGAACGTGTATTCGGAGGCGTCTTCGTTGGTCTCCCACGACTCCGCCATCCGGGGGACAACCTCGTTGGTCTTCTGGTCGATACCGGTCAGGCCATCAAAGATATTGAAGAAGATCCCGATTTCGTCATACCCGGTGCTCACGCCCGGATCCATGTTGTCGGGCTCCGTCATCGGAATCCGCATCACCTGGTCGTCCGCCAGTTCGCCGTCGTAATCCTCGGCCGAAAGCCCGGGAATGCTGGCAGCTTCCGGTGAAGCCGACTGGGCACCGGCGATCATCGGGAACGCATATGCTACGCCCGCTGCGCCACCGATAGCAAGGGCGTCACGCATGAAGCCACGACGATCACGCCGGCGATGCATGACATCGTCAAACATCTGGTCGATTTTGCCTCGAATTCCTTGATCGATATCCATCTTTGCGGAATCCTCTCTGAACATACCACTACGCAGGCTCATCACCTGAGCCGTATAAGATTTTGAAGCTGGCACCATGGGCAGTGTGCCATCGTGACGCGTAAATGACAATACCGCAGGCTTATGTCATCAGCAGAATTTCCTATACCAAAAACTGCCGTGACACTGCCACGACATCCTGCAGCGCATCACCCCGGTATCTTCATAAAACAGGGCAACGCAGCTTCCTGATGCATGGCAAAAACAGATGCAATCTGCACCTGCCCTAACTCCGGCCTCGCAATCGACCGTGGCCACCATTGAGACCCTGTCAGACCCTGATCCTTTTCGCTGGCGTCATTGTCAGCGGATTTGAACGAGCGAACGTTACCAATCCTGACGCACGATGTCAAGTCGACCGAACAATCCAGTTTCTGCATTAATGTCCAAAACCTCGTGTTGCCACTGGACGCACGAGGTTTTGCTATTTATGGAGTCAATCTCCTGTAACGTAATCGCCGAAGGTCGACGCGTTTAGGCTGCGACGACGGGCTCAGTCGGATCGGCCGCTTCGTCCGCGAACTGGGTGTGATACAGCTCGGCGTAACGTCCTCCACGAGCGAGAAGCTCGCTGTGCGTACCCCGCTCGTGCACCCGGCCTGCCTCGACCACGAGGATCTCGTCCGCCGCCCGAATCGTCGACAGCCGGTGCGCAATTACCAATGCGGTGCGTCCCGCCATCGCTTCACCCAGCGCCGCCTGCACCAGCACCTCCGAGGTGGAGTCCAGATGCGCGGTCGCCTCATCCAGGATCACCACCCGTGGCTGGGCCAACAGCAAGCGAGCAATCGTCAACCGCTGCCGCTCACCGCCGGAGAATCGGTAGCCGCGCTCGCCGACCACCGTATCCAGTCCCTGGGGTAACTCCCGGATCAAGGCATCGATATTCACCCGCTCCAGAACTCCCCAGAGCTCCTCATTGGTCGCATCCGGTGCCGCCACCCGCAGGTTTTCCCGCAGAGTGTCGTGGAACATATGCCCATCCTGGGTCACGACGCCGACGGCGCGTTTGAGATCAGCAAACGCCAGCTCCTTCACATCGACCCCGCCAATCCGGATACTACCGGATGTCGTGTCGTAGAGCCGCGGAATCAACTGGGAAATGGTGCTCTTGCCGGCACCAGAGCTTCCCACCAGCGCCACCATATGTCCTGGCTGGACATCAAACGAGATGTCGTGCAAGACCTCCACGTTCTCACGCGGATCCAGCACCGAGACGGATTCCAGCGAGGCCAGTGAGACCTCATCCGCCGACGGGTAGGTGAACGAGACGTCCCGGAACTGAATTCCCAGTTCGCCTTCAGGCAGCGGGGTTGTCTCGTCGGCTTCCCGGATCATGGGTTTCAGGTCGAGAATCTCGAATACCCGCTCGAAACTCACGAACGCGATCATGATCTCGATCCTGGAGTTCGCCAGTCCGGTGATCGGCCCATAGAGTCGGGTCAGGAGCATCGCCAATGTCACCACGGCACCGGCATCCAGCGATCCCCTGATCGCATAGAACCCGCCGAGCCCATACACCAGCGCCAGTGCCAGACTGGATACCAGGGTCAGCGCTGTCCGGAATCCGAACTGGGCCAAAGCCGTCCGAATCCCGATGTCGCGAACCTTGAGCGCCTGCTCCGCGAAGCCGCGGGACTCCCGCTCGGGTTGCCCAAACAGCTTCACGAGCGTCGCCCCGCCAGCGGAGAAACGCTCAGTCATCTGGTTGCTCATATTCGCGTTGAGATTCGCCGATTCCCGCTGCATATCCGCCAGTTTGGGGCCCATACGTTGCGCCGGAAGCACAAAGACGGGCAGCAAAATCAGGGAGAGCAACGTGATTTGCCATGACAAGCTGAACATCGCGATCAGCGTCAGAACCAGTGTCACCGCATTACTGACGACACTTGAGAGGGTATTGGTGAATGCGCTCCGGGCGCCGTTGACATCGCCATTCAGCCGACTAACCAATGCCCCGGTGCGGGTGCGCATGAAGAAGGCGACCGGCATCGTCTGCACGTGATCGAAGACCGCCGTGCGCAAGTGAAGAATCAGTCCCTCACCGATATGCGACGAGAACCAGCGCGATGCGAACCCGATTGCCGCATCCAGGATTGCGATTCCCGCGATGAACGCCGCCAGCATGATGACGCGCTGCGCTGGCCCGCCACCGACGATCGTGTTGACCACGTCGCCAGCGATCAGCGGTGTCGCAATACCCGTGACGGCCGCAGCGACGCTGAGCAGCAAAAATGCCACGATTTGCTTCGCGAACGGTCGAGCAAATGTGGCGACTCTTCGAAGTGATGCTGTTGTGACCGGGCGTCGGTCGTTAAGTGTGTCCTGTGCACGCATCGCCATGCGCACAGATCTGTGTGCGTTTCTGTCCAAATGTGTTTCCTGCCTACATCTACGGCCCTTTGCCGTTCCTACTTCTACATCGTCTCTCTATCCCGGTTATTATACTTCATAAGTCACATAAATGTCAAGAGTTGCCTAACACTCTTCATGTGTTTCCGCGTTTCCCTTGAGAATGCGTCTCATTACCGCCATCAACCGGCAGGATGTATGCTGCCCTTCCGTGGCGGGGCAAGGCTGCCAGATATCCATGACGTGTGGCAGCCTTGCGCTGGTGAGCGGGTATGGCCCGACTTATACGGAATCCGGGTAAACATGGTGAGGTGATCTCCGAAGATCGACGCCTGCGGCGCCGATGGGCAGCAGATGGGGTCGCTTACGCTTTTCGGTCACGGGGTGACCTCACCCTCCCCCTCACGGCCGACTGCCCCTACACCACCCTCACACATCATCCGGATATCGTATTAGACATCCATGTGAAGCACGAGCGGTGTCATCAACGATGCCACACTCTCTATACGCATTCAGGATGCAAAAGTGCGCCATTCGGGAGCACTCGGCGCATCGGCACCGGATTACGATGGCAATACTGAGTTTTCACCTTCACTATCTTCCGTGCGACCGTGACCAAGAGCACGGACAGCATTCAGCAACTCCTGCCCATCTTCGCTCTTTCGCCAGGCCCAGACGTCGATCTCCGGCGGTGTGATGCCATGAGTCGAGAGCGTGGTACGGATTTGGCTGCGATGCTCAGTAGCATGATGGATGATCTGACCGAGCAGGAATGATTTGGTCAGATCAAACGCCGTTCCATCGTCGATGTCGACGAAGAATGCATCCTCGGTCAACCCGTCCACGTAATCCATCAGCGCTGAATCGGCTTCCCACGCGATCTTACGCAATTCATCCCAGCCGCCAAACGATCCATCCTCCGCTATCTGGGTGACCTCGGGGGTGTCAGGGATAATCCGCACATAATCGGCGTCAGCGGAAATCACATGACGGATCGTAGCGATGGAGGATCCATAGGTGCCAGGCACGGTCAGCGCAAGCTGTTCATCCGTAAGTCCGGCAAGAAACTCAAGCATTCGCTGATTGGACCATCGGTGATGGCGATATATATTCGCCCACAGATTCACAACCCACCTCCTCCAGAATGCATTCAAACGTGACATCAATCCGCCGCGTGTACCGTCGACTCCTCGGCGAACTGGGTTCTATACAACTCGGCGTATCGTCCGTTCCGGTCCAGTAAATCCCTATGTGTGCCCCGTTCCAGAACGCGACCTTCCTCGATCACCAGGATTTGGTCCGCCGCCCGGACCGTCGAGAGCCGGTGGGCGATCACGACCGCTGTCCGTCCGGCAAGTGCCTCACCCAACGCCGCCTGCACGGCCGCCTCGGAGGTGGAATCCAGATGTGCCGTTGCCTCATCCAGGATCACCGCGCGTGGTTGGGAAAGGAGCAACCGGGCGATCGTCAATCGCTGCCGCTCGCCGCCGGAGAACCGGAATCCCCGCTCGCCAACAATCGTATCCAGGCCATCCGGCAGGCCCGCAATCAAGGTGTCCATCCGTACCCGGCGCAGGACTTCCCAAAGCTCCTCATCCGTTGCCTCATCCGCCAGCGTCAGGTTATTCCGCAAGGATTCATGGAACATGTGCCCGTCCTGCGTCACCATGCCCAACGTATCGCGGATCGCATCGAAGCTGAGATCGCGCACATCAACCTCACCCAATCGAACCGCTCCGGAATCCACATCATACAAACGCGGGATTAATTGGGCGATGGTCGATTTCCCGGCACCGGATGAGCCGACCAGAGCCACCATCTGCCCCGGTTCCACCCGGAACGAAATATCGTGCAGCACCTCGACTCCGCCACGCGTGTCCAGGTTGACGACTTCTTCCAGTGACGCAATGGACACCTTGTCCGCAGTGGGATAGCTGAATCGCACATGATCGAACTCAATCGCCACTGGTCCGGCGGGCACCATCCTGGCGTCCGCCTTCTCCTGAATCAGCGGCGGCAGATCCAGCACCTCGAACACGCGCTCGAAGCTGACAAACGCGCTCATCACATCAACACGCGCATTCGCCAACGCTGTCAGCGGTGCATAAAGCCGGGTAAGCAGCAGGGCAAGCGAAACCACCGCTCCGGCTTCCAGCGTACCTTTCAACGCGTAGAATCCACCGAGTCCATACACCACCGCCAATGCCAGCGCCGAAACCAGCGTCAACGCCGTCATGAACACGGCCTGCAGCATGGATGTCCGGATTCCGATATCCCGCACCAAACCCGCGCGTTCGGCGAATGCCCGCGACTCTGCATCCGGTCGCCCATACAGTTTCACCAGCGTGGCACCAGCCGCATTGAAACGCTCGGTCATCTGCGTGCTCATCGTCGCGTTGTAATTGGCGGCCTCGCGCTGCAACGCCGCCAACCTGGCACCCATCTGTCGCGCAGGGATGACGAAGATCGGCAACAGAACCAATGCCAGCAGCGTGATCTGCCACGAGATGCCAATCATCACGCCCAGTGTCAGGGCAAGCATCACCAGGTTGCTCACCACACCCGACAAGGTGTTCGTGAATGCTCGCTGTGCCCCGATCACATCGTTATTCAGACGGCTGACCAGTGCGCCGGTTCGGGTGCGCGTGAAGAACGCGATGGGCATTTGCTGGACATGATCGTAAACAGCCGTCCGCAAATCGAGGATCAGTCCCTCACCAATACTGGCCGACAGCCAGCGGGAGATGAGACCGATGCCTGCTTCAGCGATCGCAATCACCGCGATAATTACGGCCAATCGAATGACAATGCGCTCCGCCGAACCGTCGACGATAGCGTTCACCACCCGCCCCGCCAACACCGGCGTCGCCACAGCCAGCACAGCGGTCACAATACTTAACACCAGGAAAACCACGAGCCGGGCCAGATGGGGACGGACAAAGCCACCAATACGTCGTAATGTTGCCTTTGAGAATGGACGCATATCATCCTGCGAGCGCATGGCGCTATGCAAGGACATCCAGGCAGATCGTTCCATAGAATTCAGGACTCCTCATACGGAATCCGGGGAAACACGGTGGGGTGATCTCTGAAGATCGACGCCTGCGGCGCCGATGGGCAGCGAGCCTAACGGCCGACTGCCCCTACACCACCCCTCTCCAATCATCCGGATTCCGTATCAATAATCCACCGATCTCATGCGATCGGCGTATCCGGAGCATAGCCCCTCAAGTCCACTTGAAGTCAAGTCCAGCAGCATGTGCCTCCATATATTCGCACCGCTTTGCGCTGCTACAATGTCGCGAGGTTGGCAGAAATACGATACGAGATGCGTGACACACATTTTACCGGGCATATGCGGAATCCCGGTATCAAAGCCGCGTCCGGTTTGAGGCACATGGGCGCGGTACGCAGGGAGTGGAGGGAACCGTGATCAACGACGTTTCGTCGTCAGTTGGACATATCAACAAGGGAATCGAACTCAGCGACGAGGGGGACAAGGAGGGCGCCAGGCATCATTTTGCCCAGGCAATTCTCAAGAATCCCGAGAGTGAACTCGGGTGGCTCTGGTTTGCAGATAGTACCGGTAATCCTGGCGAGCAGCGATATTGCCTGGATCGAGCGTTGAAGATCAATCCGGACACGTCAGGTTCACAACATCGATCGCGGCTTCTTGCAGTTGATCCTGTCATCCCGCCAGAATTTATGGATGTGCATCAGCCTCCGCTGCCACCACCCTATCGGCACGCTGACAAATCACCCTTTCAGAAAATCAAACCGGCAATCCCGGCCCGAACCAGCACCCGGCAGATCACCCCACCATCGGGGGCCGGTCGTCGCGGGCGAGGCGTCACCTGGGTGTGGATAGCGCTTGTTGCGCTGATTACGGTGGGAATGCTTTGGGCGTTCTTTGTGCAACCCGACGCCAGGGAAGAAATCCGGCACATTGCTCTGGTCGCGCCCCTCACCGGTCCAGATGCCGCTGTCGGCCTGGATGTCCGCGATGGCGCCCAACTGGCTGTCGACCAACTGAATGAGCGAACTCCTGGCGTCACTATCGAGATGACCGTTTTCGATGACGAAGGGGATCCCGAAAAAGCTGCAGCAATCGCCCGGGACATCGTCGACGATGCCCGGTTCCTGGCCGTTGTTGGTCACAGTTCGAGTGCCACTACCCTTGCCGCGGCTCCAATCTATGCGGCAGCCGGGCTGCCGGTAATTTCCGGCCAGGCCACTGCCAACGAACTTGATCAGCTTGAGGGCTTTTTCCGCATCACGACGACCGACAGCGTCGAGGGTACGTTGCTGGCAACATACGCAAACACCGTGCTGGGCTTCACCAGAGCCAACGTGATCGTGGGTACCGGCGTCTATGAGCGGGAAGTGGCGCAAGCCTTCAACGACCAATTTTCCGGTTCCGGAGAAGTTAGCCAGGTCTGGGAAGTCTCCCCGGACAATCGCGATCAATCGATCGCCCACATCGTAGACCGGCTGCGCTCTGCCCCGCAGGACAGTATCACCCTTGTCTCGCTTACCCGTACAGATGCCCACGATGTCCTGCTACAGATCCGACGAGCCGGACTCTCACCATCCCTGTTGGGCGTCGATTCAATGGGCTCGTCAAAATTTGCGGCTGACTTCGCCAACGAACCGGAAGAGCAAGACACGCCGGGGTTCTTCACCGAGGGACTCTACGCGTCTTCACCATTGATCTTCGACAGCGCCATCGGGGATGCCCTCGCGTTCGCCCGAGCCTTCACGGCCGAAACCGGACGCGCCGCTGGTTGGCGTGGCGCGAATGCATATGACGCCGTTGTGATGGTACACACCGCCATCCAGAACAGTGATGTGTCTGACGATGAAACCGACACAACTGTCCTGCGTCAGGCCATGCTGGAATCCTTGCGGAGCATAAATTCGTTGGAGAATGCACTCCGCGGGGTATCCGGGCCACTCTACTTTGATGCAAATGGCAATGTCCCCCGGGCATTCGCAATCGGTATTTTCCGTGATGCAACGCTCACAAGCGCCCCGGTGCAATACCACCTGGTCCCGAATCCCGGTCAGGAAGGCATCGAGGAAGACATCTCGAACGGTATCGCATTCTCGCACGACGACCAGGTTTATCGTCAGTATCGCGTCGCCTATGTGGGAGTCGAGATGATCGAACTTCGGGATCTCGATACGGCGACCCAGACGTACATTGCCGATTTCTTCGTCTACCTGAGATATGAGGGCGATGACGCCCCGACCAACCTCGTGTTCACGAACTCACTCAACCCGGATCTCTCAGTTGGTGAGCCGATTGCGGAATCCGTCGATCTGAGTGGCCTTAATTATCGACTGTACCGGGTTTCCGGCACATTCAGTGAACCCATGCGATTTGAGGACTACCCGTGGGACAAGCATACCCTCACGATTCGTTTTCAGAATGAGTTTCTGGAGCAAACAGATCTTGTCTACGCGGCTGACCTGTATGCCATCCATACTCCGCAGGAAGAACGCCTGGTTAGCGGCTTCGACGGATCAGAGCGATTCAATCGTGTGCCCAGCTGGAATGTGAACCTGGTTGAATTCGCCCAGTTTGCAATCACCTCTACGTCCGATGATTACGACACAGAAGGACTGGTACAGTATTCGGAATTCCGGACACTGGTGCACATCGAGCGCGAGGTCGGGAGCTTTCTGATCAAGAACCTGCTGCCGCTCCTGCTCCTCTCCATCGCGACATACGTGTTTCTCTGGTTCCCCGCAAACCAGGCGGAAATCCGGGTTGGAGCATCGATCACTGCGCTCCTGACATCGGCGGTCATGCTCAATTCCGTCTCCAGCCAGCTGCCGGAAATTGGCTACACCGTTGCTATTGAATGGGGATTCTACGTTTATTTTGCCATATCGACGTTGATGCTGCTGCTTAACGTCGCCGTGGAACGCAACTTCAAGGCAAAGCGCTATCGTCGCGTCCAGCGCCTGGATATGCTTATTCGTACCATGTTCCCCGTCACCGTGTTGCTGACCATTGTGGGGTACTGGATCAAATACATGTAGCCACGACGTTCTGAGAAATGCGCCGCAACATCATGGTAGATAGAGCAGACTGCATATTTCTCTCACGAGCACCAGGAGGATCCCACGCTGCGCTCTGGACAGGCTGCTTGCCCCACCTGCCGCTGTATGATGCAACGCCGGGACGAGGTGAGGGCCGACCCAAAGATCCCTCGACACGGCGGCGTCTCGCTCCGCTCGTCGCCCCGGCTCGGGATGACGCGGGGTTTGGTGCAGGGTGAAAACCGGCTCAACAAGCAAGCCCGGATTATCCACGACGATGCGTGAACGCCCCCCATGATTTCTCGTCATGCTGAGGCCGCAGCCGAAGCATCCCCCGGCGAAGCCGAATGCTCACAGAGTCAGTGCTTCGCATGGCACCCCCACACCTGTCCCGTACGGGCGATGACGGGCATCGCCCATCGGCACTTGCGGTGCCGATACCCCGGCTGCCTCACTCCTGTTCCCAACCTCTGCCAAAAAAACCGTCATGCCGAGCGCCGTCGAGGCATCCTTGGATCACCGGCAACCCGTCATCCGGCAGGATGTGGCGCATTTTTGCCTGCTCGATGCGTATAGAGAGTAGCGGGAGTCGCACCTGTCGCGAGCCACCCCATCAAGGTGGTCAGAAATCACCCGCCAGTGGCGGGTTCAATGACCACCTCGGAATCCTCATA
>Ga0182747_1001240_pt1 | contig 20263 bp, 23 predicted proteins | sample eDN3rd30CBELigBY_FD_128526 | JGI IMG/M metagenome (GOLD analysis project Ga0182747, IMG submission 128526) | Enriched backyard soil microbial communities from Emeryville, California, USA - eDNA 3rd pass 30_C BE-Lig BY (version 2) (version 2) | ecosystem: Environmental > Terrestrial > Soil >...
CATCGCTCGTGCGGGAGCGGGACGTCCAGTCGGCGAAATCGTGACGTTTCGTGAACGACTCAACCGCCTCTACCGTCAATCCGGCTGACTGCAGTAATCCGGTCCATTCATCTATCGTCAACGAACGCACATGCGATGGATCGCGCAGTTTCTCGAACGCATTGAAGAACAGCCCGTCATCCCCGGCAGGAACTGTGCTATCCACGAGAACGAATCGGCCGCCAGCGCGCAGTACCCGGGCAACCTCTTGCACAAACGAGGATGGATTGGGGAAGTGATGCGGGGCGATTCTGCAGGTTACGATATCGAACGAACCATCCGCGAACGGGAGCGCCTCGGCGTCGGCGACCGCTGTGGTGACATTGGCCAACCCCCATTCGGCAAACGCGGCGGCAGCGAATCCGAGGATTTCCGGCGTCAGATCACTTGCTACAACATGCGAGACATGCGGCGCGAAGGCCTTGGCCACATGACCGCCACCGGTTGCCACATCCAGCACCTCATCCGTTGACCGGGGATTCGCCAGTTCCACCATACGCCCCAGGTCGTTTCCGGTTGCATGCCCCACGCTCTTCACATAGGCATCGCCAACGGAACCGTATTGCTTCCGCACCGCATCCTTTGCGTCCTGACTGGAATCACTCATCTGATTGCCCTTTCCCCCTTGCTCGTCGGGCATCAGGATATCCCGCCTGATCGAAAACGCAAAGCTCCAGCACGGCTCGTAATCCGATCAGGAAGCAGTCCCTTCAGGCTGCGGTTCCGGCGTGCCAGGCATCGGGAGATGACGGGGCTTCCGGAAAACACGGAACAGGTTGGGCGAGAGAGGTCGGCCCGTGAGATCGAGATACCACAGCGTCAGGCCAATAATCGAATACGGCACGGAAATGGCGTAAATCACCCCACTCAACACATGAACAAACTGGATCGACGACTCCAGCGTCACCATCAGGACGATCCCGACAAGCGGGCCGGGAACCAGACCGATCAGGGAAAATGCCGCAAATTCCATGAACGACCGCCACCACCGGCCCGAAACCGCGGCCGCACTCGTGCCCATGGCGCCCCGACTGGATTCGGCATCCTCGATCATCACCGCCTGCGTAAAAAAGGTCCAGCGCACCTGGTCCCGGATCGCAAGCGGTATCCCGATCAGCGTGACAACCCGAAGCAACACGGCCAGGTTCACCCGAAGGTACGTCCGGAACACCTGAGGTATGCGGCGCCATGCCAGCCGCAACGCCCGCCCGGCATCGGTGGGCTCTCCCGCTCGTAACATCTGGATCAGCGCCACCGTCGCGGGGCCAATGAATATCGCCACCACCAGGGATGGCGCGCCACCCAACAAGAGGGAAAACGCCAACCGCGATTCTTCACTGCGTCCAATCAGGTCGACAACCCATTTCCCCGGCGGATTACCCATGATCGTATGTTGCAACGATGTCAACGCCAGCCCCAGGGGAACCAGAACCATACCCACAGTAGAGAAGGAGCCCCAGTACGCGAAATAGAGACGTGCCGCCCGAACCAGGGATTTGCGCAAGGAAACGAAGAGATACACGCCAACCGAGAACAAGGCCACCAGCAATGCCGCCGTCCGCTTCGGACTGACCGTGAAGAACATCAACCCTTTGGCTCCCGCCTCCGTCACGGTGCAAAAAACCGAAGACGGTGTTGGACCGAGGGAAAACGTTTCCGGCACGTACAGGCTCCGCTCACGCACGGTCTCGATCCACGAAATCGGCTCGTTCCACTTCGTTCCACGCTGGGGGCCTAACGGGCCGTTATACTCCCACGTTTGCTTTTCACCCCACCGGCCACGAAACAGCAGCCAGGCAAAGGTGTTGTCCTCATACAGGCGATCGGGCACAAGGACCACCTTCAGAGGCACTCGCCGTCCGGGCCCTGTTGTATCGTCGCATCCAAAACCGGTACCGCCCGGCCCCCAGCCCAGGAAGATCCGGTCATCGTAATAGGACGCGTGGGACCCCGCTGCCGAGTAGATGATTGGATGGCTCCCCTCGCGGCGCACCTCGCCTTCATCCCAGGATGTGCGTTCCGCCCCGCCATGCTGGGCGTAGGTGACGGAATCAGGCGATTGCCCCAGCGCTTCCTCCACTGTTGACGCGGTGAAGGTGAGTTGGATCATCTCCCAGTCGCCCTCATGCCGGTTGTTGAAATCATTGAATACCCAGAACAGCCAATACTGCAGGGCCAGCCCTTCCACGCCTTCTTCGGTGGCAATATGCGCGTATACGGTCGGCTCGTATTCGCTGGCTTTCGTCTTCGCCCAATGCTCGTAATAACAGCCTGGTTGCAATGGATTACCGGGGAAATCCAGATAATACCCCTCGCCCAGCCAGGCAAGATCCACCATTGAGGGGCCGGTCGTCACGATCCGGTCGTGGGCGGCAGTACGCCCCCCAGTATCGAGTCGCAGGATCACCGAAGGGTCATCCATCACCGCATTGATCGGCAACGGCAAATACGCTTCACCCGTCGGATCGCAGCTGTACTCCTGTCGTTTGAGGTAGGTGATCGGGGCATACCGATCCGCAAGCTGTTGCTCGGGCGAAAGCTCCCCCGGCTTCCCCATATCAATGCCCTGGGCGTGAGCCCGATCAGGCAGGGGGAGCAGCGTGGCAACGACCGGGACGAACATAGCCAATATGATGAATATTCGGACTAACCGGATTCGGATCATCAACTTCCCTGTATATGATACTTGCTCGCACTTCCCCTGAGGGAGTCAGCGCCGCCTGTCTTTCGGCATCGAGGTCGTTTTGCGACCCGAATTCCTCGCAACCACCGCCATCAGCCAGATCAAACCGGCCACGATCACGGGCAAGAGGAGGAACCCGGCAAACGAGCCAGAGCCGAGGATACGCATCGCCAGAATGACAATGATAAAGAAACCGACAATTGAGCCAATGCCTGGTGAACGATTGGCCTCCTGCGCGGATTTACGACCATACCCTTCATTTCCCGGCGTCCCGATATCCAGCCTTGATGACAGCGTCTGCGATGTTGGCTCTGGCTCGCCGGTGCGCACCGGTTGTTCGCGATGGCTGACCCGCTCCTCGGGACGCGGACGTTCACCAGGGGGTAATATCGCCCCCCGGGCCACGTGCCGGGCTTCATCGCTGTTCCCATCAAACCATCCCGCCTCCGCCTGGGCACGTACCCGCGCAACGGCCGTCGAGGGGTCGCCTGCAGGAGCCTCCTCGCGCTCGGGAAGTACCTGCAAGTCCGGTTCTGGTGGCGGAGCAGCCACCTCCGGCATCACAGGTTGCGGCGCAGCTCCAGGAGGTGCAGCCTCGAGATTCGCGTTGACTCGCGTGCGCTCCAACGCCTCGGAAACCGGGCTGGATTCCGGGAGGTTAAACGTCGTTGACGTCGCCACAGCCTCCGGTTTCTGGGCATCCAGGCTATCGAGCGATTGCGCGGTCGGGCTCACGTACGGTGCAGCCGGCCCAATCGGCAGCGTTTCCGGCGGCATCTCCATCTCCGGCAGGACATCAGGATTCGGCTGAGGTTCGGTAGGGGTATCAACCGGATTGATGGCCGCCGATGATCCGTAAGCTGCCCCGGTCGGCGCCTCGTAGGCCGCAATCAGGGCATCGCAATGCGGGCAGACAACATCGTCCGGGCCGATCGCCCCACCGCAATTTCCGCATTTCCTGCTACCTGTCGTTTCCGTCATACAAATCTCCGTCTGCTTCCCGCAGTCCATCTCCACCTATGATATACACAGTTGCATGAAGCCAGAACGCTGGCGCAGCCGCAGAGTTCCGGCAACGCCGGGAATGGTTAATGAAAAGAGACGGGATTGCTCGCGTGACGACTCCTGCTGACACACCTCTTCCGGACGACAATCAGGGCCGTGGGCCACTCATCTTCTGCGGTATGTGCGGCGGACTCAACCCGGCGACCAATTTTTACTGCGCCGCCTGCGGTACCACCCTGGTGGATGCCTTCCACGCCACCGAGGGCCTGCGCGTCTTCGAACGACCGGATTCCGCCTCCCGCCTGATCGAGATCGTCCCGGCGGGCACCGAGCTGGAAGTAGCGGAGGACCCGAATGCCCCGGAGGATTTCGTGCGGGTCCGCCTGCAATATGGCCGGCTCGGGTACATTCGCCTGCAGGATGTCGAGGCACTCGCGGAATTGGCCGCAGCCGTGCCACGCACCACTCCCGCCGGACGTCCATTACCGGACGAGAACACAAACGCGACCGGGTGCATCTCCTCCACCGCCGCCCTGGGCTCGGTCGCCCTCGTGGCGGTCGTGGGGCTGCTGATGATTGTCATCGCCATGCAGGCCAACACCTACGATCAGGGGACCCTCGCACTGGTCTTCTGCGTCGGTATCGGCCCCATGCTGGTCCTCACTGTTGCCTTTTACCTTTACGCGAAGAACCGGGAAGATCGGCTTGCAGACGAAGATGACGAAGCACGCCTGCAAGCCGAACTTGACAGCATGAACAGGGAATAATACGTATGGAAGCCCACGGCACACTCGAAGGACGTCAGGACTACACGATTCATGGCGGTCCGTATGCCCGCCTTTACTTCTCGCTGCCGGAAAATCCGGACAACGTCCAGCAATGCCAACTCCCCGCCGAGGCCTTCGATGCGGACCTGAAACCCGGCGACCCGATCGTCATCACCTTCCTGCTGAAGACGGTGATGGAGATCCGGAAGGCCCCGGCTGAATAGCACATGCACCCCGCAGCCGGTGGTCTCATGCGCTGGTTTGTTGGTGGCAGCCGCCATGATTCCACCAGACGCCGGATATCATCAGGATTCGACGAGGGTGGCCGCAAAGATCCCTCGACACGGATGCGTCTCGCACTGCTCATCGCCCCGGCTCGGGATGACGGGCGTTTTGGACGGGCTAAACACATTGGCACAATCTACGGTCGCGGCATCGGGAGACCACAAGGGTCCTCGGGTGAGGCCCTCGGCCGAAAAGCGCAAGCGGCCCATTCCCTACCTAATGAAGTATGAAATCCGGATCATGCGTTAAGGGTGCCCGAGACGACGCAAACTGCTCCGGCGCATCGCCAGGTATTCGTCCGGATTCGGTATCAGACTTCGGAAGGCGGTTCTCCGGTGACGTTCACCCTGATGCCATCTCAGGATGCATTCCGCTCTGCGTCCCACAACTGGCGATGAATCTGCAGGTGTCCCAGGTGAATCCCCGTGTGATCGACCAGGTGAAGCAACCACGCTGCCCGCGTCCAGGTGGGGTGATTGTCCCGGATCGTGGGGGGCATGAGGGAAAGATCCGTCGCCGCAAGGTCATCCGCCCGATCATGCAAGACGCCGAGCAAGTCATCGAGCCCGGTCCGGATCTCGGCCATGGTCGCCGTGGCCTCGAATTCCCCTTCCCGGTTGCGGGAAACGTCTTCCCCGAGCACCTGATGGAGAAGCATCCACTTACCCGCAGAGGCCGTGTGCACGCCAACCGCGGCAAAGGTATTCATCGCTCCCCCGCCGTTCTGCTCCGCAGCGGGCTTCCAGGTATTGAGATCCTCTTCCGGAATCCCCTCCATCGTCGCCAGAATATCCTTCACCAGGGACTCAACAACATCATGCAAACCGGAAATGATCGCGCTCATCACGTGCTCCCTTATGAACGTCCGGATACTGTGCATCCGGACTACCGCAGTTGACAGCTAATCTTCCGAGATTTGCCGAATCCACCCCTGCTCTGCCGCGAGGGTCGTTTCGTCACCGTGGCCAGGGAAGACACGCACCTCACCCGGCAGATCGAGAAACCGGCGCAGGGTACGGTTCATCGTCGCCTGGTCAGCACCGGGAACATCCGTCCGGCCATGGCCTCCGGGAAACAGCACATCGCCACCGAAGATCAGGCCATCATCTTCGCTGTAAAGGATGATATGGGCAACATCATGCCCCGGCATATACATGACATTGAAAACATGACCGCCAACCACCACCTGGTCGCCTTCGTTCAGTTCGTCATGCATGGTCACGGCCGGAATGGGTTGAGGTGTATCCACGATGGTCGGCGTTTCAAGGCGAGCGCGCACATCCGGATGCCCGCCGATCCGGGCATCCAATTCCTCGCTCATCTCCTTCAAATCCTCGATATGATCCCAGTGACCGTGCGTCACCACAATCTGGTTCACCGTTGCCCCCAGGGACTCGGCGGTGGACATCACCTCCGCTGTCACTCCCAACGGCGCATCGATCACCACCGCATCCCCACTGGATGAATCGACAAGCAAATAGGCATTGGTTTCGAGAGCACCACCGGTGAAACGTCGAATAACAATTGGCATATCCATCCTCCATAGACAAGCAAACATTCCGATTCCCAGCATACTGCCTCATGGCATCCCTGTGGCGAGCCGCGCAGGATCGAAGGGCGGTTGGAGCGGTATGGAATGTGCGAACGTTTCACCGGGGGACGTGACACTTGTCGCATGAGGGACAATACTTGACAAAACATATGGCGTCATGATGTCTCGTAGTGACAACGCTCAAGGTTTTTCTTCGGAGCGTATTAACGGTGGGAATCAACGGGGAGAATACATGTCCTCAACACGTACAAGCGCCACAAGCTCGTGGATACGGCCGTTCGCAAATTCGCAATGCGAACGGCAAATGATAACGGTGCGGGTCTGAAATCTATGTTCAATTCGTTCAATGCATCCAGTCATCAAGGACCGCACCGGCAATCCGGGCATAAATCTGGTCGGGCCATGGTGCTTATTGTGGATGACGAGCGTCATATCGTTGACTTACTGGATGATCTCTTCCGCGATGAAGGGTATCAGGTACGCCGGGCCTACGATGGAATCGCCGCATTGGCCGCGATCGATCGGGAAATGCCCGATTTGGTGATCGCTGACGTCATGATGCCGCGCCTGGATGGCCTCGCGCTGTACAACAGGATTCGTGAGCGCAGCCGCGAGCTTCCGGTCATCCTGATGAGCGCAGCCGTCACCCCGCGATCCATCGATGCGGAATTCGTTCCCAAACCCTTCGACATCGAAATGTTGCTGGATGTCGTGGAATGCAAACTTGCCGACCCCTGATTGCGTCTCACAAGTCCTCGCTCATTAAGTAGCCATTCACAACGGTTGGCCCTCGCCTCTCGTCATGCGGAGAGTCGTCAAGGGACCACCCGTCAATATGCTCATCCACGATGCCCACCCATCTGAGTACCAATGCACGAGATTTGGTAGAGCAATCAGGGAAGTCATTCAGGGGCACCTTCGCATGGAAACCGGCCATCAGGGCCAACTCCATGAATGGATGAGCTTTCGAACCAATCCCCGATCCCGCACGCCCCGTCATCTCATCCCAACGAAAATCCAGTAGTCCTACCCACTGACAGCGAGGAGAGAGGTATGAATCATGGTATACAACGGGATTCGCCTGTTCTGATACTCAGCCCGTGGTCGGAGGATGACTACCATATTCTTGAGCTTTGTAATACGCCCGAGATGACAGAATATCTGGGAGGGACGCAACCAGAGCCCAAGCTAAAAGGACGCCACTATAGATATTTACAGAATTGGGCAAATGGGACTGCATGGTTCTACCGCGTCACGCTGGCCACGACAGGAGACAGCGTGGGGTTCGTGGGTTATTGGCCAATACAGTGGAAGGACAATCCGGTTTATGAGGTGGGTTGGAGCATCATCACGCCGTATAGCGGGAAGGGAATAGCCACGGCAGCGGCCCAGCAACTTGTCGGCCTGATACGCAAGGCACCAAAGCGTGATGCAATCCACGCATTTCCTTCGATCAGGCACAAGGCGTCAAACGCAGTTTGCCGAAAGGCTGGATTTACCCTACTCGGGACAACCGAACATGAATATCCCAAGGGGACAATCATGTATAGCAACGACTGGAAACTGGACCTTTACACCATGTCGCTCTTTCCTGTTAGCTGTCGCCATACATGAGACACCATCATCCCCAATCCGGCCGAATATTCTCCGGTAAACACGGCTGAGTATTGTCTCGGGCATTGAATGGCGGCCAGTAACCAGGAAATAGACTTGAGATCAATCCAGTCCCCAGTGAACAGCCCTGATGCCGGATAAAAGGGCAACAGCCCCGCATAGGATCAGGAGTTGGCCAGGTATTCCTCAACCTCGGCCAGTGAGGGCACCGTTCCCACACCCATCTCTCGCAAGCTCAGCGCAGCGATCACATTGGCAAACCGTCCGGCTTCCTTCGCCGATACCGTTTTGTCCGCCGCTTTCAGGAAAAACGCAGCAGCAAACACATCTCCGGCACCCGTCAGGCTCTCCACCTTGACGTCGATTCCGGGGATATCCAGCGTCTGGAACTGCCGCGCCCCTGGTTGACGCGTGCCTTCGTCGTCCTTGTGACTGTAGTAGATCCTCGCTCCGGCCGGGCCCCGCGTGACCACGCTGAGACGCCGCTCGGCCACCCGCTCGATCACCTCACGCGCCTGGAAGATCTCCTCATCGCTGACGATCGCGCAATCAATCCGGCCGATCAGCTCCGGCGGCAACCGCAACGGGATATCCCGTACCCGGCCACCCCGTGTCCGCGGCCAGTCCCGCATCCAGCCCTGCGGGGTCACACCGAGGAATCCCGTGGTCATCCCGGCCACATTCCGCCGGTCGATCTCATCGGCGACTGGCCCCAGGTGCACCACGCGCGCATTACGCCAGTGAGGCGGCAACCCCCTAAGGTCGATCGGGCCGGCCCAGTGCTTGATCGTCTGCACCCGGCGTGTAGCCTGGTATTCATTGACGAAGGTCGTCGGGACATCGGCATCTTGCACGATAATCTGGATATTCCCGGCAAATTCCTCAAGCCCCGGCACCTTCATCCCGGCGATTTCCCGGCCGAACGCGCCACGCGTCAGGATCGCCACATTGGCGCCCAACCGCGCCGCCGGGATGGCGGAATAAAGCGCGGTTCCCCCAAGCACGACCTCACCACTGTCCATAAGGTCAGCGGTGATATGCCCGATAATCAGGTAATCCGGTGTCCGCGATGTCTGCAACGGACTCGATGTTGCTTGCTTCCTGAGCGGTAAGCGTGCCTTTTGCCGGCGCCGCTTGGCGGCAGATTTCCCCTTCGGGGACGGCTCAGCCGGTGTCGATGATTGAGAATCACGCTGATCCTGATCGGCGTGGGCCATAGTCGTATCCAATCCTGCTGGCAAAGAGGTCAGGGCACGCCGTATCAGCGTGCCGGTTCAACGGTTATACGGCGCTGCATGCCTTCGCCGCTGCTGTGGGTCGAAACATCCGGATGTGACCGGAGCGTGAGATGGATGATCCGACGTTCATTGGGCGGCATCGGCTCCAGCACGATCGGGCGTCCACTCCGCGCAACCTGACGCGCCACGCGGTCGGCCAGCCCCACCAGGGATTCCTCACGCCGCGACCGATACCCCTCGACATCGATAATGACGCGGGTCCACTCATCCAGACGATGGTTCACCATCGTATTGACCAGATACTGCAAATGGGAAAGATGTTCGCCCCGGCGGCCAATCAGCATCCCCAGGTCATGCCCCAGCACATCGATGAAAATAGTCGGCGGATCCTCGGGACTCAACTGCACGGCGGAAGGATTGTCAACCGCAACCACCTCGGCAGTGACACCCATCCGCTCCAGGAACTCACCCACCAACGCCTTGGCCAGTTGCTCCTGTTCGGCATCGGCCCGGTTCTGAACCGGCGTCACCGGCGGCGGTGTCCCCCGGCGCGACGGCCGGTCCCCGGGTGATGTCCTGCCGCCAAGCCAGTCGCTTTTGCCGCCCTTGCCTCGCCGGCGAGTTCGGTCCGACCGCCGGGCGTGGTCCACCTCAGGCTGGGAGGCCTGCCCCCTGGCCGTCACCCGGACGAGCGCCTCGGCGTCCTCACCCGGCCCCTCTTCCGAGAGAATCTCAATGTCGACATCGTCCCGAGTGAGTTCAAGTTGCTCTAGCGCCAATCGAACGGCCTCATCCACCGAAACGGCCTGAATCTCAACACTGGTACGTTTCTGCATCATCTCTTCCTTTGGCAGCGCGCGAGATGCGGCGGTATGGGACGGGTCCACCGGCTTCCGGCTGCCAGACAGTCATCACTGATCATCCGGAGCGTGGATGTACCTGGAAACATTGTTGTCAATATTCACAGATTGTACTCGCCTCCGGCGATGATGGGCGAATCCCGGACGGGTATCCGGTCCGGGCGGGAGTCAGGCGCGTTGTTTCTTCTTACGCTTGTTGGTCCGTGGTTTGGCCGCCGGAGCTGCCCCGTTGCTGGCAGGCTCACTTTCCGTCACTCCCGGATCAGACTCGCCGTTCTTCGCCCGGTACTTCGAGGCTCCATGTACCCGCGACTGGTAATCAGAGCGCTTCTTGCTGGCCGGGGAAGCCGTGGTCTCGATCACGTCGTCATCGGCATCCTTCGCATTTTTCGCGGTCGATGCTGCGGTCGCCTTGCCACCGTTCCTGGCCTTGGCCGCTTCCTGACGGGCTTCAGCATTCTTCTGGGCTTCCTCCATCTTGGTCTGCATCCAGCCCTGGAATCCGGAGCGCTTCGGCGCTTCGCCTGAAACCACTACCAGGTCGTTGGGGTCACGCGGCGCGGCATAGCCCAACCGGCGATGATCCGGCAGTTCCGGCAGCCACGGGAACCATTCGCCAATGCTGCCCCAGCCCGTGATCAACCATTGCTGGACAACGGAGTAGATCGCCTGCACCACCCAGTAGAGCACCGGTCCGGAGTCGAATCCCCACCCGAAGAGCACGACCGTCAGCGGCATGAACGTCATCATCGTGTTCATGATCTGCTGCTGCGGATCGGTGACCTTCTGGTTGGCGGGACGCATCATCCGCGACTGGACGAACTGGAAAATACCCGCCAGGATCGGCAGGACATGCAGCGGATCCGCTTCCTTGAGGGAAGGCAGCCACAGGAAGCCGTTGGCCCATTCATCCACACCAGAACCCGACATGGCCCGGATACCGAAATAGACACCGAAGAAAATCGGCATCTGGATCAGCATCGGCAAACACCCGGCCATCGGGTTCACACCATGGGCCTGGTACAGCGCCATGGTTTCGGCTGACGCCTTCTGGCGGTCACCACCGTGTTTCTTCTGGAGTTCCTTGATCTTCGGTGCCAGCTCCTGCATCGCCTTGCTGGAGCGGATCGACTTGATCGTCAGTGGCAACATGAGCGTCTTGACGACGATGGTGAAGACGATGATCGCCAGACCGCCACTGCCGAGGATGGAACCCAACTGCCGGAGCACCCACTCCACCAGATCGACATACTGGTTCCAGATCGGGATATCGACTGCGGGTGCCAGCGTCGTCAGGGCCTGGGTTAATTGGGTGACGGTGAGGGCAAAGAGTCCGGGGACGTCGAAGAGCACGAGAATTGGCCTCCTCCCGCAAGCGGGCAGGTCGCGCGGGCCGCCCTACGCGGCCATGCGGGATCGATGCAAGTGTTCGTATCAGCGCGCCCGGGATGAATATCCACGGCCGCAATCGGGCGAATAAGTGGTGCAATGCCAGAACTGGCCCGGCGGCAGTCTACCATGATCGCGCGTATGCCCCGCGGATTCGGACGTTGATTGAAGCGGGGTTATGGCACCGGATCCCATCCACTGCCACCCCACGGATTGCACCGCAGGATGCGCCAGATGGCGAGCCGACCACCTTTAAGAATACCGTACTTGCCGATCGCCTCATAGGCATATTCGGAGCAGGTCGGCTGGAACCGGCACGAAGGCGGGGTCAGCGGGGAAATCCGTCGCCGGTAGAAACCGATCATCCACAACGCAGCACGTTTCATACGGGCTCCTTGTCCTCACCAGCAGCGTTGCTGGCGCCCGGCTCCACCGGTTCCCACCCGGTCGTGATCGGCGATCCCGGCGCGGGAGCATCGCTGCCCCTGGGCAATATCCGCAACCGCGTCAGGAGTCCGTGCAGGGTCTGCTGGGCCACCAGGAGCGTCGGCATCTCCTCCACCGTCCCCCGGCAAATCACCGCAATATCGTACCCCTGCTCAAGGTAGGGATGATACCCACGCAGCGCCTCCCGCACCAGGCGTTTCAACCGGTTCCGCTGCACGGATTTCCCGCACCGTTTCCCCGCGATCACGGTGTAGCGGTTCTGGGCAGGTTCCAGACTGTTCGGCATGTACTTGACCACCAGCGGCCCCTGGGCCGCTCCTCGCCCGCGGGAGCGTACCCGCCGTACATCGCCTTCTTCCCGGAGCCGGAATTTGCGCGCTACCAAGAATCCACTGACCTCACCATCCATGAAATAACAAAACGCGAGGAACGACACGACGCCATGAGCGCCATTGCCGAACCTCGCGTCGTCTTGCCAAGGAACACTTACTTGTTCTGCGTGAACTTCTTCTCCTCGGCAACCGTCAGGGCGTGTCTGCCCTTGCGGCGTCGAGCGTTCATCACCCGGCGACCACCCTTGGTGGACATCCGGCTCAGGAATCCGAACTTGCGAATGCGCTTCAGGCGCTTCGGCTGATACGTGCGCTTGGTTGACACGCGATTACTCCTTGATCCATACCCGGCATAATGCCCGGGCATTGGCACATCGCGCGGCTGTCGGACTTGGAACGAACACCACGCGCCTCATCTTGATTCATTGCAATCTTGCGTCGGGAAGCGGTGGCGAGGCACCACACCGTCGAAGAAAACGTGCATCGCTTCGGGATTGTGAGAACGTCACAACCGGTCCACCATGCACAGGACGGTTGAGTATAGGCCGGGTATTGACCGCACGTCAAACACTCGCTACGAACGTACGCCATTGTACGTCATCAGCGAACACAGCCCACCAGAAATGCAATTCTCCCGGTGGTCGCTTCCTTGCAGCGACAATCCAGCGTCATAATGACATGAAAACGTGATCCATTGAAAGGAAGTGTATCCATGTCCACAGCCTACATCTGCAAAACCTGCGGCACGCAATATCCGCCGCGTGAGCAACCGCCCGCCCTCTGCCCGATCTGCGCCGACGATCGCCAGTACATTCCGCCGCAGGGTCAGCAATGGACAACCCTGGCGGATATCCGCGCCAGCCACACCAACCGCTTCGAGGAAATCGAGCCCGGGGTGACGAAGATCGTCACCGAGCCAAAATTCGGTATCGGTCAGCAGGCCTACCTCATTGAGACACCTGCCGGAAACATCCTCTGGGATTGCATCGCGCTCATCGACGACGCCACCGTTGCCGAAATCCGGCGTCGGGGCGGCATCGCTGGCATCGCCATCTCGCACGCCCATTACTACACCACCATGATCGAGTGGAGTCGGGCGTTGGGTGATGGGGAGAAAAAACCGATCTGGCTGCATGAAGCCAATCGCGGCTGGGTGATGTATCAGGACGATGCGATTGAGTACTGGACCGATGACACGATCGAACCCCTTCCGGGCATCACCGTCATCCGCACCGGCGGTCATTTCCCCGGGGCCATGGTGCTGCACCGGGCAGGAATCGACGACGCGGCCTCACCTGAACAGAAGGATGGCGTTCTGTTCTCCGGAGATGTGTTTACTGTTGTGGCCGATCCGAATTGGGTCACCTTCATGTACAGCTACCCAAACCAGATTCCGCTCGATCCAGCCACTGTCCGCCGCATGGCCGATCTCGTCGCCCCCTACCCCTTCGCCCGGATTCACGACGCCTTCGACAAGCATGTCGTGGAGGATGGCAGCGCCGTCGTCGAACGCTCCGCTGACCGCTATATCCGCCACATCCTCGGCGAAGCCGGCCCGACGATTGGATAGCACCTCGACCTACAAAGCACTACCCCCTTTCGAGCTGACTCGGCAGGACACCCCGGTGCTCGGAGGCTTTTCTTTCCTCTTCGGTGGCCGGAGCGAAGGTTCTAGGCCACCTTGCCACTCACAGAATCCTTGGAGGCCGCCATAGAGGCCACCGAGAGCGAAACAGGACTCCCGATGGACCCATTACAACTCTCCAGCACTTCATGGACGAACTTGGCAGACGCTATGCTAGACGCAATACAGATGTAAACCGCATGAATGGCCCTCGGACACTGGTATACAAACCACTGCTGAGAGCCGCTTACAGCTTTGAGCGGGCGTAGCTCGGTGGTGGAAGAACTCTGCATGCCTATTTTTTCAGCCAGCGACCCAAGGTTTGAGACGTGGACCCATCGGAACCCAGATGGCTATGTGCTGGTGACCACTCGGAACCCAAAACCTCTCAGCCTCGTGTTGCACTCCGCGCGGTGCGATGCGCTGGCAGAAGTGAGTTCAACTCCACAATCATCGGACGAGTACATGAGACTGTGTTCTGTCCGTTATGAGGATATAAGGCAGTGGGTGGATGCTCAGGGATTCGGTCGTCCTCCAATAGAGACGTGCAGCCATTGCAAGGTTGCTGAGCCGAATCTAGAAATGGAGTGGTGGCCGTGGTGTTATCCGATCCTACGCCATGGCCGTGATCCTTCTGCTTGGGCCTCTGAGCAAGACACCCCTCTTTTCGCTTCCCGAGTAACGCTAAGGCCACTAACGATCGTCATAGAAGCTCATTTGCTCGAGCGGTCCAATGAGGATCCGATAATCGAATATCTTCTAGAGCTAACACAAACCCAACCCATTCGACGGTTCTTCTATGGCGGAGACGACCCACCTCCTGACGCGGTGGCATACAGAGTCCCTTGGTCTGATTCAATTGTCGCTGATGGGTGGCTGCTTTCACGCTCAGGAAGGCACGATCATATTAGGGATATCTACTACATTGAAGACAACAAGATTCACTCAAGAGGGTACTGGCTGAAAGATCCGCGCCACATTTTTCTAGAGATCCTGCCAACTCCCAAGTCCTACCAAAACGATGTACAGGCATCAGAACGAATGAGGGATGATCTCCACAGGCTACTCGCCGCTGAAACGATCAATGCAGATCTATTGGTAACTGACAGGGATTATCTTCTAGAAAACAACCTCAAGCTGGCAGAATCTACTTCGGCTGTCTCACCGACCATCGCCCTTCGGCTCGTTGGACTGTATCTCCGTCTGCAGAATATCTACAAAGTCAATCGTTTCTCTCGCTTGGGCAGAGGGCTTTTCTATGAAGCTGCCATGCGCGAAATGATTCCTGCATCTTGGTCTTGGGCAGGGGGCTGTGCACTGCTGTACCAAGCAGGGAATGATCCCGATCTTGTCTTCTTGTCTGGTTCTACATTGGATCGTGCGAGTAGAGCACTGAGGTCTAGGGATCGCCTACTCGCCGCTTCCTCCGTCCCACAAAATGAGGATACGGCTGACGAAGTATTGGCCGAATTAGATCAGATATGCCTTTCGCTTATGGGAGCCCTTGACGCTTCTGCTCAAATCGCCCATTTGCTCTTTGACCTCGCCGGTGATCACAACTACGCGGCTTGGCAGAGGGACAGCAAGGGCGGCTGGCTGAACAAGTTGAAAAGTCACAACGAGGAGTTGGCGAGCCTAGTCTCAGAAGGAAGTCGGGGCAAGAATGTACTGACCATACTTGGTGAGGTTCGCAACACCATCCACGGCCAATCTCTGTCTCCCGCGCGATTTGAAACTGAATCGCGGCGAATCGAGCTATTCGCGCTCCTGCCTGTGCATCGAAGAAGGAAGGTTCTGGATGCGATCGATGCATCAGGCGGCCGCTTGGCGTGGGGTGTCTATGGCCTTTCAGATGAGACGTACCGAGTGCATCCAGGGGAGTTTGGTGATCAACTTCTATCTGAGACTCTTTACCTTGTCAATCAACTTATGGAGTCTATGTCGATTGATGACCTCTTGAACTCTGATCAGCGTTCGAAGCTACCCAAGCGCCCGATTGATGCCTCTAATCCCTATTCGGAGTACCACGGCCAGCGCGTCAGATGGCAGTTGGGGCTCTAGAAGGCACAAGACATCAATAGCCAGAGTCTTCATGATTATTGCTGCGGGTGGAACAGGCATCTGCCCCAAATAATCGACAGAAAGGTAGTTCACCAAGCGTGACAATTATTGTGAGTGTCAACACACTATCCGAGATTTTGCTACTGGCCGATACTCGTTTGTCGGGAATGGGCAACGGTGGAAAGATCGTGGTTCGCCAAGATGTTTGCCAGAAGCTAATCGTCCCAAACAACTGGAGCGTTGTGGGTTTTGCTGGTCAGTTGTGTTTGGCCAGGCATGTACTTCGAGGATTTGGAAACCGATTGCGTGCAACATCTCAGGATTCCCCCGATTGGCTCAGAGACGACATTGAGGTGTTGCGATTCTTCAAGAGTAGCGTCAAGAGCCATGGAAAGATGAGATCTGGCAAGGGAACGGATCATCGAGAATGCGAGCGGTCCAAGGTTGAAATCTTGATTTCATGGATAGATATCGGCCGAGACTTCTCAGGAAAACAACGATCTTCCGCAGACTCAAAGTATCCGCCTCGACTGGAAACGATAGTTCTGAGTTCACCTCCCTTTCAGATAGAGCGCTATTCTGCAGGAGTTCAAGTGATAGGCAGCGGATCCGTCATTAGCGAGGAGCTGCGTAAAGAGGCGTTCACAAAGATCGCATGGTACGCCAAGGGAATTCCTTACGAGGAAGTGCATCGCGCATTCTTCACAGCTGTAGTAACCAGAGATCTCTTGGATGATGCCGCAGATCCCATGGTCGGTGATGCATATCAACTCGCGTACCTAAGCCACACTGGAGTGCATGTGATCCCGTACTTCTACTGGTCAGCAGTAGATAAGCAGAACGGGACTTACGTGGCAATGCGCATTGAAGGTGGGGAATGGATACAAGAACATCGCCCATCAGGGAAGAAAATCCGGATCATGAGCCCGTTTGAATTTCAGCTCCGGCATCCTGACTGGACAAGCGCAAAAAGCAAGCTCATTGACACGACTTCTATCTCTCAAGGCGTGATCCCGGATCATAATGGCCGTCTCACGTACCACCTCTATGATCCGGAAAACGTACCGGAAACGATTGTTCGTTCTTGGGGCTCTGAGCCACTTGCTCGGATATCCTGGGCAGAGGAAAATACCAAGCCCGATAAACGATATCGACCATGACCTTCAATGTTCATCACATAATTGTTGTTTGTGGCCCTTGCTCTTTGGAGCCTAACTCGCGAGATCTCCGAGCGGGATTTTTCTCTTGTAATTACGGGTGGACCATCAGAGTTGTGATTGTCTGCAATTCGACGCGCCTCAAGGTCACGCCAGAGTGAGGAAAGCCGGATGTTAACTAGCGTACTTGACGCAGCATTTCAGACCATATCGTGGTTGACTCTCCTACTGGTGTTTGTACTCGGCATGATCTGCGGAATGATGATTCTCTTTAGGACGACGGGTGGCGATATGGCGCTCCTCTTGAGCCGCGTAAAACGCATAAAGATTCCTGTATTTGAGATTGAGCTATTCGAAGAACTGAACAAACTACAAGAGTCGGCCACCAAGGCCGCCGATGAAGTTCCATCGTCTCCAGTTATCCTCGCTGCCTCAGGTACGGCCGAAGGCACCAGCAGTGCTCATGCTGACGCCGTAGTGACGACAAGTTCTCGTGTAATACCTCAATCCGCTGCTATCAGCCTGAGTGACACGGGATCTCTTAGCGCCGAAGAAAGAATTGAGATTCTTACCACCAAAACCAGCGATGTGGTCGTGAACGAGATCCTAGATCAGGCCACGAAGGATCCCAAGCTTGCCCTCATGCGCCTCAAACTCGAACTCGAACGGGAACTCCGAAACCTCATGGGTAACTTGGGCCTGCTGGGGAACGGTCGCCGGGCTACTACGATGAGCCAATCAATTGAGGCACTTACCAAGCGCCACTCTCTCTTGCCATCAAGTGTTCTTGACGCAATGAGACAATTCACCAGCGTGTTCAACCTCATCATCCATGGAGAAGATGGCACCAGAGATGACGTTTTACGCGCTATCGACTCAGGCCTGATTGTATACAGAACCCTCAGCAGTATCCCGCGTTCAACCCATGTTGTTGTCCATACTGGTATGGAGGTGTTCGCAGATGCGAAAGGACAGGAGCGCCGCTCAGATGTAAAGGCCGTAATGGTGGAGGAGCTGAGCGCCGGTGGAGCGTTTCGAAAGAGGCACGTCTTGCCTACTACTCTCAACCACTTTACAGAGAGCATGCCGGTGGCCTGGGAATTCAGCGATAAGAGGAGTTGGGGTGAATCATGGTATCGAGATCCGGAGAAACAAACCATTGAGCATGGATGGAAGTCAGCGATTGAGTTTGTGGGCCGGAGCCTGGACGTTGGATAGAAAGCGATGACCGAGGTTGAGACGCGAATGCTAGGGAAGTAAATCAGTCTCGGGGAGATGGCTTTCGAATTTCCCATAGAGCTGAAAATATTCTGGTTGGAATTTCAGATTGAGAAGAAATACGATGTAGCCACAGCCGCACGGATAGTGGGAGAAGCTACATCAAATGACCAAGCGAATTGTTGGAATGGGCCTGCTATCTCTATTTCTCGCCACTGGACGTGGCAACGCGGGAGCGGCGATCATGATGAATCCTCGAGTAGCCATCTATTGCCGGGTCAGCACCAACAAGCAGGAACAGGACGGAACTAGCCTCGAAACCCAACTCGCCAAATGTGAAGCCTACGCGGCGGAACAGGGTTGGTAAGTGGTGGCCACCTTCCGGGAATTGGCTTCCGGGGACGAACTCTTCACCCGTAAGGAATTCATGAAGGCCCTTACCCTCATCCCGCGATCCCGGACTTCATCGCCAGGCACCGCACAGGTTTGCTCACCGGGGTATTTGCCTTCGCCGACCTCGTTCTCATCCTGGTCGAACAGGTCTCCCTGGGCGTGGTTACCGGGGTCAGCATCGGAGGCCTGGTATGCATCGCGCTCATCGCCTGGCTTTCGCACCAATCAGCATCCCTTGGGGCGCCAGGCGAACAATAGCTGCCCCCGAACGCCGTACTACGCACTCACCTGCTCACGCATCATCCGCACATTTTCCACGTGCATCTGTTGGCTGAGTTCCTCATCGATCCGGGTTTCACCCAGATCGATGAGGATTGTTGCTGCAATTTCTGCGTCAGGCTCGTCAGCCATCGCCGAAACGGCTTTCGGCAGGTACTCCAGATACCGGCGGTCAGCATCGAGCCGTCGTTGCGCTTCCGCCCGGTCCGCCACCGATCCGTGACCGGGGATGATCCAGCTCACACGGTCGATCACACCTTGCAGATGGTCCAGCGTCTCCATATATCGCTCCCACTGCCCGGCGCCGCTGGCAAGCGACGGCACCTCGATATCGGACAAGGTATCCGCCACAAACGCGACGTCATAATCAGGTAACACGAGTGCAACCTGTCCATCGGCGTGACCGGGAATTGCCACAAGTTCGCAGGTCACACCGGCAATCTCGCCGAGCCCCAATGTCATCGGCTGCAAGGTGAAGAACATGTCCCGGTTCCACTGCGGGCCGAGCTGATACTGTTCCGCAAGATGTTGCTCGAAGTCGTCGAGTGTTCGGATGACCCGGTCACGCCGAGAATCCACCAGTTCACACGTTTCCTCCGAAGCGAATCGCGGCACAACTCCGAACGCGGTAGGCCACAGGATATGATCCCAATGGTAATGAGTGGAGAAACCTGCCACGATGACCTTGTCGCCAAGGCTCTCCTTCAGTGCCACAAGTTCGTCTGCCAGAATCCCGGGATCGACCAGAATGACGCCTTCGGCCGTCTCGATAATGCCCGTGTTCGTCTGCCACACCTGGCTCTGCTGGATACCGACGGAATCGTTGACCTGCTGCATGATCGTCTCCTGGAACACGGTGCGAATGACCAACGACAGGAAGAAGACGCCAGAAAGGATGCACTCCTGGCGACAGGGCCGTTGACCTCAGTGTACAAGGCTGGGATGGCATACCTGTTTGACAACGCTAATACACATCATAGACGGGCAGGTACTATCTGCCCCTCCATGAATCCCCTAATTCCCAAAGAAGAATGCGCTCCTTCCTGATCCCCGGAGCACGTACGAATGAACCCGGCGGTCATCATTCAACGATGAATGACGACCTGCGGCAACTAATCGGTAGCCAGCAACTCGTCAATCTGGTTGATAGCACTGCTGGCACCTTCGACGACGCCCATATCAAGTACCTGCTGCAATGCCTCGGCAGAATCATAGGTAGATATGTAGATGGCCGTCGTTTGTCCGTCAGATTCACGGAAACGGTAGACATTGTGAGAAACAGGCATGGTCGAGATCGGGTTGAGGTCCGAGTCGGCGAAG
>Ga0182747_1001246_pt1 | contig 20208 bp, 18 predicted proteins | sample eDN3rd30CBELigBY_FD_128526 | JGI IMG/M metagenome (GOLD analysis project Ga0182747, IMG submission 128526) | Enriched backyard soil microbial communities from Emeryville, California, USA - eDNA 3rd pass 30_C BE-Lig BY (version 2) (version 2) | ecosystem: Environmental > Terrestrial > Soil >...
ACGTGCGGTTCGCCTACGCCTCGACCGGACTCGAGGTGCTGCACGGCGTCGACCTGACCATCGAGGCGGGCGAGACCGTCGCGATCGTCGGGGAGACCGGTGCCGGCAAGTCCACCGTCGAGAAGCTGGTGGCCCGCTACTACGACGTGAGCAGCGGGTCGGTGCGGATCGACGGCACCGACATCCGCGACCTCGACCTCGGCGAGTACCGCCGCCAGCTCGGCGTCGTGCCGCAGGAGGCGTTCTTGTTCGCGGGCACCATCCGCGACAACCTGGCCTACGGCCGCCCCGACGCCACCGACGCCGAGGTGGAAGACGCCGCCCGATCCGTGGGTGCCCACGACGTGATCGCCAGCCTCCCCGGCGGGTACCTCCACGTCGTCGGCGAGCAAGGCCGCTCGCTGTCGGCCGGCCAGCGCCAGCTCCTGGCCCTGGCCCGGGCCCAGGTGGTGGACCCGAAGATCCTCCTGCTCGATGAGGCCACGGCGAACCTGGACCTGGCCAGCGAGGCACGCGTCAGCGAAGCCATGGGAATGGTCACCTCCGGGCGCACGGCGCTGGTCATCGCCCACCGCCTGTCCACCGCGGTCACCGCCGACAAGATCGTGGTGATGGACGACGGCCTCGTCGCCGAGGTCGGCACCCACGCCGACCTCCTCGCCGCCGACGGCACCTACGCCCGCCTCTGGTCCGCCTTCAACGGCGAGGCGCCGCCTGACCCCGAACCTGCCGTCGCCGCCGCCGACTGAACAGGTCTCAGGCGGGCGGACACCGCCTCACTCCCCGAGGGAGGCGGTGTCCGGAGGTTTCGGTCGTCAAGCAGCGAGCCGGAGCGGCGTGTGGGCGGCGAGCGCCTCGAAGTCCCGGTCCTCGGCGAGCACCGGAACGTCGTTGCGGATGGCGACCGAAGCGATCAGGCAGTCGACCATCGAGCGGATCGTCGCCCCGTTGACCCGGCACATCCGGTACAGCAACGCGGCCGTTGCCCAGTCCTCGGCAGTCACGGGCAGAAGGTCGACCGTGCCGAGCAGCGTCCGGATCTGCTCGCCGTGCCGGCCTGAACGAGCGCCAGCGAGGACCTCCATCACGACCGGCTCGGTCAGCGCGCCGCCACTCCGCAACAAGGCTTCGACCGCGTCGGCGGTGGCCACGTTCCCGTCGCGCAGGAACTCGATCCAGGCCGACGAGTCGATGAGGGTCACCACAGCTCGGGCGCACCCATCCCCGAGCGGATCTCGTCGAGATCACCGTCCCAGCCGGTGCCCCTCATCGCCAGGGCCTCATCGAGCGACATCTCCCGGGCGACCTGCCGCAGCGCGAGGTTGACCGCCTCGCGCTTGGTCTTGCAGCCGTATCTGCGCATCACCGCGGCACACGCGTCCTCATCGATGTCAATGTTGGTCCGAGCCATACACTCATGATACACCTGCGATACACCAACATGGCCGGACGGCGGACCTGCTGCCAGACGAACCGGTCAGGCCGGCTCCACCCGCTCGACCGAAGCGACCCGGTCGATCGCCCGATCGAACGAGGCGATCCGGGGCACGCCGTTGGCTTCGGCGCAGGCGACGAGGTATGCCTCGGCGAAGTCGAGCCGATCGAGCTCGTACACCTGGATCGCCCGGAGCAGGAGCGCGGGATCGATCGTAGACACAGACGGCATCGACACGAGCGAGCGGAGGGCTGCCGCAACCTGCTCCCGCGGTGCCTCGTAGTACGAGCCCAGCACGTACGCGGTCTCCGCGGTGATCAGATCCGTGAGCAGCAGCTGATCCGCTGCCGCCAAGAAGGCGGTTGCAGCCGCGGCCTGATCGGCGGGGTCACCCGTCAGGTGCCGGATGAGGACGTTGGTGTCGACGAAGGCGGTCACCCGATTCGCGCGGCACGATCAGCCCGCGCGGCCGACACGACGTTGCTCCACTCGGCACCCCGCCGTGCCGCTGGCACGGCGAAGGTCCCCGCGAGATCGAGGAAGTCGGGCGTCCGGGCGAGGAAGGCCCGATCGCCCTCGACCCGGAAGTACACCCGGTCACCCTCAGACAGTCCGAGTGCGTCGCGGACCGCCTTGGGCACCGTGATCTGCCCCTTCGACGTCATGGTCGCTGCCACATCCACAACCTTCTCCTTACTTTTTCAGAACAAGAAGGATTCTGGCACGACGTTCAGCCCTCCACAACGCCGCACCGGTAGCGGCCGCCCGGCTCAGGTCGGCTGCCAGAGCTGGATGGCGTTGCCTTCGGGGTCGCTGAGCTGGGCGAACCAGCCGTTGGGGTACTCGGTCGGGTCGACCTCGACTTCGATGCCGGCCCCACGCAGCTGGGCCGCCATCGCTTCGAGGTCCGTCACGCGGAAGTTGATGCCCCACCCGCTGGGGCCCACCGGCGTCTCGTCGCCGGCATCGGCCGGGAACGGGGCGAACACGGTCTCGCCCGCCGACTGGGTCCACACCTCGGCGTCGTAGGCCGTCGGCACCTCGGCGATCCCGAGGTGCTCGGCGTACCAGCGCCCGAGCGCCGCCGGATCCTGCGCCGTGAAGAAGAACCCACCGATCCCGTCGACCTTTTCCATGCCCGGAGTCTCGCCCACCCCGAGCCCGATCGCGGTCAGTGGCCGGTGAGGGCCTTGACGTGGTGCTGGAGGACCGCCAGATCGGCGGGCATCGTCTCGTAGGACTCCTCGCGGTCGAAGAGGTCCGCCAGGTGGGGCGGGAGGTCGGGGCGGATGCCGATGGCAGCTTCGACGGCGTCGGGGAACTTGGCCGGGTGGGCGGTGGCCAGGCAGATCATCGGCAGCGACGGGTCCCGCCGGGCGGCCCGGGCGGCGGCGACGCCCACCGCGGTGTGCGGGTCGAGGATCTGGCCGGTGGCCTCGTAGGTGCGGCGGATCTCGGCGCGGGTGGCGTCGTCGTCGAACGAGGCGCCGTCGAACACCTCGGTGACCGAGGCGAGGCGGGTGTCGCCGGTCTCGACGCGGCCCTCGTCGCGGAACTCGGCCATGCGGTCGACCAGCAGCAGCGCGTTGCGCTCGTACAGCTCGAACAGGAGGCGCTCGGCGTTGGACGACACCTGGATGTCCATGCTCGGGCTGATGGTCGGGTGGACGCCGGTCTTCTCCATCACGCCGGAGGACAGCCACCGGGTGAGGATGTCGTTGCGGTTGGACCCGACCACCAGCTGGCCGATGGGCGTGCCGGTGCGACGGGCGACCCACCCGGCGAACACGTTGCCGAAGTTGCCGGTGGGCACCGAGTACGAGACCGGGTCGCCGGCGCCGACGGCCTGGGCGGCGGTCACGTAGTAGACGACCTGCGCCATCACCCGAGCCCAGTTGATGGAGTTCATGGCGGAGAGGCCCACGGCGTCGCGGAAGGCGGCGTCGGCGAACATCTGCTTCACCAGGTCCTGGCAGTCGTCGAACGTGCCCTCGACGGCCACGTTGTGGACGTTGGGCTCGCGGACCGTGGTCATCTGCTTGCGCTGGACGTCGCTCACCCGCCCGGCGGGGTGCAAGACCACGATGTCCAGGTTCGACCGCCCGCGGCACGCCTCGATGGCAGCCGACCCCGTGTCGCCGGAGGTGGCGACGACGATGGTCGCCCGCTCGCCGCGCCGGGTCAGCTCGTGGTCGAAGAGCCGGCCGACGAGCTGCAGGGCGACGTCCTTGAAGGCGATGGTGGGACCCCAGAACAGCTCGAGCAGCCAGAGGCCGTCGTCGAGCGGCCGCACCGGGCACACCTCGGGGTGGTCGAACGTCGCGTAGGCCTCGGCGACCATCGCCCGGAACGTGGCCTCGTCGATCGACGGGGCGACGTACGGCGCCATCACCGCCACGGCGGCATCGACGTACGAGGTGTCGAACCCGAGCGGGGTCTGCGCCGGCCACTCGTCGGGGACGTAGAGGCCGCCGTCGGTGGCGAGCCCGGCGAGCAGCACGTCGCCGAACTCGAGCACGGGCGCCTGGCCGCGGGTGGAGACGTACCTCACGGCGTCAGCCCTCCTGGTCGTCGCCGATGACCCGCAGCACCGAGGTGATGCGGTGGATCACGTCGAGCTCCCGCAGGTCTTCGAGGGTGGCCTGGACGTCGGCCTCCCGGGCCTGGTGGGTGATGAAGATGAGCCGGGCATCGGCGCCGACGCCCTCCTGCTCCAGCGAGCGGATCGAGACCGCGTGGCGCTCGAACGCCTCGGCCACGGCCCGCAGCACGCCCGGCCGGTCGACCACGTCGAGGTTCACGTAGTAGCTGGCGTGCAGCTCGTCGATCGGGCGGATGGGCCGGCGGGTGAGGGCCAGCAGATCGGCGTGAGTGCCCTTGCGCAGGTTGACCGCGGCGTCGATCAGGTCGCCCAGCACGGCCGAGCCGGTGGGGTCGCCGCCGGCGCCCCGGCCGTAGAACATGAGGTCGCCGACGGCGGCGCCCTCCACGAACACGGCGTTGAACGAGTCCCGCACCCCGGCGAGCGGGTGGGCGACGGGGACCATGGCCGGGTGCACGCGCACCGCGACCTCGTCGGGACCGCCGTCGACCGTGACCAGCTCCGCCACGGCGAGCAGCTTGATGACGTAGCCGAGGCGCCCGGCGAACTCGATGTCGGTGGCCGAGATGTTGGAGATGCCCTCGTGGTACACGTCGCCCGCCACGACCTTGGCGCCGAAGGCGAGCGACGCGAGGATGGCGGCCTTGGCCCCGGCATCGAAACCCTCGACGTCGGCGGTGGGATCCCGCTCGGCGTAGCCCAGCTCCTGGGCCTCGGCGAGCGCCTCGCCGTACCCCGTGCCCTGCTCGGACATGCGGGTGAGGATGAAGTTCGTGGTGCCGTTGACGATGCCCATGATGCGGCGCACGTCCTCGCCCGCCAGCGACTCCCGCAGGGGCCGCAGGATCGGGATGCCACCGGCGACGGCTGCCTCGAACAGGAGGTCGACGCCGGCTTCCGATGCTGCCGCGTAGAGCTCGGCGCCGTGGTTGGCGAGCAGCTCCTTGTTGGCGGTGACGACCGGCTTGCCCGCCGCCATGGCCGCCAGGATCAGCTCCCGGGCCGGCTCGATGCCGCCGATGACCTCGACCACGACGTCGACCGAAGGATCGGTGACCACCTCGGACGCATCCCGGGTGAGGACCGCGTCATCGAGGTGGACGGGGCGCTTGCGGGTGAGGCTGCGCACGGCGACCCGGGCGATCTCCAGGCGGGTGCCGGTCCGGGCGGCGATCTCGTCGCCACGAGCTTCCACCAGCTGCACGAGGGACGCGCCCACGTTGCCGCAGCCGAGCAGGCCCACGCGCACCACGGACTTGTCAGAGGTCGTCTCGGTCACGGGGCGAGGCTACCGGCCACCCGATCACCGCCCCGAACGAGAAGGGCCGGGCGCGACCGCGACGCGCAGACCCGGTGTGCCAACGTGGCGCCGTGACGTGGGATCAGCAGTTCGCCCGAGGCGTCCGCACCGTCGTCGACCCGGTGGTGGGCACCTTCAACCGGCGCCCTCCCAAGCCGGGACGGTCGCCGTGGAACCACAACATCGCCTACCACCACGTAGCGCTGGAAGCCGCACCATCGCCCTGTCGCCGAGCGCTCGACGTCGGGTGCGGGCAGGGCCACCTGGTCGAGGAGCTCGCCGCCGTCACCGACTCGGTCGTGGGCCTCGAACCCGACCCGCAGGCCCTTGCCCGGGCTGCCGACCGGCTCGACCACCTCGACAACGTCACGCTGGTGCAAGCCGACGTGCTCACCGCCGAACTGCCCCTCGCGGGGTTCGACCTGGTCACCGCGGTCGCCGTGCTCCACCACCTGCCGCTGGAGGCCGGGCTCTCCCGCCTCGCCGACCTGGTCGCACCCGGTGGCTCCCTCGTCGTCATCGGCCTGGCCGAGGACCAGGGCTGGCGAGACCTGGCCCGGTCAGCTGTCGCCTTCCCGGTGGCCAACGCGCTCGTGCTCAAGCGCGGCCACACCGACGTCGGCGCGCCGATCACCGACCCGACCGAGACGCTCGACGACATCCGAGCCGCCGCGCACCGGATCGTCCCGGGGGCGAAGATCCGGCGCCGCCTCCTGTTCCGCTACACGCTCGTGTGGACCCGCCCGGCTGGCTGACCGCGCCTCGCTAGCGTCGTCGCCAGACCACCCAGGACATCCACGAAGGGGACGCCACCGATGGCGAACGTGACCTACGAGCTGGCCGACGGCACCGCCACGATCACCGTCGACGACGGCAAGGCCAACGCCATCACCGAGGCGCTCATCGGCGAGATCCATGCCGCGCTCGACGCGGCCGAGGCCGATGGCGCCGTCGTGTTGCTGGCCGGCAGGCCCGGCCGCTTCTCCGGCGGGTTCGACCTGCCGACGCTGACCGCGTTCACCTCCGAGTCGGCCGATCTGCTGAAGGCCGGCTTCGACCTCTCCCACCGGCTGCTGTCGTTCCCGCGACCGGTCGTGATCGCCTGCACCGGCCACGCCATCGCCATGGGGTCGTTCCTGCTGCTCAGCGGCGACCACCGCATCGGCATCGCCGACGCCGGGCACAAGATCGGAGCGACCGAGGTGGCGATCGGCATGGCGATGCCGTGGGCCGCGATCGAGCTGCTGCGCCAGCGCCTCACCCGCGCCGACTTCGACCGCGCCGCCCTGTTGGCCGAGGTCTTCACGCCGGAGACCGCCGTCGAGGCCGGCTTCCTCGACGAGGTCGTGCTCGAGGACCAGCTGCTCATCCGGGCCCGTGAGACCGCCGCCCGCTTGGCGTCGCTCGATGCCAAGGCCCACCACGTCACCAAGCAGCGGGCCCGAGGCGCCATGCTCGAGACCCTCGCCGCCGCCATCCAGCGAGACGACGACGAGTTCCGCGCCGCCATCGCCCAGCTCGCCGCCGACGCCGGAACCTCAGCCTGAGCATCGAACTCGGCACCCTTCGATGCCACCGACGTCCCCGAACCGTGGCGACCTCACCAGGGTTCCGCCGACGTCCCCGGGGTTCCACCGACGTCGCCCGGGTTCAGCCGACGTCGGTGGCGAGGAGGTCCTGTTCGGTCTCGCGGCGGATCACCAGGCGGGCCTTCCCATCGGCCGCGAACACCACGGCCGGGCGGGCGAGCAGGTTGTAGTTCGAGCCCATCGAGCGGCCGTAGGCGCCAGTGACAGGGGTGGCAACGAGGTCGCCGACCGCCAGACCGGGCGGCACCTTGGCCTCGGCCACCAGCACGTCGCCCGACTCGCAGTGCTTGCCCACGAGGCGCACGACCTCGGTCCGGTCCGCGGTGACCCGGGCCGGGTCGAACGTCTCGTAGCCGGAGCCGTAGAGCGCCGGCCGGGGGTTGTCGATGAACCCGCCGTCGACGGCCACGAACGTGCGGATGCCGGGCACGTCCTTGATGGTGCCGACGCGGTACAGCGTGATGCCCGCAGCCGCGGCGATGGCCCGGCCCGGCTCGGCGGACACCCGGGCGGCGATACCGGCGTGCTGGCAGGCGGCGCGCACAACGTCGCCCCACTCGGTGATGCTCGGCGCCTCCTCGCCCTCGACGTAGGCCACGCCGATGCCGCCGCCGATCGACAGCTCGGGCAGGCCCGTCTCGTTCACGAACGGCGCCAGCGCCTCGATGGCCTGCTCGAAGAACCCGGCCACGAACACCTGCGAGCCGATGTGGGCGTGGATGCCCACCAGCTCCACCGCGCCCATCGACCGCGCCCGCTCGACCGCCTTGGCGGCATCGCCGACCTTCAGGCCGAACCCGAACTTGGAGTCGTCCTGGCCGGTCATCACGAACTCGTGCGTGTGGGCCTCGACCCCCGGCGTGATGCGCAGCAGGACCTTGGGCACGATGCCGTCGGCGCCGAACAGGCGCTCGAGCCGGTCCAGCTCGTCGAAGCTGTCGACGACGATGCGCCCGACGCCCGCCTCCCGCGCCGCGACCAGCTCCTCGTCGGACTTGTTGTTGCCGTGCAGCACGATGCGCTCGGCCGGCACGCCCGCCGACAGGGCCACCGCCAGCTCCCCGCCGCTGGCGACGTCGAGGTGCATGCCCTCCTCGTGGGCCAGCTTCGCCATCGCCCGGCACAGGAACGCCTTCGTCGCGTAGGCCACGCCGTCGCCGAACGCCGCCACGGCCTCCGCGCACCGCGCCCGCAGGTGGGCCTCGTCGTAGACGAACAGCGGCGTCCCGAACTCCTCGGCCAGCTCAGCGACGTCGCAGCCGCCGACGAGCAGCTGCCCGTCGACGCCGACCTCGGCCGAGTCCGGCAGCAGCCCCCACGGCAGCACGCTCACCGCCCGACCCCCGCGGTTTCGGGTCGCCTGGGCACCCCACAGGTGCACGCGTGACCCGAAATCGGGGTCACATCGACTCCGGGGCGCTGACGCCGAGGAGGTCGAGGCCGATGGCGAAGCCGATGCGGGACGCTTCCACCAGCCACAGTCGGGCCTGGGTCAGCTCGGGGCTGACGCCGTCGCCCATCACGTAGCAGTCGTGGTAGAAGCCGTGGAACCGATCGGCCAGCTCCCGAACCCACGTGGCGACCTTGTGCGGTGCCCGGTCGACGGTGGCGATGCGGACGATGTCGGGCAGCTCGGAGAGCGTGCGCAGCACCTCGAGCTCCCGCTCGTGGACGAGCAGGCCGAGGTCGACCTGGTCGAGGGGGAGCCGCTCGACGCCGCGCTCGGCCGCCACCCGGTTGATGGAGGCGATGCGGGTGTGGGCGTACTGCACGTAGAAGACCGGCGACTCCTTGGACTCGGAGCGCACCTTGTCGAGGTCGATGGTGACGGCCTGGTCGATGGAGGTCAGCAGCGACAGGAGCCGGGTGGCGTCGGCGCCGATGTCAGCCACCACGTCGTCGAGGTCGATGACGTTGCCGGCCCGCTTGGACATCCGGCCGCTGGTGAGCGAGATCATCTGGCCGAGGCGGACCTCGATGCGGTCGCCGTCGATGCCCAGCGCCTTGATGCCGGCGACGAGCGAGGCGACCTGCCCGTGGTGGTCGGCGCCCCACACGTTGATGACCCGGTCGAAGCCGCGGGTGATGAACTTGTTGCGGTGGTAGGCAAGGTCGCCGGCCAGGTACGTGTAGTCGCCGTTGGACTTCTGCAGCACTCGGCGCTCACGGGGGTCGCCGTAGGCCTTGGACTCGAACCAGAGGGCGCCGTCCTCCTCGGTGATGACGCCCTTCGCCTGGAGCTCGGCCACCGTCTCGGCCACGGCCGACGACTCCTCGATCGACGCCTGGCTGTACCACTCGTCGTAGTGGATGTGGATGGACTCCATGGTCTGGCGGATGCCGCCGAGGATGCGCTCAGCCGCCCACTGACCGGCCGCCGTCACGTCGTCGGGCCCGTCGTAGGTCTTCGCCAGCTCGGCCACGTACTCGCCGGGGTAGCCGTCCTCGGGCACCGGCTCGCCCTTGTGGTGGGCGAGGAGGCTGGCACCGAGCCGCCGGATCTGCCCGCCGGTGTCGTTGACGTAGTACTCCCGGCTGACGACGTGGCCGGTGCGGGCCAGCAGGCGGGCCAGGGCGTCGCCGTAGGAGGCGAACCAGCCGTTGCCCACGTGGATCGGCCCCGTGGGGTTCGCGGAGACGAACTCGACCATGACCTTCTCGCCGCCACCCAGCTGCGGGGCGGCGTAGGCCTCGGGGCCCTGGTCGACCACGTCGGCCAACACGTCGTGCAGCCACGTGGGCGCCAGCCGGAAGTTCACGAACCCGGGGCCGGCGATCTCGACCGACTCCACGTGCGCCGGCAGGTCGGCGTCCAGGTGGTCGACGAGCTGGGCCGCCAGCTCACGGGGGTTGCGGCCGGCCTGCTTGGCCGAGGCCAGCGCCACGTTGGTCGACCAGTCGCCGTGGTCCCGGTTGGCCGGTCGCTCCAGCGAGACCTGCTCGGGAAGCGGTTCGACGGCGAGCGCCACCAGGGCGCGGCGCACGGCTTCGGCGAGGTCGTCGCGGATCACGGCAGATGGTCCTTCCAGGACGTTCGGGTTCGGAGCAGCGAGGCTACCGGCGCCCCTCCCCTCCGCCCCATCCCGAAACCCCGAGCGACCAGCCCGCGCACCACCGCCCGCACGAACCCGTGACAGCGGGTGGAGACGTTCCCCGGTCGGCGGATGCCCGGCACCGGACGGCGCCGATCCGTCGAACCGCTTTGGGGCGCCCCCGATCACGATCTAGGGTGACGGCCCCTGCCCTCGTAGCTCAGGGGATAGAGCATCGCCCTCCGGAGGCGTGTGCGCAGGTTCGAATCCTGCCGAGGGCACCACGTGAACGGCCCGGCCTCAGCGCCGGGCCGTTCCGCGTCGAGGCCACGCAGCGGGCCCGCACCTCAGACCCCCGGCGCCTCGGACGGGTCGTCGGCGGGCGGTGGGCACGAGCCCGAGTCCTGCCAGCGCTGGCGCCACTCGAAGTGCCACCACTCCCAGCCCAGGGTGTGGCACAGCCCGAATCGGGCCCCGTGCTCCACGAGCCAGTCCGCGGCCGGCCCGTCACCGACGTCGATGGCCAGGCCCTGCACGTGCATCGACCGCTCTGGGGTGAACACCCAGCGGTTGGCCTCCGCGAACGAGCCCCGCTTCGCCACCTCCTCGTCGAGCAGCTGCTGCTGGTACGCCGGCGTCCGGTACCCGGAGTTGATCACCAGGTCCTTGCCGGCACCGGCCGCCGCCACTCGTGCCCGCTCGTAGGCGGCGACGAGGCCGGGGTCCAAGGCGTGCGCCGCCGGCCGTGCCGTGGTCGTCGATCGGTCCGCCCCGGTCACGTCGTCGGCCGATCGGGACGTCCGGTAGCCGGGAGCCCCGTGCCCCGTCGGGTGGTCGGAGCTCCGCAGGACGGGCACGAGGACGGCGGCGGCACCGACGAGCAGCGCAGCGGCGGACGAACAGCGGAACCAGTTCACGGCGACGATCGTCCGCGCTCGCCGTCGCCAGCACATCGGCCCGGAGGCCGCTTCCCCGCCGCCGAAAGGCAGGACCGCAGCTTCGCGATGCCAGGACCAGGATCGGCCGTTCGGCCGAGGTCCACCCACCGGCATCGGCCGTTCGGCCGATGCCGGTGGGTGGCGTCGTCGGTAGGGTCCCCGAGGTGTTCTCGCACGTCCTGGGCCGCGCGGACAGCCCCCGCACGCCGGTCCTGTCGCACCGCCCGGCCCGGCACCCCCTCGCCACCGATGCCGCCATCGGCGTCGGTGTGGCAGCGGTGTGGCTCGTCGTGTTCGAGATCGGGAAGCGGACGGGCTGGCGACCGGTCGACCCGCGGGCGTGGGTCATCGCCGGTGCCTGCCTCGGGTTGGCCGTCGCCGTTCGGCGCGTCGGCGGCGTCGGCCTGTTCGTCCTGCTCGCCCTCGCCTACCCGCTGGTGTACGGACGGCCGCTGCTCAGCTACTTCCACCTCCTGCCGCTGCTCGTCCTCGGGTTCGCCGGCGCGCAGATGGGCGGCCGGCGGCATCGGGTGGTGCTGGTCGTCGGGGCCTGCGCCGTATCCGTCGCCATCCTCCTGTCCCCGCTGATGACCCCTCGCCTCTGGTCACCCGACCGTCCGGGGTTCGAGCCGCCTGGCCCGCGGCCCCGCATCAACCTGTCCGATCTGGCCCTCGCCGAGTTCGCCACGGTCAGCGTCGCCCTGCTGGGTGCGGCCATCGCCTCGCAGCGAGCAGCGGCTCGCGACCTCGCCGATCGCAACGAAGAGCTCGAACGCCTGCGGCGGTCCGAGGCCGACCGCGCCGTCGCCGAGGAACGGCTCCGCATCTCCCGCGAGGTCCACGACCTCGTGGCCCACCACCTGACGGCGATCCTGATGCGGGCCCAGGCGGCCGATCGCGTGCGCGACTCCCGGCCCGACGAGGCCCAGCGGGCGGTCGCCTGGATCGCGGACGAGAGCCGCGAGGCGCTGCGGTCCACCCGCCTGACCGTCTCGACCCTCCGCGAGGCCGCCTCGGCAGCGCCCGGCGACCGAGACGACGGACCTCTCGCCGACGACCTGGCCCAGATGGTGGAGCGGGTGCGCCAGGTCGGTCTCCACGCCCGGCTGGAAGCCCGGTGGGATGCCGAGCCTCGGCTGTCGCCGTCGGCCGGGGTAGCCGTCCGCCGGACGGTCCAAGAGGCGCTGACCAACGTGCTCAAGCACGCCCACGCCACCGACGCCCTGGTGCTGCTCCGGCCCGACGGCGGCGGCCTGAGCACCTGGGTGCTGGACAACGGCCGGGCCACCGCTCCACCCGGTCCTCCGGTGCCGGGCAGCGGGGCCGGACTGACCGGCATGAGCGAGCGGGCGCTGGCCTGCGGGGGCCGGGTCGACCACGGCCCCGCGCCGGACGGGGGCTGGCAGGTGCACCTGTGGGTGCCGATCCTGATCGGCGGTGAGCGGTGAGGGCGATCCGGGTCCTCGTCGTCGACGACCAGGAGATGATCCGCGCCGGGATCCGGCTGATGGTCGACCACGAGCCGGACCTGGAGGTGGTGGGCGAGGCGGGCGACGGCGCCCAGGCCCAAGAGGCCGTCGCCTCGCTCGCTCCCGACGTGGTGGTGATGGACATCCGCATGCCCGTGGTCGACGGCATCGAAGCGACCCGCCGCATCGTCGCCTCGGGATCGCCCAGCGCCGTCTTGGTGCTCACCACGTTCGATGACGACGAGTTCGTGTTCGGTGCCCTGCGGGCCGGTGCCGCCGGCTTCCTCCTCAAAGACAGCCCGCCCGACGATCTGCTCAACGCCATCCGGGCCGTGAACGAAGGCGGCTCGCTCGTCGACCCAGGCCTCACCCGCCGGCTGATCGAGCGCTGGTCGGCTCTCGAAGATGCGGCCAAGCCCGAGCCGGCCCGCGTCGAGCTCGCGGCGATCACCCCTCGCGAGCGCGAGATCCTCGTCGGGCTGGCGAGGGGGTGGAGCAACCGCGAGCTGGCCGACAACTTCTTCCTCAGCGAAGGGACGATCAAGTCCCACGTGAGCAGCCTGCTGTCGAAGCTCGGCCTGCGCAGCCGGGTCCAGGCCGTGATCTACGCCTACGAGGCCGGCGTCGTCCGCGTCGGCGAGTGAGGCCGGCGACTCCTTCGGTGCGGGCTCAGGTCCCGAGGAAGGCCCAGGAAGCGCTCACCCGCCGCCGTTGCGCCATACGTGTTGCGCTGGATCTCCCGGCGAAGCCGCCATCACACCCGAACCCGCCAACAAGCCGACCTCACGACGACGCCTGCGGCTTGGGCTCGCGAGGGAGACCAAGGAAGCGCTCGCCCACGATGTTGCGCTGGATCTCGGCGGTGCCGCCCCAGATGGTCTCGGACCGGCTGAAGAAGAACGACGACATCATCGGGCTGGGCTTGTAGCCGTCGCGGCCCTTGGCCCGCATGACCGCGGGCCACCCGCCGGACTCCGGACCGGTGTCGGCGAGCATGGAGGCGGCGCCGAAGATGTCGAGCGCCAGCTCCATCGCATTGCGGTGCATCTCGGACCAGAACATCTTGTTGGTGAGGCCGAGCGAGATGACGCCCAGGTCCTTCGTCCCGTTGAGCGTCTGGGTCAGCGAGCGCAGGCCGTTGATCCGCAGGATCTGGATCTTCGAGTAGTAGCGGGCCAGGCCCTGGCGGACGATCGGATCGTCGATCCGGCCGTTGCGCTGGGCCTCTTCGACCATGTAGTCGAGCTCCTGCTGGAAGCGGCGGTAGCCGGTGGTGGCCGACATGCCCCGCTCGTGGCTGAGGGTGGAGTTGGCGACCTTCCAGCCGTCGTTCAGGCCGCCGACGACGTTGTCGCGCGGACAGCGGGCGTCGGTGAAGAACACCTCGTTGAACTCGGCGGTGCCGTCGGGCTGGACGATGCCGCGGACTTCGATGCCGTCCTGCTTCATCGGCACCAGCAGGTACGAGATGCCCTTGTGCTTGGGGGCATCGGGGTCGGTGCGGGCGAGGAGGAAGCAGTAGTCGGCGAACTGGGCCTGGGTGGTCCAGACCTTCTGGCCGTTGATGACCCACTCGTCGCCGTCGAGCACCGCGCTCGTCTTGAGCGAGGCCAGGTCGGAGCCGGAGTCGGGCTCGGAGAAGCCCTGGCACCAGGCCATCTCGCCCTTCATGATCTTGGGGAGGAAGTGCTTCTTCTGCTCCTCGGTGCCGTGCTGGAGGATGGTCGGGCCCACAAGGGTGTCGCCGAAGAAGTCGGCGCGCAGCGGGGCCTTGGCCCGGGCGAACTCCTCGGCCAGCACCACGTTCTCCATGGTGGTGAGGCCCTTGCCGCCGTACTCGGTGGGCCAGGAGGCGCAGATCCAGCCGCCGCCGTAGAGCTTGGCCGGCCAGGCCTCGTTGAACGCCTTCTTCTCCTCCGGCGTCTGCTCGAAGCCCTCGTCGAACCAACCGGCGGGGAGGTTCTCCTCCAGCCAGCCCCGGATCTCGGTGCGGAACGCTTCTGCTTCAGGCGGGTAGCTCAGGTCCATGCCCGTATCTTGACCCGCCGGTCAAGATCGTGCCACCCGGTCCAACCGCCCTCCCCGAACTTTTCGTGAAGTTGGTGGCCCTGCCACCAACTTCACGAAAAGTTCGAGTGGGGGCGGGTCAGGGATCGGCCGGAGGGACAGGCCGCCGCTAGGTTTCCGTCCCATGACCGTGACCGAGGCGCCGGCCGGGGACGCCCCCGCCCCTGAGCCGTACTTCACCCGTGAAGAAGGCCGCTGGACGCACCAGTGGAAGGAGCTCTACGAGGAGGTCATCACCTCGGGACTCTGCACCGGGTGCTCGGCCTGCGTGATCTCCTGCCCGCACGATGTCATCGGCTACGAGCACCGCGAGGGCGGCTACAAGCCGTTCCACATCGAAGAGGAGCTCGGCCTCGCCGACTGCGTCCACGGCCAGAAGGGCTGCACCTCCTGCACCCGGGCCTGCCCCCGCTTCCGCGACTGGGAGCCCACCGCCGACGAGCACCTCTTCGCCCGCGATCGGGAGACCGAGGAGATCCACGGCATCGCCGAGCAGGTCCTGCTGGTCCGTGCGTCCGATGACCACGTGCACGAGACCGGCCAGGACGGCGGCCTCGTGTCGGCCATCTTGATCTGGCTGCTCGACGAGGGCTACATCGACGGCGCGCTGGTATCGGGACTCGAGGGCGACGGCTCCACGTGGAAGGCCAAGCCCATGGTCGCCACCACCAAGGACGAGGTCCTCGCCACCGCCGGCAGCCGCTACACCTACTCCGCCAACTGGCTCGCCTACGACGAGGCCAAGGAGAAGGGCCTGGAGAACCTGGCCCTCGTCGGCATGGGCTGCCAGACCTCGGCGGCCCCGGTCATGTGGGCCCGCAAGATCGGCAAGGTCGGCAAGCCGGTCAAGTTCAACATCGGGCTGCTGTGCTCCAAGACGTTCGACGACCGGATCTTCGACGAGCTCTTCGACGCCAAGTACGGCATCAAGCGCGAGACGATCAAGAAGATGAACATCAAGGGCGTCTTCCAGATCTGGACGCACGACGGCGAATACCACGAAGTGCCGCTGAAGGAGTGCCACGCCTGGACCCGCGAGGGCTGCAACCACTGCCCGGACTTCGCCGCCGAGCACGCCGACATCTCCACCGGCGGCATCGGCAAGTTCAACGACCACACCCTGACGGTGGTCCGCACCGAGCTCGGCCGCGAGGTGGTGACCCGCATGATCAAGGCCGGCGTGATCGAGGTGAAGCCGGCCGAGGAGGACCCTGCCGCCCTCGCCCTGATGGACCGCCTGTCCCGGGTTAGCCGCAACCGCTGGCCGGACACGGCGATCGGGTTCCCCAAGCGCATGCCCCCGCCTCCGCCCAAGAAGAAGAAGGCGGCGGCGCCCGCCGCCGGGGCCGGCCCCAAGCCCGGAGCCTCGAGCGAGCCCGTGGGCGGCGAGCCCACCAAGGCTGACGCTGACCGGAAGCCCTGAACCGTCCCGCCCCCGCTCGAGCACCGTAGGTGAGCGCGCCCAGACGGGCGCCCTGACCGGGGGAGCCCGAGGGCCGATGACACCGGGACCACCCTCTGCGGTGGCCCCGACGCAGCGTGCGGCCAGGTCGCCTATCGTGGCGCGTCAGCTGGCGTGTGGGAGCGTCGGGCGGAACGGGAGAGGATCGGGTTGGAGGGCAGCGACGCGCAGCATCTCGTCCCGCCGGCGCGGGGTGAGGGACGGGCAGCCGGGTCGATCGAGGGCCGGTGGCTCATCGATGCCCTGACCGAGTCCAGCGACCTCGTGTTCGCGTTCGACACCGACACGCTCATCACGTGGTGCAACCCGGCCAGCATCCGGATCCTGGGCCTGGCGCCCGAGGACGTGATCGGCCGCTCGATCGCTGAGTTCATCCACCCCGACGACCTCGAGCGCGCTGCCGAGGTGGTGGGCCTCAGCGCCGTGGGCGCCTTCGACGAGATGCCGATCACCCCGGCGCTCTACCGCGGCCGCCGCATCGACGGGACCTGGGCCAACCTCGACCTCAACGGCTCCACCGGTCCGGACGGCTCGATGCTGATCGTGGCCCGCGTCGGCGGCGACCTCGTCTTGAACGACCGCCTGCTCGAGGCCGTCGCCGCCGGCGACGACTTCGAGCAGCAGGTGGCGCTGGTGATGGAGATGGGCACCTGGCGCCACCCGAACGAGGGCTACGCCATCCTCTACCGGGACGAGGACGGTTCCCGCCGGGCGTTGAGCTGGAACCTGCCCCCGGAGCTCTACGGCGAGGTCGTCCTCCCCGGGCCCACGCCGTGGGACGTCGCGATGGCCGACGACGAGGAGGTCGCCATCGATGACCTCGCAGCCGTGGCGGCTGAGGGCGCGGTGACGAGCCCCGAGCTCGTCGAAGCCGCCGTCCGCAACGGGTTCGTCGGCTGCCTCGTCGCCCCGATCACCGACCCCGACCACCCTGGCGGCGCCAGCATCGTCATCTGGACGACGGCTTCGGGACCGACCGGGTCCGGCCACCGGTACGCCATGAGCAACATGCACCGCGCGCTCACCCTGGTGCTCCACCAGCGGGCCCAGGTGCGGGCCCTCGAACGAGCCGCCCGCGTCGACAGCCTCACCGGCACCACCTCGCGGTCCCGGTTCATGGAGCTGCTCGACGAGCTGGCCACCGCGCCCGACCACGCACAGCACGCCATCCTCTACATCGACCTCGACGGGTTCAAGGGCGTCAACGACCGCCTCGGCCATGCCGTCGGCGACCTGGTCCTGAGCGAGACGGCGGCCCGCATCAGCGCGTCGGCGCCCGAGGGGGCCACCATCGCCCGGCTCGGTGGCGACGAGTTCGTGGTGCTGTGCGCGACCGGCACCGACGAGGTCCAAGCGTCGAAGGCGGCCCAGCGGATCATCGACGACGTCGGCAGGCCCATCGAGGTCGGCAACGGCCATGCGACGATCGGCGCCTCGGTCGGCTTGGCCATCGGCCGCCCCGGCGAGGCGCCGACCAGCGTCCTCGACGCCGCAGACGGCGCCCTGCTCAGCGCCAAGGCGAACGGCCGAGGCTGCTGGACCGTCGCGAGCCCCCGCCCTCCCCGCTGACGGCCGCGCCCTCATCGGTCGCACCGGCGCGGCCTCGTACCGGCCGCCGTCGAAGGCGACAGCATCCGGTCCGAAGTCCGGTCCGGGTCGGCCAGGGCGGCCTCAGTCGGCGAGGAGGCCGAGGAGGACGGCGTCGACCGTGGCCTGGAGCTGGACGTCGAGGGGTGGGGCGGGGAAGTTCGGCATCGCCACCGCGGCCGAGGTGATGCCGTGGACCGCCATCCACAGCACCCAGGCGATGAGCAGCGGATCGGTCAGCTCCGGGCGGAAGCGGCCCTCGTCGATCCCCTGCTGCACCACCGGGAGCACGACCCCGAACAGTCCGGTCTCGAGCACCTGCTCGGCGGCGTACTGCTCGGGCCGGTGGTCCTGGCGCCGCATGAACATGATCCGGTAGTGCTCGGGGTTCTCCACGCCGAAGCGCACGTAGGCATCGGCCAGCCGGCGCAGCGCGTCGATGGGGTCGTCGGCCGACTCCAGGGCGGGGACCGCCACATCGGCGGTGATCGCGTCGAAGTGCCGGGCGCACACCGCGAACAGGAGCGTCTCCTTGTCGGGGAAGTGCCGGTAGATGGCAGCCGGCGTGAGGCCCACGGCGTCAGCCACGCCGCGGATGGCGACCGCGTCCTCGGAGCCCGATCCCACCAGGAGGGCGTCGGCCGCGTCGAGGATCGCCTCCGCGGTCCGCTCGCCTTCGCCGCGCTTGGCTCGTGCTCGGGGGGCCACCTTCACACGGTGAGCTTGTCACCCTCGCCGACGTCCGTGGGGCCCCCGTCCGCAGCCGGAGGCCCCGAGGCCGTCAGGTCGACGTCGACGTCGACGTCGGCATCGGCCCCGAGCTGGGTGGGACCCGCCTCGTCCGGATCGTCGAGCTCGACGTGCTCGCTGATGCCGATGCGGGCGTGGATCCGCCGCATCCACGCCGGTGCCCACCAGTTGGCGTCGCCGGCCAGGCGCATGAACGCCGGGACGAGCGTGCCGCGGATGATGAAGGCGTCGAGCAGCACGGCGAGGGTCAGGCCGATGCCGAACAGCTTGATGAAGCTCACCTCGGACGTGGCGAAGGCGAGGAACACCACCGAGATGAGCAGCGCCGCCGCGGTGACGATGCCGCCGGTGCGCGCCAGGCCGCGCGCCACCGACGTGATGTTATCGGACCCCTTGTCGTGCTCCTCTTTGATCCGGGAGAGCAAGAAGACCTCGTAGTCCATGCTCAGCCCGAAGGCGACGCAGAACATCAGCACCGGGATGGTGGCGGCGATGGTCCCCGTCGGGGTGAAGCCGAGCAGTCCGGATCCATGGCCCTCCTGGAAGACGAAGACCATGGCCCCGAACGTGGCGGACAGGCTCAAGATGTTGAGCGCCAGCGCCTTGATCGGCACGACCACGCTCCCGAACATCAAGAACAGGAGCACGAACGTGATGACGGCGATGATCGCCAAGGCGAGGGGCACGTCGCCGAAGATCGAGCTCTTGGCGTCGACCAGCTGCGCCGACTGCCCGCCGATCTCGACCTCTTCGAAGGGGCTGGCGACCTGCCGGAGGTCGGAGGCGAACGCCTCGCCCTCGGGCGAGAGCGGCTCGACGCTGGGCACCACCGAGAGGTAGGTGGCGTCGGGCTGGCTGAACCGGGCCGTGAGGTCCGGGCTGGCCGCGGCCGGCACCACGAGCGCGCCCGGTTCGCACGCGGCACCGCCGAGCGTCCCGGACGAGCCGCAGTAGATCCCCGTCTCGGCATCGACCCGTGTCACGCCGTCGACCTTGGCGAGGGCCGAGGCGTACCCGTCGACGTCGGCAGCCCGCTCCGTGGGCGAGCCGGCGTCTGAGATGACGACGGCGGCGGCACCGGCTTCGGCGGCGGAGAAGTCCTCGCGGAGCACGTCTTGGGTGTCTCGGGCCGACTTGCCGGGCGGGAGCACCCGGTCGTCGGGGAACCCGAGCTTCATGCCGGCAGTGGGGGCACCGAGGAAGAGCAGCAGCGCCAAGATGCCGACGGTGACCGGGATCGGCCGCTTCATCACGAACGTGGCGGCCCGGTGCCAGAACCCGGTGGCCTCGGCTTCGGCCCGGGCGGCCCGCGTGCGGCGCTTGCGGACGGGCCAGGCGTCGATCTTCGGGCCGAGAGCGGCCAGCATCGCCGGCAGCACCACCACGGCGTACAGGCCGGCGAGGGCGGACACGGCGAGCCCGGCGTAGGCGAAGCTCTTGAGGAAGGCGATGTCGAAGACGAGCAGCGCGCACAGCGACGCCGCCACGGTCAAGGCGGAGAACAAGACGGTGCGCCCAGCGGTGAGCACCGTTCGGCGGATGGCCTCCGCCGTCTCGTGGTGCTCGAGCTCCTCTCGGTAGCGGCTGACGATGAACAGCGAGTAGTCGATGGCGAGGCCGAGGCCCATCGCCGTCGTCAGGTTCAAGGCGAAGACCGAGACCTCGGTGAACTCGTTGATGACGAACAGCACGAGGAACGTGCCGACCACGGCGAGGGCGCCGATGGCGAGCGGCACGACCGCCGCCACCACTCCGCGGAAGATGAACAGCAGGAGGAGCAGGGTGATCGGCAGGGCGATCACCTCCGCCCGCACCAGGTCCTTCTCGATGGTCTTGTTGACCTGGGCGAACACCGGGCCGAGGCCGCCGACCTGCACCGAGACCGGCGAATCGGGATCAGCCCGGGTGTCGTCCTCGATGACGCGGTCGGAGATGGCGATCATCTCGTCGCCGCTGTCGGGGAAGCGGCCCAGCACC
>Ga0182747_1001248_pt1 | contig 20199 bp, 20 predicted proteins | sample eDN3rd30CBELigBY_FD_128526 | JGI IMG/M metagenome (GOLD analysis project Ga0182747, IMG submission 128526) | Enriched backyard soil microbial communities from Emeryville, California, USA - eDNA 3rd pass 30_C BE-Lig BY (version 2) (version 2) | ecosystem: Environmental > Terrestrial > Soil >...
TCCAGCTTCCTTCAGATTCCGCGTCGCCACGGACACCCTTGCTCTTGGCTAACCTCTACTTCTGTCTTCGTGGTTCGGGACTTCCACCCTAGAGTTCATGTACATGCCGGGCGCACATTAAAAGCAAACCAGATTGAATGGTTTGCTTTACTTCAAATTTAAAATTAGGATAACCATTTAGGTGGTGTGTTTTTTGAATAATAAATATCACCTAACGAATGATGCACAGTAAAATTATCTTCTGAAGTGTGATAATGAAAATTATAATAATAGCCATCTTGTGGTCGCTTTTCTGTACGAACATGGAAACGGATTAAATCCTTTTTACTTGTCCCATCAGAAATATTGAATATTTTTTCATTATATTCCCCACTTGGCTGATTAGAAATCGCTAAGTACTTCAATGAATCTGAATCAAGATGTGCCAATCTTAACTGAATTACCTCTTCTAATTTAGGGAAAATTCTTTCTTCAAACTCATTACTAATAACTGGCGTTATTTTCGTACCAAATTTTATGTATGCTTGTTCTTTTGCTGCAGTTAATATAGTTTCTAAATTTTGTGTATCATCCGTATCGTTATTGGTAATACTATCTTCTACTATAGGTGTTTCTTGTTCAGAGGGATTACTCGCTATATTACTATCTTGTGAGCCATTGTTTGATTGGCCGTTTTCTAGTACATCCCAAATTTCATGATTCGGTGTAATTAACCCAAATGTTAATAATGCTACTGTTATTACGAGTGTTTTTTGCAACCATTTCTTCATGGAATCACCTTCAATATCGTACATTTTTGTAAATACCTTCTATATAATTAGTACGTTTTAATTATTAAAAGGTTTCATCTTTTTCTATTTCATTGTACAATATTAATGTAAATAAAGCGTGTTTTTTATCAAGGGGAGGATTATTGAATGGAAATCGCAGCTGGATTTGGTTTACTACTATTATTAGGTTATTTAACATCTATGTGTTTTACAGACTAACAACAAGTAGAGCTACTATGATCAGTAGCTTTTTTTATTTCCTCTATAAATTAGACAAGGGGTATCCGTATTTAACGGATACCCCTTTAGCATTTCTATGAAAAAATATAAATAAACAATGTCTCAACCCTATCTTCAGGGGAATTTTATATAAGATGCATCTAGCATCAAACCAACCGCGGTAAAATTCCACTATACGCTTTCTAACTTAAGCAACGCAAACCCTACCTACTTTTGCGTCCTTGCAAGCCTCAACCTGCGCCAGTGTGAATAAGTATCTTTAAAAACTTTAGCGAAACGCCAAATTTATTTACATTAAACATAAAAATAACATGGAATTAGTATAACACAATATTGCTGTAAAGTAAAATTCATTGATACACTTCGGATTATTACAAGCAAGAAACTTCTATGCCAAATTATTCAGAATAGTTTGTTATTAATTGATAAAATCCGACTTTTATTGACACTAATCTATTAATATGATAATCTTTAACACGTTAGTAATTTAGTGAATGAAAGTGCAATTAAATTTAACTATTAAAAACATAAAAAACAGCAAGGAGATAAGTCATTATGAAACGTAAATTTTCATTAGTATTTATTTTAGCTATGGTATTAACTATCTTAGCAGCATGTGGATCTGACGACAAAACAGAGGGTTCATCTTCTGAGAAAGACACTTTAACGATTGGTATTGATGATACTTTCGCACCAATGGGATTCCGTGATGATAATAACGAAATCGTTGGATTCGATATTGATTTAGCAACTGCCGCTGCAGAACACATGGGCGTTGACGTTAATTTCCAACCGATTGATTGGTCTACAAAAGAATCAGAATTAAGCAGTGGACGTATTGATTTAATCTGGAATGGATATACAATTACTGAAGAACGAAAACAAAAGGTTTTATTTACAGAACCATATTTAGAAAATGCTCAAGTTGTTTTAACATTAAATGATTCATCTATTTCAACTTTAAATGATTTAGACGGTAAACAAGTTGGAATTCAAGCATTATCTTCAGCATTAGATGCACTAAACGCAAACCCAATTAGCGAAAAAGTAACACTAAACGAATATAAAGATAATGTTTTAGCGTTAACAGATTTAAAAGCAAAACGAGTAGAAGCAGTTGTTATTGATAAAGTAGTTGCTGAATACTTTATGACTCAAGAACCTAATACTTTTAAAATTTTAGATGAAACGCTTGCTCCTGAACAGTACGCTGTAGGTGTGAAAAAGGGCAACGAAGAACTTCTTGAAAAAGTACAAGCAGCTTTAGATGAAATGAACGAAGATGGTACTGCTGCTGAAATTTCTACAAAATGGTTCGGCGAGGATATCGTATTAAAATAATCTTTGATTAACTGAATAAAATGAAGATTACTTGATAAGAGTTTCCATATCTATGTGAAGCTCTTATCTTTTTGGTGATTAATTTACTACCCACATTACAACAACTTGACTAATTGACGTTAAGTTAAATTTCAAGGAGGAAACATTATGGTTGAATATTGGAACTCGATAATTTGGCCAATGTTAGAAGGAGCACAGATGACTGTACTTCTTTTCTTCATTGCGATTATCGTTTCAATTCCACTTGGTTTCTTGCTCACTTTAGCTGTAAAAAGTAGCTTTAAACCACTATCTTGGCTTGCTCAAGCTTATATTACGATTATGCGTGGTACACCACTTTTACTACAGCTATTATTAATATGTTTTGGTTTACCAATGATTCCTATCGTAGGTGAATACTTAGTTTTCGATCGCTTTGTTGCTGCTTGTATCGGATTTGTACTAAATTACGCAGCTTATTTTGCTGAGATCTTCCGCGGTGGCTTACTAGCAATTGATAAAGGTCAATACGAAGCGGCTCAAGTGCTAGGTTTATCGAAATGGCAGACAACAACTCGAGTGATATTACCTCAAATGTTCCGTGTTGCTTTACCAGCTGTTTCAAATGAATCGATTACTTTAATAAAAGATACTGCCCTACTTTACGCAGTTGCGGTACCTGAACTTTTACACTTTGCACAAACAGCTGTAAACAGAGACTTTACTATTGTGCCATACTTTATCGCAGGGATTATTTATTTAATCATGACATTAATCCTTACAGTATTCTTTAAATGGTTAGAACGACGATACAAATTTGAATAGAGGTGAAATGAACATGGCTCTAATCCAAGTTTCTAATTTAAAAAAGGCTTTTGGTAAAAACGAGGTACTTAAACAGATTTCTTTTTCTATTGAGAAAAATGAAGTTGTTGCAATTATTGGCCCATCTGGTTCTGGTAAAAGTACATTACTTCGCAGTCTTATCAATTTAGAGCAAATTGATGGAGGAAGTATTCAAATCGATCAGGATTTTCTTGTACAAGATGGCGTTTACGTTAAACCAACTGATATAAAAAAAGCAACTGGTAAAATGGGGATGGTGTTTCAACATTTCAACCTATTCCCCCATCTTACAGTCAAACAAAATCTAGAAATGGCTCCAAAATTACTCAATATACAAACTGCGCAAGAAATTGAGAACCATTCAAAAGATTTATTAAATAAAGTAGGTTTAAATGATAAAGCACATGCTTTTCCTTCCAATTTATCTGGTGGACAAAAACAACGTGTGGCAATTGCAAGAGCGTTAATGTTAAATCCTGAGATTTTACTGTTTGATGAACCAACTTCAGCGCTCGACCCTGAATTGACAGGAGAAGTATTAAAAGTTATGAAGGATCTTGCTGAAGAAAGCATGACAATGATTGTCGTTACACACGAAATGGGCTTCGCTAGAGAGGTTGCTGATCGAGTTGTCTTTATGGACGGTGGAGAAATAATTGAATCCAACAACCCTGAAGAATTTTTCACTAACCCAAAACACGAACGTACAAAGATGTTTTTAAAAAAGAATTTTAAATAGCAAACAGCCCTTGAACACAATCGTTCAAGGGCTGTTCTTCTCTGGAAATGAATTACATTTAAATTTTCCTTTTAATCCTTAAAACAATTATAGGCTACCGAGTGATAAGCCCATCATTTCTTCAATACTCCATAATGAAACTTAGATGTTAGCCGTATTGTTCTTTCAAAACCAAACTCCTCAAACACCGTTGATCGAAAATGTGCTTTCAGTACGACGCGTTTTCTTGATACTCGTAACGCCTGCTCAACCCATTCTTTTGTGAGATGTGAATGGTTACCAGCTTCTCGGAGTGCTTCAAAGTTATTAGACTCCTCAATTACTTCATCAAACATGGGGTCCAAATACACAACATCAAATGAATTATCCTCCTGCTTTTGAAGAAACGCTATTGCTTCACTTTGAACTAGTTCAATTTGGCGCATACAGTTAGTTAAAGGTAAATCAGTAGTATCATAGGTTCTCATTCCATTTCGAACGATAAAAGCAACATTCGGATCTGCCTCAAGTCCCACTACTTTACCTGAATCCCCCACTGTATATGCTGCTAACATTGCGTCAGATCCCATCCCCAAGGTGCAATCTAAGAACGAATTTCCCTCTACTAATTGACATGCATCTAAAAAAGGGTCATTTTCTTCCCTTGCCACTCGTTTTAGTCGAAAGGCCGCAGAATTTGGATGAAAAAAGAAAGGTGCAGTTGCACCTTTCGGATAGTACTCATAGCGATTTTTGCCAGCAACTATCAAATTCGCATCAAATAACTGACTAATTTTCAGAATGGATCTTTTATTTCTTGGTTCGAATCGTATGTTCAACTCTTTGCAAGCTTTTTGCGCAAGTGACATCGATAAATCATCCGGTCTACCAGGAGTTGTTACTAGTGTTATTGTGCACATGCTTGTTTTAGTGCACCAGATAAATGTTCAGTAATTTGCTCAACGGGATAGCCTTCAATTTGTTCACGAGGAATGAAATATTCTAATTGACCATCTCTTAAGATTGCGATTGACGGAGAACTAGGTGGGACCTCTTCAAAGAATCCGCGCATTGCTGCTGTTGCTTCTTTATCTTGACCAGCAAAAACTGTTACTAAGTGATCTGGTTTCACATCTTCAATTGCATGACGAACTGCTGGCCGTGCTAAACCTGCTGCACATCCACATACAGAGTTAATCACAACTAGAGAAACTCCTTTAGCAGTTGCAACAAATTCATTCACTTGATCTGCATCAGTTAGTTCTGTAAATCCAGCATCTACTAATTCCTGGCGCATTGGTTGAACAATGCCTCTCATATATTCATCATAAGCATTCATATTATCTACCTCTTTCATTTATAGTCACTATTCTTCATTATAACAATGAATTCAATAGAATTACAAAATTTGTGCTTTGGTTATTTTTTATCATTTTCAATCTAGCGTTTTTAAGACTAATTCTTTTCTGGTTCAACTAGGACGGCTTTTTCCAAACCATTGCAATACCTAACGCAACAGCCAAGAATACGGCTGCTAAATAGTACGGGTAATCTATATCGATATCAAACAGTACTCCACCTATTATCGGACCAACTGCATTTGCAAGAGAAGTGAACATGGAGTTCATGCCACCTACAAATCCTTGATCGTTCCCAGCTATTTTTGACAAGTAAGATGTTACAGCAGGACGAATTAAATCAAATCCTACAAAACATAATGTGATCACAAGAATTATGATCATATAGTTAGAAACTTGTGTAATGACAAATACAAAAACAGCTGAAATTAATAAGCATAGTTGAATTAATTTAATTTCTCCCCACCATCGCGTAATACGATCAAATAATAATATTTGTGATAGCGCACCAATAATGGCAGAAACCGTTATTAAAATGGCTATATCTTTAGGTGTAAAACTAAACTTATGGTCTGTATATAAGCTTATAAATGATTCAACAACGGCTAAACCGAAGGATGAAATAAAGATAATCAAGAACGCAATTAAAAACATTGGGATAAAGATTTTTCTCAACGTAGATTTAGAATTGGTTTGCTCAATAAATTCAGGTTGCTCTGCTCGCTCTGGTTCTTTTAAGAACAGGATGGATAATACAGTTGCCACTGCTCCTAATATTGCGGCTGAGAAGAATGGCACGCGAGTTCCGATTTCTGCTAGAAAACCACCTACACCTGGACCGATAATGAATCCTGTGCTAATAGCTGCTGACATATAACCGAGGGCTTTGGGTCTTGTATCCATTGTTGTGATATCGGCTATATATGCTGTAACTGCAGGCATAATAAATGCCCCACTGACTCCACCTAAAATACGAGAAACAAATAGAACTCCAACTGATTGGCCTAAGCCAAACAATAATTCCGATATAGCAAATACTGCTAGACCTAAAATAATCATGATTTTACGTCCGTATTTGTCTGTAAAGCGACCCGCTATCGGTGATACAACGAGCGAGGTTAATGCAAAAGCTGCTGTTAAATAGCCAACAACCGTCCCGGAAATGTTTAGTTCGTTCATAATCGTTGGCAATACCGGAATAATTAAGCCAATCCCTAAAAAGGCAATAAACAAATTCCCTAATAAGATTGCTAAAACAATCTTTGTTTTTTTATTCATGGTTTTACTCTCTTTCTGCTTCTTATTTATTGCACTAAATCGCTAAAAAGCCCCATTAGACAGAAAAAATGCACAACTGCCTATTTTCTAAGCATTGTACATTAGTAGAGCTTAAATTTTTTTATAAAACTGTAGTAAGAACATTCGGTTTTCATGAATGTTTCAACAGTATACTAATTTCTATTCCTTTAGCAATAAATGCTTACATTGTTAAGTATAATACATGTTCACTATAAATAGCTAAATTTTTTATTTTAGAGAAAAATTTAGCTTTTTCGATTTTTCTTTTCAAATGACTCACAAAAATAAGTATTGTCAGAAAAGTAAAACTCGACAAGTAATCATAAGGAAGTTAGTTAAGGTCATTGTGTTTATAATATATCGTTCAGCATTTAGGTTTCAATATTTTTCCACAATAAAAAGCGCTTACTTCAATTAGTTTTTGAAGTAAGCGCTCTTTTTAGATTAAACTTAGTTCAGAGAAATGCAATTTTGCTCAAATTAGCAACCTTCACATTCTTCATCTTGGTTATTGTTATTACGATTACGGTTATTAAAGTTCGCTTCTTCAGCAAACTCCTCATTACTACGGTTGAAGTCTAATTCTTCAGCAAACTCTTCACGATTATTGTTTTGTTTTTGTTGTCGATTGTTGTTGTAGTTTCTTTTTTCCATTGTGACTCACCTCCGATTTTTATTGTGAGTAAATGAGAAGAATTTATACGCTTTTTTATAGCACTTTTCTATTTTTTAATTTTCTTTATTTTTGTCATCCTTACTTGTCATTTTCTTAATCCCTCGATAAATTTGAGTCTGCATGGAACCCTGTACAACATGCTCTAAAAAAAATTTACCCACTAGCTTTAGGTATTCATCATCGTCATACATTTTTCTATCCTGATATTCCATTTCCGCTAAGCCTTCATATGTAGCTAAAATGGCATAGGTATAATCATAACCAGTAATCGGAATTAATACTTCCACTACATGGTCATATTGTTCATTTCTATATTTCTTAATTTCTTGTAAATTCTCGATTGCTTCCTTAAATTTTTCCTGTTTGATTTGAAAAGTTTGATATACATGAACAGACATAAGCTTTACTCCTTAACAGTATTTAGTGCAATTTGAAGAAGTGAATAGTTGTCCTACTTCCACTCCAAAACGAATATCATAGTAAAAACCATTTTTCTTTACTAAAGGAGTTATTAAATGAGTGCTTTTTTGGGTTATGTTTTTCTAGGAATCTCACTAGCAGCTCCCATAGGTCCAGTAAATGCTGCACAAATTACAAAAGGTATTTATGGTGGTTTCGGACATGCTTGGTTAGTCGGATTAGGTGCAATGTTAGCAGATGCAGTTTATATGGCTATCGTTTATTTAGGTGTATTCCATTTTCTTGAAACTCCATTTATGCAAACATTACTATGGTCCTTCGGTTGTTTTGTTCTGATTTATACCGGCGTTGATAGCATCATCAATGCAGGCAAAGAAATTAAAATGAGTAAGATAAAAGGACATTCTCACAAAAAATCTTTTTTATATGGATTCCTAATATCTATCACGAATCCTTTATCTATGATGTTCTGGTTAGGGATTTTTGGTTCTGTTCTAGCAAAGACTGTTTCAAATTACGATCTTGATCATGTTATGTTTTATAGCCTGGCCATTTTTGTAGGGTTATTTATATGGGATATTGCAATGGCCACCCTTTCGAGTACTTTCAAAAAAATACTTACTTCTAAAATCCTTGGTGTTATTTCAAACATATCAGGACTATCGCTAATTGGATTTGGTGTGTATTTTGGTGTACAAGCCCTTATATTAATGTTTTTGTAAGTAGTCATCGTATCCGTAGTGCCTATTAAGTATATAAACTATATGCCACGAGGAAGTTCGTTCTTCTTCTTTCCTTTTCGCATGAATAGTATCACTATTAAAACAACTGCAATGAATATCACGCTTACAAAAAACCCCATACGATTATTTTTATCAAGCAATGTTCCACTTACTGCCAGAAAAATAAGTAACATTGCCAAATAACGCTTCATATGATCAAACTTTGTCGCTTTTATTAATTTCGGGAATGAAATCAAAATAAAGAACCAGTTGTATATTAGCATTAACCCTGCGGCAGTTGTAATATACTCATACACTCGATCTGGTACAATTCTAGATACAATAATTGAAATAACTAAGACTGAAATGGTTAATGCTAATGCAAATGGAGGAACTTTAAGTTTGCCCTTTTTAGAAAAAAGCTTTGGGGCATCCCCCTCCTCCGCCATCGTTACGAGCATACTTGTTACAGCAAAAAGCGAAGCTGCCATTGTTGAAAAACCGGCGATAATTACTCCTGCATTAAATACATAAGGGAAAAAAGCTAAGTTATACTCCGCTAGTGAAATAACAAAAGGACTTTCCTCTGCCGTGAATTTGTCATAAGAAACGAAACCGGAGGCTAAAATAATCGAAATTAAATAAATGCTCGTTAATATGATCAGCATCACTGTAGTCGATTTAATGACCTCTTTTTTCTGCTGCAGTCGTACTGATAAAATCCCCATAATTTCAATGCCACCAAATGCATAAAACCCAAATATAAGGGAAGACCATAACCCAATAATACCTTCAGCGAAAAATTCATTTGCTGTATTAGGGACATTAAAGTCATTATGACTTCCTCCAAAAAATCCAAAAAGTACTAAGATAGCAATAATAATAAACATAAAAATAGCAGCCACTTTCATGACAGCAAATAAGTTCTCAGTACGTTCGAAACCTTTTGTTCCAATTAATACGACAATTATTCCTAACACAGCATAAATAGAAGCTAATATCCAAATAGGGATATTTGGGAACCAGAAACGTGTCAATATAGAAAGAGCAGTTAATTGGCTTCCGGATATTAGCATTTCGGAAAACCAATATACCCAGCCGCTACTAAAACCCGCCCATCTACCATATGCTTTTTTCGTATAGGAACGGAACGACCCTTTTTGAGGATCTTGTATAAACATTTTTCCGAGTTGCTCTGAAACAATCATCGCCGTAATACCCGCAAGAATAAATGAAATCACAATTGAAGGACCTGTTTTTGAAATACCTATACCAGAACCAAGAAAATATCCTGTTCCTATGGTACAGCCAACACCAATTAGGGAGAGTTGCCACCACTTTAACTTTCCTTCATTTTTTTTCCCACTCTGACCTCCTGCTCTCGCTGGTATCTCCATCAAAAACTACCTCCCTTAAAATCCTATTTATTATGAGCATAGGAAAAAGGTTTATGCATTTGAAGGAACCTTAATCTGATATGTTTTTAAATTTATTAATTCCAATTTTCTTAAAGTTCTTACCCTCCTCATAACATTACACATATAAAAAAAGGATAAATTATTATTAACTTTACAATACTACTTATACTCTCTGGTGTTGGAGGTGAAAGAAGATGAACTTCTTATCCTTGAAGGAATTAGCCTTTATCGAAGATGAAATCCGTACAGAGGAGATTACCGCGAAGACAATGAATTGGTGTGCATCTCAATGTGAAGATCAAGAGATAAAAAAATCGCTGGAAGAAATGGCGGAAAAACATCAATTAAAAATCGCTGAACTCTCTCAATACTTTAACAGTGCTAAGAATATTCAATAATTGAAAAAGGATGGTTCAAATGCCGAATAATATCGCTGGCCGCGGATTGACCGACCGTGAAATGTTACAACTATGTTTAGAACTAGAAAAAGGACGTTGTCGTAGCATTAGTAATACTCTATTAGAAACAACACATCCGGACTTGCGGGAAATCTATCAACATTGCTATGAAAATGCGAATTCTAACCAATATCGACTTTTTGAAATTATGAATAAAAAAGGTTGGTATAAGACGGAACTTGCAACGAAAGATCAAATCATTCAAGTACAAGAACTTATGCAAAATAACCTTCATCCTGACAATCAATTTGAAAATAAGAATCCATAAAAAGCCTTAATAAAATGGTATAGAATATTGATTTTATTTCGAGTAGGCTTACGGCAAGCACCGCCTGACACAAGTGTCTCAGGCGTCAGTGCTCCCCAGACAATCTCTTCTCTTAAGATTCCACTTCACCTCCCCATTTTAATTTAGCTTTATAGAGTGTGAACACAATTTGTATTAGTTAATCCTGTGTTAAGTAAAACACTAAGCCTATAATGAGAATTTCAATACCTAAGTAATAAAAACTTTGCATATTATTTTTATACATAAATTATTATTCATGCAATATTGAAGAATTGTAGTACATTAGAGGAAGGAGAATCTTTTGGAGATAAGAGTCGATCCTTTAACGGGAGAGAAAGTGATTGAATTAGTTATGGATCACCAAAAATATGGAAATCCATTCTCCTCCAGAGAGTAGACATGCATTGAATATTGACGGGCTTCGAAAACCAGAAATTACATTTTGGACTGCCTGGGAAGATGACGAATTACTCGGATGTGGGGCACTTAAAGAACTTGATGCACTTCATGGAGAAATAAAGTCTATGAAAACGGCGTCTCATCACTTAAGAAAAGGTGTTTCAAAGGCAATTCTATACCATATTATCAGTGAGGCTAGAAGCAGAGGATACGAAAGATTAAGTTTAGAAACTGGCTCAATGGCTGCCTTTATTCCTGCAAGAAAATTATATGAGAGTTTTGGATTTCAGTATTGTAACCCCTTCTCCGATTATAACGAGGATAAGAATAGTGTGTTCATGACGAAAGAAATTTAATCTATTATCTGTCCAAATCTATATAGGTGCCATGCATTCATTTAGACTTTGAAAACTCGAAATTTATACACTTAATCACCGACTGGTAAAGCTAATGGTGTCAGTGAATGCGATGTAAATTAACTTTTTATAATGTTATAGTAGGAGCAGATAATATTATTCATTTTGTACTCATTTACACAACTAAAACATTGCCGGAGGTTAAATATGAAAATCGAAGCTCCTAAAATTCCCGCTGATTTACTGAGTAGAAATTGGCACGATATTTTACATGAAGATGAACCTGAATTTGAATTATGTGAAATACAGCATGCAAACTTTGAAAATGAAACGCTCAACCGCGGTAGATTATCACAAATGACGCTTAAAAATTGCCGATTCAATCATACAGATTTTGAAAACATTGATTTAACTGATATCTATTTTGAAAAATGTGATTTTTCTAATGCAAATTTGAGTAAGTCTTCGATTCATCGAGTAAAATTTGTAGATTGTAAACTTCTAGGCGCAAATTTTACAGAATCGCGTTTCGGAAATGTCCAGTTTGAAGATTCAATCTTAAATCTTTCGATATTTGGAAACTCAAAACTAGAAAAAGTAATCTTCAATGATTCTTTACTAAAAAATACAGATTTCTATGATTGTAAATTGAAAAATATCGAATTTAAAAATTGCAATATCGATGGAGCAAATTTTGAAGAAACATCACTAAAAGGTATAGACTTAAGTACTTCAACCTTTGACGAGTTACATGTGTCCATTCCGAATTTAAATGGTTGTAAGGTTTCTTCAAATCAAGCAATCCAATTTGCTCAGCTTTTAGGTCTTGTTATTAAAGACTAGTTTGATAAATCGATAAAAAATTGGCTAGATAATCGTGATTATTAGACAATTCTTACTTGAATATCTCTAGTGCAAAAATGCGTTAATCCCCCGTTCTGGATTAACGCATTTTTCTTTATTAGTTTTGGATATATTTTTGGAACACGTCCGAGAAATCCTTCTTTTCGTTTTGATCATATGTTTGTTTTAACCATGAATTTGTAAGGTTTACAATTTTGTTAAATTCAATATTTGTAGGTGTATCAGTATTTCGATTACCATAATGCACATCACGGGCAATCAGTACTGCCTCTTTTGCAAACTCATTCAGTCGTGCATTTTTTTCTTGGATTTTAGAGATTGCCAGTAAAGATTTATAAAGATCTGCAATTTCAACTCCAAACTTCTTAGCTATGTCGATAGAAAATGTATTGTGACCAATTTGGAATTTGATCTCAAGATCAAGGTCAATTGTACCAGCAGTCTCAAGCATTACATTTTCAATTTGATGTTTATAATAATCATAACGTTTTAGTACACGTTTTTTACTTAAAGCAGAATCTCCATCTAAATGCAATAGCGCCATGTTTGTAAAGCAATATTCATCGGATTTTGACTTGATCAGGAAGAAAATTTTTTCCCCATCCTCTGTTAAGATGAAATCATCCGATTCTGTTTTATTATAATCTTCAGGTTTAATGACCTGACCAATATCGCTTAACCCTAATGCATCTCCCACTGCATTTCCAACTAAATTTTTAAACATACTATTTTGACCCCCTTCAATTAACTAATATAAGAATAATTTTAAACTCCCTAACTATCAAGATGGACTTTCCTATTGATTCACATTCCCAACATTAATTTAACACTTCGATATACTTATTTTATTTCTCGATTACAACTTCTATATTTATTAGAATTGATCATTTATTTTGGATGTTATATATTGAGATATTAAGTTGGTATAATATCTGTCCTTCAAATCTATGTAGTACATATCATCTATTTATATAATTTAGCCAAAACTTGTATAGAATAGAGATTTAATTTTATTAAAACTCCGCAGTTATACCTGGTAATCTTTTGAGAAAAACATAAATTACTATTAAATAAAAGTTTTATTTAATATATGTTTTGTTATAGCAAATCTCACAAATAAAAAGAACATACAACCTTTTCACAGGTAATATGTTCTTCTTTTACAAACCAATGTAGATTCTTTTATGTGTGGCTTGTTTATCCAACTTTACAAACTATACATTAGGAAAGTTAAGTATAGTGGGTACAGCTCAAGGTATTTCTGTACCACAATATAGTATCCTTTTATCCCTTATGTTCTCTAATACTCGGTTCTACTGGATAAATAAATTACTAAAAATATAAATTATATTAACTCATTTAAACTACTTGTATTGTTTTTATGTGCGTGATATTTGAATAGGCTAACCTAGAATCAGCTAGCACTAGCTCTATCATTTTACTATTGATACTTTTAATATTCCCAATATCAGAATGTTTTTCTCCAAGATTAAAAATAACTAATTTATCTTTTAACTTTTCTATTTGAGAAGACAAATTGCTTGGATAAGTAGATTGATCTTTATGGGTTTGATTTATTTGTTTTTCTTTTGTCATATCATACAGTGATTGATTTTCAGTATATGGAATTAGCCATTTTAAATGCTTGCTAGCAATGAACATTGTTTTGTAAACAGGTGATTCGAATACAAAATAATCATTCCTGATAGCCACTATGGTACCATGCAATGAAAGATTACTTGTAACAAAAATTTCAACACTCATTCCTTTTGCTTGATTCAATATCTGCAATAACGACATATCATGACTGTTCATTTGAGTAACTATACTAGGAGATACTGTTGGTTGCTGGATATTATCTTCGTTGTCATAATCAATATGGAATGTTTTAATATGCTCTGTTGGAATATATACGTATTTTTTCCCATTATAAATCACCACGACTTCATTGCTTGAATCAATTAGAGCGCCATTCATTATTTTACCACCTGAAATTTCGATATTTATTATTTCTCTTTTTAAGTTTTTCATCAATACGTCCAATGTTTTCCCCCCTTTAAGAACAAATACATCATTTGAGCTGATGTTACACCTCAAATAATTCATAATTGGACAATTACATTTCTACTACTTTTTTAATGCGTTGTTCTTTCAATTGGTTATACATTTTCTTTGCACTTTTATATAATGACAAATATTGATTTCGAATGATTACTTCACAGTTTTCACTGGAATCCATTTTCTTTAACATTCTCTCTGCATGTTTCATTAATGATAAATATTGTTCTTCAAGAATCAATTGCTCATTGATAGATGATTGATACGTAGATTTCACTTGCAAGGATTCGGTCTTTTCTAGCGATCTTGTATAACAAGGAACCTCTAATAGATTTTTCTGGTCTGCCTTATCCTTCATTGAACAGTTCGATTGAGATTCTGTTTCTAAAGATTCGCTCTCATTTGCTGGGATTTGTTTTAATTTATGCTTAGATAACGGTTCAATTAAATAAAATTTTCTAGCCATATAAGTGGCACTTTTTGTAACTCTTTCATTGTTCTCAGGATTTATAGAGTCTTCACTATCCATTTTCATTAATTTTTTTTCTGTAGAATCCACTTTCTTTTGCTCTTCAGATAAAACATTTTCATTAATGTTTGATTGGAAGTTGAGACTTTCATTATCTAACCACACTTTTTGTTGCTCATAAACGACGAATGACTGTTCATCAAGTATGTGGACTTCATCTTCTAAAATCTCTTCATCAATTACAGTTTTTGAAGATGACGATTCAATAACCATACCATCGTCTACGTTTCCTGGTTGAGAATGGTGGTTTTCAACAGAACTAAGAAGTTCTTTCGGTTGATTGGCTACTTCTTCATTATTATCCAGTTGAATTAATTCGCTATTTATCGTTTCATTCATTTCAAAATCAGAATTAACAGTTACTTCAAATTCATCTACCTTTAAATCTTCTTGATTTACTTTATTATTGTTAGTTTTTTCATCTAGAGGGTCAATTTCTTCGGAAATAACTTCTTCATCTATTTGTTCTAAATTGGTTGATTCAGCAGCTACTATTTCGTCATCATTGTGACTTAATGGTTGTATGATTTCATTATTAAATAACTGCGCATCCTTTTGTTCGTAGATTTCTTCATTATGTTCTTGAACTAAATGATCTTCTATGTCTTCTTTTAGCTCAGAGTAAGGATTAGAAACCGTTATAGCTTCTTCTACTATTTCTTGTTCAATAACCTTAGATAATAATTGTAGGTCTTCATCAACAAAAATTTGACCTAGTTTCTCTTCACCTGGACTTGTAACCACTTCGTTTATATCAGACAGATTACTTTCTTTTGACTCTAAAACAACTTGCTCTAATGGCTGATCAAGCTCGGTTTGCTCCATAGATTCTATGAGAGAACTCGTCGGTGAGTTTCCATCACTTTCAAAGAGAATATTTTCAGTGATGGATAGGTTCGCTGCTTTCTTTTCTAATACCTTTTCATCATCTAGCTCTAACTTACCTGAGTTTTGATTTTTTTCTAAAAAAGAACTCTCAGCTATTTTATCCTGCAATGGGTCAAAATTTAAGTGGATTAAAATAGCTGGAGTTTCTATTAGTAGTTCGGTATTCTGTTTTCTTCTTGTTTTAATTTGTTGTAAATCATCATCTTGTTTTGCTTTTTGTTCGTAAATTCCATTACAAACATTGAAAATAGATGAATAACTAACGAGATGTATTTCATCGTGATTAACGAGCATAATACAATCTTCCGAGATGGAAATAAGCAAACCTTCTAAAAGTTTGTTATACATCCCGTTGATTGTAACAATATTATATTTCATAGTGTTTAGAACATCAGTTAAATGTTTTTTATCTATAAAAGGTGGGATTTGTTTTAATACACGATTATCTTTCACATCTTGTGATATCCCATATACCTGTTTCAATGCAATATAAAAAACTTTTTCATTTACGTCAACAACAAGGTGATCTTCCTTAACTTCTAGTAGAGTACCTTCTATATATTGGTTGTCATTAAAAAAGAAGCGAACTTCTGCACCTTTGAGTCCCCCTATTGATTTCCTAAATTCTTTCATCATCACTAGGGGTCCTCCTTTTCTTTTTATTCAAAAACTAACAACTGACTTTAAAGGCTAAATTAATAGTGACCTTTGTTACTTGTTCTCGTCATTCGAGTTATTTTCATTAGAATTATTTTTCGAATTTGCTGCTTCTGTAAGAGCTGGATCTTCTACTTTTAGAGCTGAATAACTTATACTTCTTACATGGAACATTGAAAGTCGTACAATTTCTTCATTTTTAATTACAACAATGAAGTCTTCGTTTGCTTCAAATAAAATACCTTCGATTTTCTCAGGACCCCCGCGGTTGATTTTAACCCATTGGTATTTCATGTTGTCTAACACACCTCTAAAAATCGGACCTTGAATGAATTCAAGATTTTCATTTTCAGGTAATGTTGAAAGTGATACATATAAATTTTTTCTAGCATCTTGAGAAATACTTTTAATATGTTGTGTTTGATAATAAATAACGGAATAATCTTTATATCCCACGATTTGACCGCCACTATACTGTGAACCATTTTTTTGGAACTCTTCTTCAGAAATATACTCTCCACTGTCACCATTCATAACAAGATACACAGGTTCTTGCACTAATACACCAATATGGTCATCACCAGCAAATAATAGCATCCCTACACTTGACTCAGGACCGCCTCTGTCAACACGAATAACTTTCCCAACTAACGGAAGAACGTTTTCTTTATTCATCACTTTGCCTCCTAAATTTTTAGTCAAATTATCTATATGTCTTAACAAAAATACTTTATAGTCAATCGCCTATTTCAACAAAATAAGTTAGTGGGTCCAACAGAAAAAATGAACAATAAATTCAAAATAATCAACAAATACTTATAAGAAGTGTTAAATTTCCCCTTTTAATACTAAGTGTTTTTGATGTTTCTTATTACATAGTCGTATTTCTCAGAGGGTCCTTTCCTTTTCATTGAAAAGTACATCAAAACGTAATGCCCTAGATGGACAATAACCACAAGCCTTGAAAGTAAGTGTTAGTTTAAATTAACTTCAGTTTTTCAATAGGTACATTAAATATTATGGTGAAATCTAAAATATGGTTCTTGTTTATGGAGATCAATTGCTTTTGACATGTAATACAAATTCCCCTCTTACACCTCAAAATTTATGAATAATTTTTTATATTAATAGAAAATCTGGGTGTTATTCCTATCTTTTCGTTTAAATAAAATCCCTATACACTAGGCAGTTCTACCTCTTTTCTCATCATTTTATTAATCTAGTTATTTGCATATAGACTTTTGTTTATAATCTCAAAATTTTTCTAAATACTAGTTAAATGAACCGAAATTTTATAACAATGAACATATAATTAATATAGGGAAATATTAAAATTGTTAGGGAGGAAAAAATTGAGCATCTTTTCGAACATTCTTATGAATCATGTAGATTATAGAAAGCAAGCCAAGAAGAAAGGGAGAATTATATGCACTCAATGGTTTTGATAACCATTGCCGCTTTTATATTCACACTAATCTTCATACTTTGGAGACCAAGGGGAATAAATGAAGCCATACCTGCTACAATAGGAGCTGTCATTGTATTACTAGCTGGTAGTGTCACCTTTAAGGATCTAGTTCTCATAACACAAACAATAACCGATGCAGCAATTACAATCATAGCAACCATTGTTATGGCAATTGTCTTAGAAAGCTTTGGTTTTTTTACTTGGGCCGCTGAGAAACTTGCTGAAAAAGCGAAAGGTTCTGGTATTCGATTATTCTGGTATGTGAACTTACTAAGTTTTCTAATGACATTATTCTTTAATAATGATGGTAGTATATTAATCACTACTCCAATTTTAATAATGCTCCTAAATAATATGGGGCTAAAAACCCATCAAAAAATACCTTATTTACTGTCCGGTGGTTTGATTGCCACAGCTTCCAGTGCTCCAATTGGTGTTAGTAATATCGTAAATTTAATTGCTCTCAAAATAGTAGATATGAGCTTATATACACAAGCAGCAATGATGTTTGTTCCAGCAACTTTAGGTTTATTATTATTAGTGTTTCTATTGTTCTTGCGATTTAAGAAAAAATTGCCAAAAACAATTCCAACCAATGTCGAAGGTTTATCTTTACCTTCTTATCATCCACTAAAGAAAAATCTACCGCATCTCAATATAAAAAACCGCTCGAAATTTATGCGGAATATATTAATATTCGTTTTAGTAGTACGTCTGAGCCTTTTTGTTGCTTCCTACCTAAATATACCGATCTCCGCAATGGCCGTTTTTGGATCACTTGTTTTATTGACTTGGAGATGGGTCTACCTTAAAATTCCACCTATTGATATGATTAAGAAAACACCATGGTACATTATCCTATTTGCATTTAGCATGTATGTAATAATTTATGGATTAAAGAATATAGGATTAACCGAATTACTCATTAATTTCATGAGTCCTTTAGTTTCAGGGAGCTTACTTCATTCCAGTTTGTTGATGGGCATCCTGTTAACTGTTCTTTCAAATATATTTAACAACCATCCAGCTCTTATGATTGGAACAATCACTTTAACGAACATGCCATTAGATTCAGTAGCACTTAAAGTTGCATATCTAGCAAACGTTATTGGAAGTGATATAGGTTCTCTAATTTTGCCCATAGGTACACTAGCTACATTACTTTGGATGCATATCATTCGAAATGGGAAAATACGAATTACTTGGTGGGAGTATATTAAAGTAACTTTAGTGGTAATACCACCTACACTCATATTTACATTAGTGATTTTATACTTCTGGGTATCTTGGTTGTATTTAATGTAAACAAAAGAGGGAATTCCTTCCCTCTTACGGTTGATTATTTTCAACTTCCTTCTTTTCAATTCGAATAATTCAAAATGTGTTTCCCGTTTGTTAATTGAGTTAATACATCGCTGATATCTTCATAAAATCATCCACACCGAGTTTGATTTTTTCAACTATAAAATAATACAACGTTACTTTCGGAGAGTCATTCTTTACTTTAATCATCAATTTTACTAATAAAAATCATAAAATTATCATAAAAACCTATCTTTATGAAATTTAAAGAAATTAATTGATTCAAAAGACTAATTAATTAAAAACAGTGCGCGTATGATAAAAATAAATCTGTTATCAAAGGGAGGTACTCGGGATGGGTAAAAAAGCAGCTTCTGGTTCAAGTTCAAGTTCATCAACGACATCTTGCGGAAAAACATCTACTTCAAGCTCAACATCTTCTACTGATCAAACAACTACTAGTACATGTGATACTTCTACATCTTCTACTGGTCACACTTCTACTAGCACAGGTGATACTTCTACATCTTCTACTGGCCACGCTACTACTAGCACAGGTGATACTTCTACATCTTCTACTGGCCACGCTACTACTAGCACTATTGATACTTCTACATCTTCTACGGGGAAAAAGTCTTCTTCATCGACTTCTTCTGGTAAAAAATCAAGTACATCTACATCTTCTAGCGGAAGTAAATCTTCTACTTCTACATCTGATCACACTACTACTACTAGCACTGGTGATACTTCCACATCTTCTACGGGGAAAAAGTCTTCTTCATCGACTTCTTCTGGTAAAAAATCAAGTACATCTACATCTTCTAGCGGAAGTAAATCTTCTACTTCTACATCTGATCATACTACTACAACTACTAGCACTGGTGATACTTCTACATCTTCTACTGGGAAAAAGTCTTCTTCTTCATCGACTTCTTCTGGTAAAAAATCAAGTACATCTACATCTTCTAGCAGCAAAAAATCATCTTCTTCTACATCAACATCTTCTACTGATTGCACTACAACTAGCACTGGTGATACTTCTACATCTTCTACTGGGAAAAAGTCTTCTTCTTCATCGACTTCTAGTGGTAAGAAATCAAGTACATCTACATCTTCTAGTGGCAAAAAATCATCTTCTACATCA
>Ga0182747_1001250_pt1 | contig 20194 bp, 16 predicted proteins | sample eDN3rd30CBELigBY_FD_128526 | JGI IMG/M metagenome (GOLD analysis project Ga0182747, IMG submission 128526) | Enriched backyard soil microbial communities from Emeryville, California, USA - eDNA 3rd pass 30_C BE-Lig BY (version 2) (version 2) | ecosystem: Environmental > Terrestrial > Soil >...
CGGGGTGAGCGACCGACCAACGCGGCGCAGGTGTTGGCACCTACCGGGACGTTTAACATGTAACCAAAGAAGTTTCCAAAAAACGTGGCTGACGCCACTTGCAAACCTCGGACTTCATAGTCGATAGCGTTGACTGGGACCGAGCCTGGGATTTGCCCTCACCGACCGACAGCCCGAGGTCTCCAGTCGAACGCATGGTTCGTCGAGTTTTGGTTCGCTGATCGCGGTGGGCCGTTGACGGTTGATCCTGTCATCTTAGCCAATACTCGCTGGCCGGGCAAAGCCAGGGGTTGGACTCGGGCCAGCTGATCACCAGTCACTGTTTCCTTCATTCGCCGCGAACCGTAGTTGCCTCTCCGCTTCCTCCTCTGAGATTCCGTACTTCGCAGCATGATCTTTAGTGCGGCGGTGATCAAACTCACTTTTCAGTTGTGCAAGTGCCTCGGCAGCTTCGGCATTTGATACGCCATGTTTGGTCGCGTATCTCTCGATGGAATCGGTCGTGATCACAAAATCGCGACCGATAGCGACATTTCTGAATTTGGGACCGCCGCACCCAGCGAGGCCGCACAGCAATAGCACGAACAGTTTCTTCACTACAACGTCCTTGTGTCTTTAATTTATTGCGCAACGGTGGCGATGTCATTCCTCACACTACTATCACCGACGAACGCCACCAATCACCCCGCACGCGCGGTTGACCGATTATTTGAAAACGCCCGACTCGCGTGCTGGGGGCATTGGATGGTTATCCGCAGTCATGGACTGCGGTGCGAAGAAGCGGATTGAGCATTTTCGATCGGAACAATATAAAACCATTGCCCGTTAAAGTTGAACAGCTGCCAGCCCTGCGGGACATTTTCATGAGGAATCGGTGCAAGTCGCTGCGGCGTGCCGTAAGCAGGCGGAACCGTCGCATGCGGCCCAGGGTTGGGTGGAATTGGAGCTTGATAAAAATTGTCGTTTGGGATCTGGGGAGTTCTAGTTGCGACTGAGGGTTGAGCGACCTGGAGATTTTCCAACTCGGCAATACGTTTCTCCAGCTGGTCGATCCGCTTCAACAGTGTCTTGTAGTCCAATTCTCCCGAGTTGTGCTGTTTACTCGGTTCGTCGCCAAAGCAATACGGCGAAATAGAAACGAGTAATGCGATCGTGAGCAATCGAATCATTCTTATGTGTCCATTTGTGTATGCGAAGGATCGTGGTGTTTTAGTCGGATAGTAACGGTAGTGTTGACGGGGGCCGAGCCCATGAGTTGGCCTCACCACCGGTCAGCCCGAGGCCTCCCGTCGAACACATTGTTCGTCGAGCGTTGTCGCGCTGATCGTGGCCGAGGGCAATCGGTCGGAAGCGACGTGCGGCCGGCAGGATCGGTGCGCGTATGGCGAGTCGGCCTGCAGCAGTCCTTGCTAGTTGTTATTTGTAGGTTGATCGATCGAAGTCGTCGGGCTGACGTTGGGTTGTATCACAGTTCCAGTAGCGGGCGTGCCAGCAGGCCTTCGCGGATGCGGGCCCGAGTGGACGGCCGGAATGGTGAGGCCATGTAAAATCAGACAAATGCTGATAATCGTCAGCAGTTCGACCACTGTCATTCGCTGGCGATTGATCGCATTGAATGCCGGCGATTTCGTCCGTGAGAGTGCGAACCATGCAAAGGCAACAACGGCGGATGCGGGCGCGATTCCGCGATTACCAAATGCATGCCAACTGGCAAGTACGATGGCTACAAACAGCGTTGCCGTCAAAAGCACGGCAATCGAAAATGTAGGTGCGTCAGACTTTGCGGTAGCGTCGTCGTTCATTTTCTAGTCCGACGAACTTGTCATTATCCGGTCAGATCCGGACATATCTGGCGGTTTTGGGACAAATTGCCGGTATTTCACCGGCGTAAGTGCCTGCGAGCGGCAAAATGCCGGTCAAATACCGGCATAAATCCCCTCTAAAGAGATTATGCCGGTCATCTGCTAGGGTAGGAAAGAAAAATTCCGCAGTCAAGTTAAATTTTTTGCTTGACTCCCCAATCGAGGGGCGTGTACAAATGGTTTCTGCACGACCGTTCAGATCGCATTGCCAAAGATTTCGACTCTCGAAAGGGCAGCGCCATGTCACGCTCTCGCAGTCGGCGGCTTCCGCCTTCGGAACTGGACCCGTGGGTGCGTTACTGGTTAGCTGACTACCGGCGGTTCTGCCGAGCCCCCGACCTGGGACCAGTGAAGGTGGATCAAGAGCAGGTGACGGAGTATCTGAAGTGGCTGCGCTATCAGCGATCCAAGCGGGCCTGGCAACGCCTGCAGGCCTTGCGGTCGATCATCTCGTATGCCAAGCGGCAACGTGCCAGCGAAGTTGCCAAACTGGAAGGGATGGCCGAGTTGCTGCAGCGCTTGGTGCGGCGCGAAGCGGATGACGAGGGGCTCGAAACCGCTTCGGCAGTTGTCCATAGCGTCGGCCCGATCGACCCGCATGAGCCGTATGTGATCCAGGAATTGCGGCGAACGCTGCGGATGCAGCATCTCGCCTACAATACGGAGAAGTCCTATGTCGGTTGGATCGAGCGGTTCATCACCCGGTTTGGGTTGCACGAAGATCGGATGTGGAGCAGCATTAAAGACCGTGATGTTTCGGAATTCTTGAGCGCTGTGGCGATCGAGGACGGTTCGACGGCGAGCACCCAGAATCAGGCCCTGTCGGCGGTCAAAAAGGTCTTCAAGTTTGTCCTGAAACGACCGCTGGGCGACCTGGATGCTGTGCGCGCGAAAGACTCCGAGTACTTGCCACTGGTGCTCAGTCCCGCCGAGATCCAGCGGGTGCTGGACCAACTGCGCGGCCGAGAGTTGCTGATCGCCAGGGTGCTCTATGGATCCGGGTTGCGGCTCAAGGAATGCTTGCGACTGCGGATCAAGGACATCGATTTTGAGCAGAAGCAAATCATCATCCGCGACGCCAAGGGAGCAAAAAGCCGCGCGGCGTTGTTGCCGTCTTTAACGGTGGAGGATTTGAAGCGTACGATCGCCGAGCGCGAGCAGCAGCATCAACGCGACTTGCTCGCGGGCTATGGAACGGTTTATCTGCCCTACGCATTGGCCAGGAAGTATCCCAGTGCGGCAGCGGAGTTCATGTGGCAGTACCTGTTTTCGGCCAACAAATTCTCGTGTGACCCGCGTTCCGGTGTGAAGCGACGTCATCATTTGCACGAGGACACCTTTGCCGACTCGTTCGGCCCGGCAGTCCAGCGGTCGGGGATCATGAAGCCGGCGCATGCCCACACACTGCGTCATAGTTTCGCCACCCACTTGCTGGAGTGCGGGGTGGACATCCGCACGATTCAAAAATTATTGGGGCACAAAGATTTGAAAACCACGATGATCTACACGCATGTCATGCGGAGCGGACCCTGTGGTGTGAAAAGCCCATTGGATCGCGACTTGAGTGAGTTCATGACCAATGGCCACGCCCAATTTCAAGCGACCGGCTGACGTCTGATGCCCCAGAGGCCACCAGCGGTCGGGACTTCGTGCCCGTGGGTGACGAAGTAGCGTGCTCACCTTCGACCAGCCGCTGTAGTTATCTTGCTGGTGCCAGTACCTAGTTTAGCAGGTGCAAGATGCCGGAGCCATGTTGAACATGCGTTAAGCGCCGGCGTCGGGCGCTGGCGAGGAAGAGCTGGATCAGCACCACGGATCGCTGCGGAACTCCGGTGGGTTTCAGCGGCGGGAGATCGCCGCAGGGCCGCGCGCTGGCGCGTGGGCGTTATAAGGAGGGCGAGCGGCGGGCGGAAGGCTCCGACCGGCGGAGCGGTCGGCGACAAAAGGTCGGCGACGATGGTGGTCGATCGCTCCGCCGATCGAACGGGGGCAGGGAAGAGGTAGGGCCGCACGCTGGCGCGTAGGCGTTATGAGAGCGAGCGGTGCGGGAAGCACTGATTGGCGATCACTCTGCGTTTGATGTAGGGGAACTCATGCTCGGTCGGCCCCTCACCCCAACCCCTCTCCCCGCCGAGCCGGGGCGAGGGGAGCGAGAAGATGGAAGCTTTGGCTGGCGCGGAGCTCCGACCGGCGGAGAGACTGTGAATTAATTGAAATCAAAAGAAATAAGGCGATTCGAACTTCCGTAAGACCCACTCCCAGGGATGGTCTTTTTCCATGCCGGACGGCGATTTCAATTAATTCACAGCCTAGGAGCGGTCGGCGACAAAAGGTCGGCGACGATGGTGGTCGATCGCTCCGCTGATCGAACGGGGGCAGGGAAGAGGTAGGGCCGCACGCTGGCGCGTAGGCGTTATGAGAGCGAGCGGTGCGGGAAGCACTGATTGGCGATCACTCTGCGTTTGATGTTGGGGAACTCATGCTCGGTCGGCCCCTCACCCCAACCCCTCTCCCCGCCGAGCCGGGGCGAGGGGAGCGGGAAGTTGGCAACGCTGGGGCGCGGGGAGCTTGGGCTGGCGGAGCGGTCGGTGACAGAGGGGCGGCCGGAGAGGGAACCGGGGGCTAATGCCCGCCGGCTGATGGGTCTAGTGGCGGTGCGATCGGTGTGGGGAGCGTTGGGTGAGGAGAACATCCTGCTCGGTCGGCCCCTCATCCCCAGCCCTTCTCCCCGCCGAGCCGGGGCGAAGGGAGTGAGAAGATGGGGGCGCCCGGTGGCGAGGTGGAGTTCCGGCCGGTGGAGCGGTGAGGGGCATGGCTCAGTGCGGTACGTCGCCGGACCAGTCCATGCCCAGATCGAGCCAGACCGCTTGGTGCGTCAGCGCGCCGCTGCTGATCCGCTCCACGCCGGTCAAAGCGATCTCGCGGATCGTTTCGAGCTTCACATTGCCGCTGGCCTCGAGTTCCACGGCCGGGGCGATTCGGTTTCGCAGTTCCACCGCCTGGCGAAGTTGGTCGAGCGAAAAGTTATCGACCAGCACGATATCGGGCTCAGCGGGCAGGACATCGTGAAGTTGTGCGAGCGAGTCGACTTCGACTTCGACGATGTCGGGGATGCCGGTTGTCGTTTCGACCACGCCGCCGGTCCACTGGCGGGCGCGCTGGACAGCAGCGTGCGGTGTGAGGTCCGTGCTGCCCAGCGCCAGATGGTTGTCCTTGATCAGAAAACCGTCGAACAGCCCGGTGCGATGGTTGTGGCCGCCGCCGCGGTGGACGGCATATTTCTCCAGCCGCCGCCACCCCGGCGTAGTTTTGCGGGTGTCATACAACTTTGCCGCTGTCCCTTCGAGCGCCGCGACGTAACGCGCGGTCAAGGTGGCCACCCCGCACAACCGGCTGATCAGGTTCAAGATCAGCCGCTCACAGGTCAGCAGATCGCGGGCGCTGCCGGCGAGGCTGAGGATCGGCTGGCCGACGGTCAGCGGTTCACCGTCTTGCAAGTGCTGCGTGAGTTGCAGGTCGGCATCCATTTCGTCGACCACCCAGGCCGCCGTGACCAGCCCGGCACAGATTCCCGCTTGCCGTGGGACGACATCGCAGCGTCCGCGTTTGGCTTGGTCGATCAGGCAGACCGTAGTCCAGTCGAGGCTGCGGTCGAGGTCTTCGCGGACCGCCAGACGAATCAGTTGTCGGCAATCGTCCTCCAGTGCCGCGTCGGCCTGGACCGTGGCGTAATCGCGTTTGCTGATCGTCATGATGTTCGCCTCACGTCGGGTTAGGGGCTGGCCGGTCATCCGAGTTGCCGGTTGCGCCAATCGCGCCTCTGCGATTATGGCTGCGGCATGAAAGTAACGCAAAGAGACGTCGAGGCGTGCCGCGCTGACCCACTTTTTTCTGTGTCGGCTGTTAAGATGGCTTTCCAAGCGGTGGCTGCTTGCAATCTGTTTGCGCCCAGCGATCATTGGCCGGTGGTAAGCAGGTCGAGATAAGTCTTTGGGTCGAGTCGCTCGGCGCAGGGTTCGTGAGAACCGGACGCCAGCGCGTGCCCGCTGATCGAATTTTGCCAGATATCACGTCCTGTGTTGCTGATCAGATGAGGTGCTCGTGTGATTTTCGGAGTGCGGTGGATTGGCTGATCTTCGTGTAGCGCTGTGGTTGGCGATGGTCTCGGCGATTCCTGCTGGGCTGATTTCGGCCGCGGTGTTGTTTCCGATCCGGCGACATGCACACCGACTGGGGTTGTTGGATCGTCCCGGAGGGCACAAGTCGCACGTCACACCGACGCCGCTGGGCGGTGGGATCGGCATCTGGTTGGGCGTGGTGCTGACGATGCTCGCCGGGACGATCGCGGTGATCGTTTGCCGCCAGTTTCCTGATCTTCAGGAGTGGCTGCCACCGAAGATCGCGCTGCATTTGGATGGCGTCTGGTCGCGGGTGCTGGAGCTGTGGGGGCTGCTGGCCGCGGGGACATTGTTAGTCGCTCTGGGGCTGTGGGATGATCGCCGCGGGATCCACTGGCCCTGGCGACTGGGCGTGCAGTTTCTGGTCGCCGCGGTCGTGGTGGTGGGGCTGGGATACAGCTTCACGATGTTCATTCCGCTGCCGTGGCTCACTCAGTCGCTGTCGGTGCTGTGGATTGTGGCGGTGATCAATTCGTTCAACATGCTCGACAACATGGACGGCTTGAGCGGCGGGGTGGCGAGCATTGTCGCCGGTTCGCTCGCCGTGGTGATGTTTTCGACGCCCGGTACCGCTGGGCATCCGCAGTGGTTTGTCGCGGCGCTGTTGATGGTTGTGGTCGGGGCGTTGGTTGGGTTTTTGGTTCACAACCGGCCGCCGGCGCGGATTTTCATGGGCGACGGCGGCAGCTACTTCGTCGGTTTCCTGATCGCAGTCGCTACGTTGATGGCGACCTACGCCAATTATGAGAGCGGTACGCCGCACGCAGTCTTTGCGCCGCTGTGCGCGATGGCGGTGCCGCTGTATGACCTGACGACGGTGCTGTGGATTCGGCTCCGCGAAGGTCGCAGCCCGTTTCAGGGCGATCAGAGCCACTTTTCGCATCGGTTGGTGGCGCTGGGGCTGAGTCGCACGCAAGCGGTCCTGACGATTTACCTGGTAGCCGCCACCTGTGGACTGGCGGCGGTGTTGCTGACCCGCGTGCAGATCGACTCGGCAGCGTTGGTGATCGGAATCGTGGTTTGCATGTTGGCTTTGATCGTCATTTTGGAATCGACCGGATGGCGAAAAGAAGACCGATAAGAACCACAACGGGAGCACCTGCTGGTGGAGCTGCGGCGGAATCGGGGCGGCCCTTGGTCAGCGAGCAGCGATCGATCACACCGGCGTCGCTGCTGGGGCTGGGGGCTGCGCTGGTCGCCGCGGCGGTGGTTTACGCGGCCTACTGGCCAGTGGACAGCATCGCCGTGCAGACCGGCGGGGCGCGTTACTTAGCCGGGATGCTGCTGGCTGCGGCGGCGCTGGTGCTGCTGGTCCGCGCCCCGCAGGAGCGCGGTGATTGGCTAGTCGACGCGTTGGCCTGGGGGCTGGCGCTGTGGATGCTGATCGCGACTTGGGCCAACGCTGAAGGAGCAAACCTGCGGCTGGCGGTCAATGAGTGGTGGTGGTGGATCGCTGCAGCGGCGTTGTTGTCCACGGTGCGGCGGTATGCGGTCTTGCCGCCGGTCAAGCGCGCGCTGGTGTACCTGGTGCTCGGGATCACGGTCGGTGTGGCGGTATATGGGTGGCACCAATCGTTGGTCGATTTTCCAAAGTTGATTGCGCAGTACCAGGCCGATCCCGACGCGGTGCTGCGCGAGGCCGGGATCGTGGCCGAAGCGGGTTCGGCCCAGCGCGTGATTTTCGAAAACCGGCTGTACGACGGCGGCCCGACCGGCACGTTTGCGTTGGCCAATTCGATGGCGGCGCTGTTGGTCGGTGGATTCGTCGTGATGATCGGCTGGGTGAGCCAGCGGTGGCGACATCTGTCGATTTTTTCTCGGCTCGGCTGGGGCAGCGCGCTGTTGATCACGCTGGGCATGTTGCTTGCCTCGCGCAGCCGTTCGGCGGTGGCGGCGCTGTTGTTGTTGGCTGTCTTATTTTTATGCTTACGGCTAGTCGGCGCTGGCCGGCGGGGGCTGAATCGGCTGCCGCGGCGCGGGGTGTTGGTTGGTGGCTTGGTGGCAGTGGTACTCGCCGCTGGACTGGTCGGCGCAGTGGCCTGGCAGCGGTGGAGCCACAGCGAGTGGGTCAGCCAGGCGCCGGCTTCAGTCGCCATTCGGATCAACTACTGGCGGGCTTGTGCGCAGATGGTCGCTCAGTCGCCGCTGGTGGGCGTTGGGCCGGGGCAGTTCAAAGCTCGCTATGAAGCGTTCCGGGTCCCCGAGTCGACCGAGCAGATCGCCGATCCGCACAATTGGTTTTGGCAAGCGCTGACGACCGGCGGTATTCCGGCAGGACTGCTGTTAATGACGCTGATCATCGTCACGATCTGGCAGTCGCTGCGGCGGTCGGCGCCCATCACCGATCCACCGAGCGAGCCGCCGGAGCCAAATCTCGCCGCTTTTCCAACGGCATGGGTGTTCTCGTCGCAGTGGGTGTATGCCGGCGCGGGGGCCGCGGCGCTGGCGGTCTGGCTGATAGGAGCGGCGATTGGATACCTGCCTGATTTTGACGCCGCCATGCTCGCGACGCTGGTGGCGATCAGCGTGATCGTCCTGGCCGTCCGCAGTACCGGTCCAGCGGCTGAAGCGACAGCGGACAGCCGCATGCTGAGCCGAATCGCGCTCTGGGGATTTGCGGCGATCGTGATCGACTTGCTAGCCGCAGGCGGCCTGACCGTTCCGGGCGTCGCCATCACGCTCTGGCTCCTCGCCGCGGTGGCGGCGCCGTGGGCCGGCAACACCTCGATGGCAGCGGACGGCAATGCGGCGGAACAGCCAGGCGACACCCACGCGCGCAGACGCTTGCTGATCGGCGGCGTCGCAGCGACGCTGCTGGTCGCTTGGTACCTCACCGCGATTCGCCCGGTTCAACAGGCAGCCCTGGCGACCGCTCAATTCCAAGCGGCCTGGGCGCAGCGGAGTTTCGGAGCTGCTGAAGCAGCGCTGCGACGCGCATTGCAAGCCGATCCATGGGATGCCGACCCCGCGTTGCAGTTGGCGCAATTGCTGATGCAGCAGGCGGTGGTCGAGCCTCCGCAGCGGCGGCATTTGGAAACGGCTTGGCAAGCGGCCGAGGCCGAGGCGCTGCAGCGAAGCGGCGATGATCCGGCCAGCCTCCGCGTGCTGGCCGATGCGCAGCTCTGGTACTACCAGCGCTATGGTGAGCCGGCGGCGCTGCAGCGGGCTGCTGAACTGTACGGGCAGGCGGTCAAGCTGTCTCCGTCGCACCAAAGCTACGCGGCGCAGTTGGCCGAGGTCTATCGCGAACTCGGAGAGCCGCGGGCAGGCGAGGTTGCAGCGGTCGCCCAAAACCTGGCGCAAACCGGCGGCTACCACGAGCGAACGTTACCATACATCATCGTGCTCGTTGCGGAACCGTCAGGAGAAGCCGCGCTGGCCGGCCCGGTCCAGCGTCCCGCGTCGGAGCTGCTCGCACCGCTGCTTCAGCCGTCGAACTGAGCATCCGCTGAGATCGTACAGGGCAGCAGGGGTGCCTTCAAAACGCGGTCGGTGGGGGCAGCGAGAGCACAGCGCGGCGGCTCGTAGTGATTTTTTTCATAAGCGTTTTTTAGGATTTCAGCATGATCAAAGCATTCGGCATTGCGGCTCTGGCGGCCGTCATCGGCCTTGGCTGTGGATGGTATTCCTACCAAAGCCGCTACGGCGGCGTGGCCCAGTTCGGACCCTTTTCCAGCGACCGAGAACTCGACGCAAAAGAAGTTGCGTTGGCGAAACGGGTGCCGGCCAGCGGTTCGCCGCGGATCGAAGTGGTCGGTGGCGAAGAGTTCGACTTCGGCGTCATGGAACCCGGTGGCGAGAGGACCTATGCGTTTGTCGTCCGCAACGTTGGCACCGCTCCGCTGGAACTGGAACTCATCGGTTCAACCTGCAAGTGCACCGTCGGTACGCTGCAGCAGGGCACCGTCGCTCCAGGTGAGCAGACCGAAATTGAACTGCACTGGGTCGCTAACACGAGTTCCGAAGAGTTTGGCCAGTCGGCAACCCTTAAGACGAACGACCCCAGTCGCGGTGAGCTAAACCTCAAAATTCGCGGCAATGTGATCAGTACAATGACGATGGTGCCGCGGCGGTTCACCTTCGGCGATGTCGAAGCGGGCGAACCCATTCGCCTGCAGGCGATCATCTACAGCTTCAGCAAAACGCCGATCCAGCCGGTTACACAATCGTTCAGCGACCCGCTGCTTAACGACCTGGCGACTTTCAACGTCGAAGAAGTCAGCCTCGACGCCCTGGAAGACGCGTCGTTTGCCTCGGCGCAACAGGCGTTTCGAGTGAACATCGAGGTACGCCCCGGGCTGCCGCAAGGCCCGATCCGTGCCGACTTCAAGTTCGGTTTTGTTGCTCGCTCCATCGTCGACGAGCAAGGCAATTACGAACCCGAATCGCTCTCAGAGTTCAACGCGGAAGTTACCGGCAAGATCGTCGGCTCGATCACGCTGGTCGAAAGCCGCAAGATGTTTCTTGGCGAAGGCGGGTATATCTACACGATCGGCGAGGTCGATCCCGCAACCGCCACTGCCGAACGCGCCAATATTCTGCTCCGCGGCCCGCACCGAGATAGCGTCAAACTGTCGATCGGCGAGGTGGAGCCGGCGGGGATTCTGCACGCCGAACTCGGCGAGCCGGTCGGACGCAGTTCCACCGTGCTGGTGCCGCTGAAGCTGACGATCGATCCAACCGCTGGACCGATCGATCGCATGGGTCGCGGAGGCGACGACTTTGGCATCGTGTGGATCCAGTCCGACCATCCCGACGTCTCACCGCTGCGATTGCGGGTGCGGTTCAACGTGCCGAAGAGGTAGCTCACGCCATCGGGAGCGCGACGCATCGCCTCCGCATCGCTCCGGTTATCTGTGGAGATCTTCGGCCTGAAGCTCGCGGTTGATGGCAACCGCGGCGGTGGCACCTTCGCCGGCGGCCACGATCACAAATTGCACTTCACCATCGGCGTCACCGGCTAAGAACAAGCCCGGCACGTTGGTCGTTTGCCGCCGTCCGGTGCGGGTGATGAACTCGTTGGCCATCTCGCAGCCGAGCGTTATCGACAGCTCGCTCTGCGGGCGTTGCGAACTGTTGAAAAAGAGGGCATCGGCAGCCAGCGGCTCGGTGGCCTGCAATTGGATCGCTTGAAGCTGACCGTCGGTGTGCAGCAGCCTTTCGATCGGTTGCGTTTGAAGTGCTAGGCCACTGCGGTGCAGCCGCTGTTGCTGTTCGTTGTTTACCGCTTGGCCATGGGTCAGCACGGTTACCTGTTTCGACCAACCTCGGAGCAGTTCCGCCAGCCCGATCGCGCTGTTGGGGTTTTCACCGTACGCGAGCAAGTGTTGGTCGCGGCGTTCCCAGCCATCGCAGTAGGGGCAGTGATGGACGCTGATGCCGTAGCACTCGCGCAGCCCCTCAAACGGCGGTAGCTCGTCGCGCGTTCCGGTAGCTAACAACAATTTGCGAGTCAGAAAGGTGCGTCCGGTTTGGGTGACGATCGAAAACCGTGTCTCCTCAGCATGCTCTGCCGACTTGCCACTGCACTCGGCATGCACCACGAGATCGTCGAGCACCTCCACCTCGTATTTGGCCAGCTCGGCACGTCCATCGCGCAGTAGTTCGGCGGGGCCGGTGCCATCGCGGCCGAGGTACCCATGGAAGGTGCGGACGACGGCATTTCGCGGCTTGCCCGAATCGATGACCACCACGCGGCGGCGGCAACGGGCGAGGATCAGAGCGGCGCTCAGCCCCGCTGGTCCGCCGCCAATGATGATGACATCGTAGATCACAATCAGCTTCGTTTCGCGTAGGCTCAGCGAGGCCGCGACACGGCTTGCACGACATCGGCAACCGCCGGATCGGAGCCTTGGCGAGCGATATCGGCCTGGGCAATGATGCCGCAGCATTTCCCGTTGCGATCGACGACCGGAACGCGCCGCACCTGATGTTCCTGCATCATTGCGCGGACACTTTCGGCTTCGGTCTCTTCGGTCACGCTCCAGATGTCGCCTTGGCTCATCGCATCACCCACCGACATTTCCAGCGGATTGCGGCCTTGAGCCACGCTACGGCAGACGATGTCGCGATCACTGATCACACCGACCAACCTCTGATCGGCATCGACGACCGGCAACAGCCCGACATCGTGCTGCGCCATCATCTCCGCCGCTTGTTGGAGCTTCGTGTCAGGGGTCACACATTCCACATCGGTACTCATTAAGTCGCAGGCTTTCATCGCAAGTTCTCCTCATTTGGTCGTTAGCGATACAGCGTGGGCGTTACCCGGGCAGCGGCCCCCGAATTGACCGAAAGAATGATCCAGAGTTGCTTAGCGGTCGAGCGTGAAGCCGACCTTAATCGTGACCTGCCAATGAGCGATCTTGCCGTCGTCCAAGTGGCCGCGGGTCTCGGTGATCTGGAACCACCGCATGTTGCGAATGGTCTGGGCAGCCCGTGCTACTGCGTTGCTAACCGCTTCCTCGATGGAGTTAGGACTCGAGCCTGTCAGCTCGATCGACTTATAAACATGATCGCTCACCGCGGAGACTCCTCAAAGAATGCGAAACGTTTGCAGCATTCAATGCCGGTTGGCAGTGGAGGCCGCGTCCTTCAACAACACGGTGAGTGCAATCGCAATGCCGCGAGCCGAGGAAAGTCGCTGACTGGGCTCCAACGCGCTCGACGTGGCATCCAACGAGCCAACCGCCAAGCAAGGCTCAGCCCGGCCCGTTATGATCAACACGCGGTGGTTAGCCCAAACGTGTTATCGCTTGGAGAAGCATGATGATTCGATCTCAACTTGGCCGCTCAATGGCTCACGGCACCGCACTGATCTGCCTGCTGGCAAGCTTGGCTGCCACTGCCTGGAGCCAGCCGCCTGCAGCAAACGCGGAGCATGAAGTGGCCAGCCGCGAACGGGTGCTGACCGGCGGCAAGATCGTGACGGTCGATCCGCAATTTCGCATCGCTGAGGCGATGCGAATCCGCGACAACCGGATCGTCGCCGTGGGCAGCACCGCAGAAGTCCTGCGCGGTGCCGCGGCAGATGCGATCCAGGTGGACCTCGGCGGCCGGACCGTGCTGCCAGGGTTGATCGACTCACATGTCCATGCTCCAGCAGCGGCGGTGTATGAGTTCGATCACCCGCAACCGACGATGAACTCCATCGCCGATGTGCTGGCCTACATCGCCGGCCGCACCGGGGCAGTTCCCGTGGGCCAGTGGATTCGGTTGCAACAGGTATTCGTGACACGGCTGGAAGAGCGGCGTTTTCCCACGCGGCAGGAACTCGACAGCGTCGCTCCGCACCACCCGGTGATCTACCGCACCGGCCCCGATGCCGCCCTCAATTCGCTCGCGCTGCAACTCAGCGGGATCGACCGCGATTACGAGTTGCCTTCGGGCTCCACCGGCAAGATCGAACGCGATCCGCAAACGGGCGAGCCGACTGGAATCTTGCGTGGGGCTTCCCAACACGTCAGCTTCCGCGAAAGTCAACAATCACCGTCATTCGAACAGCACGCCGCCCACCTCCGCCAACTCATCCAGGATTACAACTCGGTCGGGATCACCAGCATCTCCGATCGCTCAGCCACCGACAGCGGCATCGCCCTCTATCAACATCTACTGGACAATGATCAACTGACCTGCCGCGTCTTTCTCTATTACAACATCGATGGCCAGGGAACGCCCGGCCAGGTCCGCCAGCAGATCACAACTGCCGCAAACCATCCGTTGCACGAGGAAAACCGCTGGTTGTGGCTGCGCGGCATCAAGGTGTTTCTCGATGGCGGAATGTTGACCGGCAGCGCCTGGATGCGTGAGCCGTGGGGAGTCAGCCAGATCTATTCGATCAGCGATCCAGAGTATCGTGGCGAATTGAAGATCTCGCCGGAACGTTTGTACCAGATCTCAAAACTGGCACTCGAAAACGGTCTGCAGATGACCGCGCATGCGGTGGGCGACGGCGCCGTCCACGCCCTGCTAGCCGCTTATGCCGAAGTTGACAAGTCACTGCCGGTGAGGCCGCTGCGACCCTGCATCACCCATTGCAATTTCATGTCGCGCGAGGCGATCGGCATGATGGCAGATCTGGGTGTTGTCGCCGACCTACAACCGGCCTGGTTATACCTCGACGGCGCCACGCTGCTGGAGCAGTTCGGCCAGCAGCGAACCGAGTATTTTCAGCCCTACCGCAGCCTGTTTGATGCCGGTGTGATCATCGGTGGCGGATCGGACCACATGCAAAAGATTGGCAGTCTGCGCTCGATCAATCCTTACAACCCGTTTCTCGGCATCTGGACGGCACTGACTCGCCAGCCTCGGCGAATGGCAGAACCACTGCATCCTCAGCAAAGGATCACGCGCGAAGAAGCGATCCGGCTGTACACGATCAACAATGCCTACCTGACGTTTGAGGACCATGAGAAGGGTTCGCTAGAAGCCGGTAAACTGGCTGACTTCATTGTTCTCGACCGTGACATCCTCACCTGCGAACTCGATGAGATCCGCAACATCCGCGTGCTGCAGACGTACGTCGACGGCCGCGTCGTCTATGATGCGGGGCAGTTGTCGCCATAATTGAGCCCGTGGGTTCGTCCACGCATTTTGTGCCTCCTCACTTGGGACTCCTCACTTAGAACATCGACGCTGATCCTCTGGGTGCCATGATCCTGCTGGGTGGCACGCTCCTGAGGAACGAAGGGCGTGCTGGGGAGAACGGCAGGTTCACCACGCAAGGTCTTCCATCGGCTCGGTATCGTTTCCGGCGGCCACGCCAGTCCGATAGTGGAATGGCGTTTGCGTTACTACCGCTGCGGTGACCGAGCACCATCACTCGGTCAATATGTACACCGCAGCCTGCAGGGGGATCTTTCAATGAGATTCATTTCAACTCGCGTTCACGGAATGACGGACTACGTTCTTGGTCTGGTGCTAATTGCAGCGCCCTGGGTGATCGGCTTTGCTAATGGCGGGGCCGAGACCTGGGTGCCGGTGATTCTGGGCGCAGGAGTGATCCTGTACAGCTTGATGACCGCTTATGAAGCGGGAGTCGTGCCGATGATCAGCATGCCTGCCCACTTGGGCCTGGATGCCGCCGGAGGCTTGCTGTTGCTCGCGTCGCCCTGGATTTTCCAGTTCGCCGACATCATTTGGTGGCCACACGTCCTGTTTGGGCTGCTGGAGCTAGGAGCTGCGGCAATGACCGAGACCGTGCCGCGACACCAGCCTCATCATGGGCACGTTCACCATGATCAGCGTACCCCCACGGTCTAGATGACCTGCAAGGGCTCAGCGACAACTCGACACGCCGTGGCACCCATGCCGCGGCGTTCTTGATTTCAGTGCACAAGCACTGCCGAATATTATGCTCTCTGCCCGTTAGAGGCCCCTGCCCTGATGACCGCTGCGCTACATGGGGACTGTCGCGGTGGCCATCGGATCCAGGACAACCTTGATGCACCCGTCTGTTTTCTCACGGAACATCTTATAAGCATAAGGTGCTTCGGTCAGCGGCAAGCGGTGGGTTACGACAAAGCTGGGGTCGATCCTTCCTTGCCGCACGTGCTCGAGCAGTTCGGGTACATAGCGATGCACGTGAGTCTGCCCCGTCTTGATGGTCAGACTTTTATTCATCAGCGCTCCCATCGGGATCTTGTCTGACATTCCACCGTACACACCTGGAATCGAGACCGTGCCACCCTTGCGGCAGCATTCGATCGCCTGCCGCAGCGCATGCGGACGCTCGGTCTCCATGAATAGATTGGTCTTGACCTTATCATAGAGCGACTCCATGGCACGATAGCCGTGCGCTTCCATGCCCACCGCGTCGATGCAGACATCTGGTCCGATACCGCCCGTTAAATCCAGCAACCGTTCAAACACATTTTCGTCATGCATGTCGATGGTGATCGCTCCAACGTCGCGAGCCATCTGCATCCGCTCCGGAACCTTCTTTTCATCATCGATCGCGATCACTTGGTGGGCACCGAGCAGTTGAGCGCTGCGGATCGTGAATTGGCCGACCGGGCCGCAACCCCAGATCGCCACCGTATCATCGGGCTGCACGTTGCACTGTTCGACCGCCATATAGCCGGTCGGAAAAATGTCGCACAGCATCACGAGCTGATGATCCGTCAGATCCTCTGGCATAACTTGGCAGTTCACATCTGCGAAGGGAACTCGCAATAATTCTGCTTGACCTCCGGCGAAGCCGCCGGTGAGGTGCGAATAGCCAAAGATGCCGGCCGTGGAGAAGCCAAACGTCTTTTCAGGCAGATGCGCCTTGGGGTTGGTGTTGTCGCAGCAGCTATACAACTGCCGTTTACAGAAGAAGCATTCGCCACAGGCAATCGGGAACGGAATCACCACGCGGTCGCCGACTTTCACCTTATTGGTGTCGACATCCGGGCCGACTTCCTCCACGATTCCCATCGGCTCATGTCCGAGGATATCGCCTGGTTTCATAAATGGAATGAACCCGTCGACCAGATGCAGGTCCGATCCACAGATGCAGGTCGAGGTGACCCGAATGATCGCATCGCGGCGATTGAGGATCTTAGGGTCAGGAACATTTTCAACATTCACATTATACGGGCTACACCATACCAGCGCTTTCATCATCAGATCCTTTTGTAGGTAGCTGTCCGTTGGGCAACCGCGGTATCACGGCATGAGATACAAATTAAATAAGCCTGGGCTACTGACACATGCCGCGCGGTTGCCCGGCGGTGGTCACCACTTCGCCGGTTTCCATCAAACGCTTGAAGTTGCGCAGGTCTTCGCGGATTTGTTGGTCCGCCGCTTCACCAAACAGCTTGCTGATCCAGTGACCGAGCTGGCCACCAGGAGGCGAATACCTCATCTCCACATGCACCGCGGTGCCACGATCGGCCGGCGCTTTGGTGAAGGTCACAGCGCCGTGGCTTTCGACCGTCGAACCGGGCAGCGACTGCCAAGCGATGCGTGAGTGCGGCTCATCAGCGACCATTTCCGCATCCCACTGCACCTCGCCACCCGCGATCCCCGGAGCATCGGCGATCCAACGGGATAATTTGTCGTCAACGACTTGCACGGACTTCAAATGAGTTAGCATCAGCGGCAGATTTTCCAGCCGCCGCCAATAAGCGTAGAGTTTCTCAGCCGGTTGATTGATCAGAAACGACTCGCTGATCCGAATGCCATCTTCAGCAGGAATATGAGTGCGACCGGCGACGGTGGACGCGCCGATCAAATGATGCGGTTGTTCGTCGACCGTACTGATATCCAGCGCCTGATAGAGGTGGCAGCGGCCCGTCAATCCACGATAGATCATCGCGCCGCCCAGGCCGGCGGCCAGCCAGCCGAACTTATCACGGCGTTCCAGTCCCAGCAGCCCCAGGATCGCACCTGCGGCTAGCGATACCATCCGCTCGCCACTGCCGACATTAACGCCACCGTGCTCACCGGCCGCTTGCCAATCGCTGGCACCGTGACGATCCCACTCCTGTTCGTCGCGGAACATGCGCCGCTGCGCCGCCATGCTCTGCGAATCGCCTGTCCATGGACAAGCCTGGTCTGCTGATGCCATTATTCCCTCCAGGTTCGATTGGTCGCCTACAGCGCAGCGCCAGGTTGGGTTTGCTCCTGCCGCGTCCACTGCCTCACCATCGCGGTTGATTAAGCAATCGATGTACCAAGCCGGGCTATCAAGATCAGAGATGCAGTTCTAAGATTTGCTAGCATATAAGTTAAAGAGTGCGATTTGCCTGCAGCGGCTCATAGGACGTGCATTGGTAGCCCAAGCGGCAGGCAGATGGATCAACTGGGCGTTCAGCGACCAGCGTCTCAGCGATTTGCTGCCGGTTTGTCGCTGCGCTGTCAGCTTTGCTGATTGCGCAGAATAATCCGAAACTGGGTATAGCCTTTGCTCGACAGGGGCGTCCGGCGTTAACCGCTTACCCGTTTCCCCACGTGGAGTTTGAATGATGAGAAAGACACATTTGCGTTTCTTCGTTGCGTCCTGCGTTTTCAGTTTGCTGCCCGCTGGGCTGCAGGCTCAAGAGGCACAAAGCCCGGCCCAATCGCAAAGTCAGTCCCAACAGCGAGAACAGAGCCAACAACGAGAACAGAACCAGCAGCGCGGTCAGGCTCAGCAAGGCGAGCGAGCTCAGCAGAGCAATCAAGCCCAGCGCGACCAGGCTCAGTTGGGCGGCCAGGCTCAAAGTTCGTCCGGCCAACACGCTGGAAAGAGCGTCGAGCACTTTTTCATCAAGAAGTTGATGCTCGGCAACAAGGCCGAAATCGAACTAGGCCAAATGGCGGCTCAAAAGTCTCAGAATGAAGAAGTCAAACAGTTCGCCCAGAAACTGGTACAAGATCACCAGCAGATGAATCAGGAACTGGAACAACTGCAGTCGGGCGGGCAAAGTGGTGCGCGCTCGGCTCAGCCAGCCCAAAGCGATCCAACGCGCTCCGGGCAACTTCAGCCTGGGCAGAGCAACCAGGACCGGCTCGGCCAGGCTCAGAGCAATCAAGCGACACAGCCTGGACAGGATCGCGCTGCTCAGGCACAGCCCGGCCAGTCTCAGCTCGGACAAGCAGGCCAAAGCCAGCCCGGCCAAAGCCGTCCCGGTCAAGACGTTGCCAGCCGCAGTGAAGTTGGACAAGGTCAAGGCCAGGAAATTCCACAACAGTTGACTCAGGTGACCGAGCAGACCGCTCAGAACACCCTGCAGATGGCTCGCCGGATGCTCGAAGAGGCCCAGCAAGGCAAAGAGTTTGATATGACCTTCGTTGGTATGCAGATCGTTAAGCACAGCCACATGGTCGCCGAACTGGACTCCATGAGGAATGTCGGCTCGCCGCAATTCCAACAGTTGGTCAGCAAGGCTCACGCTACGACTCAGCAGCATCTGGACATGGCGAAGGACTTGTCCAAGAAGCTCAGTGGCGATGACCAAGAATCCCGCTCGACCAATCAGCAGCGCAGCGGTCAGGCTCAGCCGAACCCGTCGCAAAACCGTAGCGGTGCTCAGAACCCTAGCGGTTCGCAGGGCAATAACTAAGCTTAGTGACTGATTTTGGGCGATGCCCTGTTAAAACGTCGACCCTCCTTCGCCACCGGCGAAGGAGGGTTTTTTTTTGAAATCGACAGTTCGCCAGTAGCCGTTCGCTTGAGGCGGCTGTCGCGATGCCTTGGACTGGCACGCTCAGATTCTCAAGGATGGGCATGAGCGGCGCGAGTTCTGCTCATGGTTAGTAAGAACCGGACGCTAACGCGTGCCGGCTGATTGAATGTTACCCAGTATCAAGTCCTGTGACGCATCGTTCCGGCATCTAGCGCCGTGTTCGCCGTCTGTGTCACGCGTTCGCGGAGTTGCTCACGATGATCATGAATAGCCGACGCGTGCCGCAGCAAACGCCCGGCGATGTCAACGCTCGGATCGAACAGGAAATGCGAGCCCGTGTTGCTCGGTTTCGCAACGCATCGCCAGCGGTGATCTCGCAACGGCTAGCCGAACTGGAGCAGGAATGGGATATCGAACGAGTGCTCGAAGCCAATGCGGCGACCGTGTCGCTGCTGGGGCTCACGCTTGGAGCCACCCGCGACCGCCGCTGGTTCATGCTGCCAGCGCTGGTCGGCGGCTTCTTATTGCAACATGCTGTGCAAGGCTGGTGCCCACCGCTGGGGGTGTTCCGCCGCATGGGGATCCGGACGCAGCGTGAAATCGACGAAGAACGGTTCGCGCTGAAGGTGCTCCGCGGCGATTTTCGGCACGTCGACAGCGACGATGCTCACCTCGCGTCGACCGATGCGGTGCTGCGTTCGGTCCGCAGGTAAGATTTCTAAGCGCGGGGCGCTTAGGCATGCCGGCTGGTAGGTTCAACCAGCCGGCGCGCGTAAACGCATGTCGTTTTGCAAATCACTCTGAATGATCTGCTTGTCATAATTATCTGCCTGCACTTAAGCAGGTTTATATTAGTCTTGCGGTCAAATCGGTCGCCGCTGTGCGGTTCGTGGTTCGTGAAAGCCGGACGCTAAGGAGCAGATCAAAAATAATTTCTCGATTTCACTCTCCCTCTGGGAGAGTCGAGCCTCAGGCGAGGAGAGGGGCGTTCCTGGCCCTCCCCGGCCGCTACCGCGTCCGACCCTCCCGCGGGGCGGGAGGGTAAAGGCAGTGAAAACAA
>Ga0182747_1001257_pt1 | contig 20085 bp, 20 predicted proteins | sample eDN3rd30CBELigBY_FD_128526 | JGI IMG/M metagenome (GOLD analysis project Ga0182747, IMG submission 128526) | Enriched backyard soil microbial communities from Emeryville, California, USA - eDNA 3rd pass 30_C BE-Lig BY (version 2) (version 2) | ecosystem: Environmental > Terrestrial > Soil >...
GCCGTCGACCGCGACCATCGCATTGTCCTTGGTGATGATCTCCTGCCCCGGAATGTCGAGCACCTGCTCCATCATGTTCACCTTGCGCCCGACGCGGTCGAAGATCGGCATGATGAAGTTGAGACCCGGCTGCGCCGTGTGCGTGTAGCGGCCGAAGCGCTCGATCGTATAGGCATAGCCCTGCCGCACCGGCGTCAGCGCCCAGATCAGGAAGACGAGCGCCAGCACCACCAGCGCGATCGCGAAATACATTGACCATCCCTCCCGCAAAATCGTCCGTGCAAACCGCCTTCCTTATTGCGGCTATGGCGCGGCTGCGCCACAGAAAAGCGCATGACACAGGCCGATTTCGCTCCGCGCTCGCTCCTCTACGTTCCCGCATCCAACGCCCGCGCGCTCGAAAAGGCGCACGCACTCGCCGCCGACATGCTGATCATCGACCTCGAGGATGCGGTGCCGGGGGATCGCAAGGCCGAGGCGCGCGAGGCGATGCGCGCGGCGGTGACGGCGGGCTTTGCCGGCAAGCGGGTCGCGGTGCGGATCAACGGCAGCGGCAGCGCGCATCAGGCGGCCGACCTCGGCGCGGTCGCGGGGCTGGCGCTCGACGCGGTCGTGCTGCCCAAGGTCGACGCGCCCTCCGATCTCGACCCGGCGCGCGGGCTCGGGCTGCCGCTGCTCGCGATGATCGAGAGCCCCGCCGCCATCTATGCCGCGCACGCCGTCGCCGCCGATCCCGCGACCCGCGGGCTGATCGCCGGGCTCAACGACCTCGCGCACGAATTGCGGCTTCCGGACGGCACGGACCGCGGCGCGATGGGCCATGCGATCCAGGCGATCGTCCTCGCCGCGCGCGCGGGCGGCGTCTGGTGCTTCGACGGCGTCTACAACGCGATCGACGACGCGCCGGGCTTCGCTGCCGAGGCGGACGAAGGACGGCGGCTGGGCTTCGACGGCAAAACGCTGATCCACCCGTCGCAGGTCGATCCGTGCAACAGCGCCTTCGCGCCATCGGAGCGCGAGATCGCCGCCGCCGAGGCGCTGGTCGCGGCGGCGACCGGCGGCGCGCAGCGGCACGAAGGACGGATGATCGAGGACATGCACGTCGCCGCGGCACGGGCGCTGCTGGAGCGGGCGGGGCGCTGACAAGCACCTCCCCTTCAGGGCGAGGGGTTGGGGTGGGGTCCATCGGCCTTGCGCAAGGCCGATGGACCCCACCGCTGCGACCAGGCGGCAAGCTGCCAAGTCTCGCTGCCCTCCCCTGAAGGGGAGGGCTCATCTGTGCACCATTCGTCGTTCGGCAAACGCGCCTTGCCTCCCCCGGCGGTCCATGTCATGCGGCCGATCCATGCAGAAGACAGCCTTTCGCGCCGCCGTCGCGGCCATCGCCTTCACCGCTTTCGCGGCCCCCGCCGCCTTCGCCAAGGGCGCCGACGCTCCCGTCACCGAAGCGCAGCTGGCCGAGCATATCCGCATCCTGGCGGGCGACGCCTTCGAGGGGCGGGCGCCGGGCACCGAGGGCGAGGACCGCACCATCGCTTATATCGTCGGCGAATGGGCGAAGGCCGGGCTCGAAGCCGTGCCGGGCAGCGCGACGCCGTGGCTGCAGCCGGTGCCGCTGGTCGAGAGCGAGGCGGTCTCCGGCAGCGCCAGGCTGCGCGTCCACGGCCGCGACTTCGCGCTGGAGGATGACGGCATCATCCTGACCGGCCGCGACCCCGCGGTGACGCTGAAGGACGTGCCCGCGGTGTTCGTCGGCTATGGCATCGACGGCGCGGGCAAGGTCGCGACCGACGTCAAGGGCAAGCTCGCGATCATGCTATTCGACAATCCGCCCTATGGCGACAAGCCGCCGCGCTACCGCGAGCGGCGGCGGATGCTGGCCGAGGCGGGCGCCGCGGCGGTGCTGGTGGTCGCGACCGACGCCGTGCCCTGGGCGCAGCTTCGCGGCGCGCTGGCCGGCAAGACGGTGCGGCCCGCCGAGGAGGCGAGCCAGGGACCGGCGATCAGCGGCTTCCTGTCGCTCGAGGCGTCCGATGCGCTGTTCGCGCGCGCGGGGCAGGACGGCGGCGCGCTGCGCGAGGCGGCGAAGGCGCCCGATTATCGCGGCGTCGCGCTGCCGGTGACCGCCGATTTCGCGGCGACGTCGACCGTGCGGCCCTTCGCCAGCAACAATGTGATCGCGAAACTGCCCGGCGCGAAGCCCGACGGCAAGGCGGTGCTGTTCCTCGGCCACTGGGACCATCTCGGCATCTGCCGCCCCGAAGGAGCGGCCGACCGCATCTGCAACGGCGCGGTCGACAATGCGAGCGGGATCGCGGTGCTGATCGAGGTCGCGAAGCGGCTCGCGAGCGGGCCGCGCCCCGACCGCGACATCTATTTCCTCGCGACCACCGCCGAGGAGAAGGGGCTGCTCGGCGCCGCCTATTTCGCCGACCATCCGGTGGTCCCCTTGGGCGACATCACCGTCGCGCTCAACATCGACACCATCGCCATCTCGCCGCGCGGCACGCCGGTCGCGACGATCGGCCGCGGCCGCCCCGCCTATGACGCGATGGTCCGCGATGTCGCGACCAGGCTCGGGCGCCGGATCGACACCGACGGCGAGGCCGACGCCTTCGTACAGCGGCAGGACGGCTGGGCGCTCGGCGCGAAGGACGTCCCCGCGCTGATGGTCGGCGGCAGCTTTTCCGACATGGGGCTGCTCGAGGCGTTCCTCGGCAGCGACTATCACGGCCCGGGCGACAATTTCACCGACAAGGTGCCGCTCGGCGGCGCGGCGGAGGATGCCGACCTGCACGTCGCGCTCGGGCGGGCGTTCGCCGATACGAAGCGGTGGCCGGGGGCCGCGAAGTAATTCCTCATCGTCATTGCGAGCGAAGCGAAGCAATCCAGAGCGGGTTTACGCTAATCTGGATTGCCGCGTCGCTTCGCTCCTCGCAATGACGAGGAAGGGTTAAGCCGCCTGCTTGGCCCGCTCCGACATTTCCTGATTGAGCATCTCGGCCAGCAGGAAGGCCAACTCCAGGCTCTGCCCCGCGTTGAGTCGCGGGTCGCAGTGGGTGTGATAGCGGTCGGCGAGGTCCATCTGGGTCACGTCCATCGCGCCGCCCGTGCATTCGGTGACGTTCTGGCCGGTCATCTCGATATGGATGCCGCCGCCATGCGTCCCCTCGGCGCGGTGGACGGCGAAGAAGCCGCGCACTTCGGCGAGGATGCGCTCGAAGGGCCGCGTCTTGTAGCCGTTGGGCGTCTTGATGACGTTGCCGTGCATCGGGTCGCACGACCAGACGACGGGGTGGCCCGATTCCTTCACCGCGCGCACCAGCTTCGGCAGATGCGCCTCGATCTTGTCGTGGCCGTAGCGGGTGATCAGCGTCATGCGGCCGGCGACATGGTTCGGGTTGAGCGTGTCGAGCAGGCGCAGCAGCGCGTCGGGCTCGAGGCTCGGCCCGCATTTCATGCCGACCGGATTGCCGATGCCGCGGAGGTACTCGATATGCGCCGAGCCTTCGAAGCGGGTGCGGTCGCCGACCCACAGGAAGTGGCCCGACGTGTCGTACCAGCCGCCGGTGAGGCTGTCCTGCCGGGTGAGCGCCTGCTCATAGGGAAGCAGCAGCGCCTCGTGGCTGGTGTAGAAGCTCGTGCCCTTGATCTGCGGGACGGTTTCTGGAGTCACGCCGCACGCTTCCATGAAGGCGAGCGCTTCGGAAATGCGCGCGGCGGTTTCCTGATATTTCTTCGCCCACGGGCTGCGGTCCATGAAGTCGTGCGTCCAGGCGTTGACCTGGTGCAGATTGGCGTAACCGCCATTCGCGAAGGCGCGCAGCAGGTTGAGCGTCGCCGCCGACTGGTTGTACGCCTTGACCATGCGCGCGGGGTCGGGTTCGCGGCCCTTCGCCTCGAAGCCGATGTCGTTGATGATGTCGCCGCGATAGCTCGGCAGCGAGACGCCCTCGATATCTTCCATGTCGGCCGAGCGCGGCTTGGCGAACTGGCCCGCCATGCGGCCGAGCTTCACCACCGGCATCTTCGACGCGAAGGTCAGGACGACCGCCATCTGCAGGAGGACGCGGAAGGTGTCGCGGATGTTGTTCGGGTGGAATTCCGCGAAGCTCTCGGCGCAGTCGCCGCCCTGGAGCAGAAAGGCCTTGCCCTCCGCGACGCGCGCGAGCTCGCTCGTCAGTTCGCGCGCTTCGCCGGCGAAGACGAGCGGCGGATAGCTCGCGAGCTCGCGTTCGGCCGCTTCGAGCGCGGCGCCGTCGGCGTAGGTCGGAAGCTGGCGCGCCTCGTGCGAACGCCAGCTATGCGGTTGCCATGTTTTCGTCATCTCTATCGTCTTCTGCATCAAAACCCGAATCGCGCGCTGCCTTGGCGCGAACGCACCGGGGAAGCAAGGGCAAGGAAATTAGCATTGTCCGCGCTTTTGCGCACCTATGCTTTTCTTGAGGCGCGGAAACTGCTAATTTGCTGCCGCTCCCGAAGGGATGGCGGATGGCAGGGAATGCCGGGCTGGGGTCGCGTCCAGCGTTCGGTAATCGGTAACCTTATATATCTAAGGGTTCTAACCACCAGGCAGCGACGCGAAACGATACAGGCTATGGCGAATTTCAACCCCGCGTGGTTCGGCTATGGGGCGCTGCTGTTGCTGCTGGCGACCTGTTTCGCCGCGCGTATCGAGCAGGTGCGCCTGGGCGTCGCCGCGGCGGCGCTGCTCGCGCTGCCGATCGCGGTCTTCACCTGGCATGGCGTCGGCTACGCGCTGCTGTTGCTGGCGATCCTGGCGGTGAACGGCGCGCTCGCGGCGCGCGGCTGGCTGCGCGACGCCGGCATCCGCTTCTCGCCCGAGGAGCAAGCGCTGCGCGCGCTGCACTTCGCCGATCTCGGCCCCGCCGGCGTCCGGCGCCTGATCGACCAGGGGCACTGGATTTCGGCCAAGCGCGGCGAGGTGCTGATCCGCGAGAATCAGGCGGCGCCCAGCCTCTTCTACCTCGCCGAAGGCCGCGCGCTGATCCAGCGCGACGGCGCGGAGGTCGGGACGCTGACCGACGGCGCGCTGATCGGCGAGGCGACGGTGCTCGACGGCGCCCACGCGACGGGCACGGTCACGCTGACCACCAACGCGCGGCTGTGGTTCGTGCCCGCGGCGGCGCTGCGCGCCTATCTCGCCGCCAATCCCGACATCGCCGCGGCGCTGCACCAGGGCTTCGCGCGCGCGCTGCGCGGCAAACTGGCGAGCGCCAACACGCGCATTGCCGACATGCCGCCGCTCTCCTAGAGTCGCCGGATGGCACTGACTCTCTATGGCATTCCGAACTGCGACACGGTGAAGAAGGCGCGGCGCTGGCTGGACGGCGCGGGCGTTTCCCATCGCTTCCACGATTTCCGCAAGGACGGGCTCGATCCCGCGAAGCTGCAGGGCTGGATCGACGCGGTCGGCTGGGAAAAGCTGCTCAACAAGGGCGGAACGACCTTCCGCAAGCTGCCCGATGCCGACAAGGCGGGGCTCGACGCGGCGAAAGCCAAGGCACTGATGCTGGATCAGCCGGCGATGATCCGCCGCCCGGTGGTCGAGGCGGAGGACGGCGTCAGCGTCGGATTTTCCGAGAGCGACTGGCAGGCCCGCTTTGCGGCATGAGGCGCTGGCGCGTCGCGTCGCTCGCGCTGCTGGCGCTCGCGGGCTGCGGGGCTGAGCCGATGGCGGCGGCACCCACGCGCGACGGCAAGCCGCCGATCGTCATCGCGCATCGCGGCGCGTCGGGCGAGCGGCCCGAGCATACACTGGCGAGCTATGAGCTGGCGATCGAGCAGGGCGCCGACTTCATCGAGCCCGATCTGGTGCTGACGAAGGACGGGGTGCTCATCGCGCGGCACGAGAATGAGATTTCGGAGACCACCGACGTCGCCGGCCATCCCGAGTTTGCGGATCGAAGGGCGACCAAACGGATCGACGGCAAGGAGGTCACGGGCTGGTTCACCGAGGATTTCACCCTTGCCGAATTGAAGACGCTGCGCGCGAAGGAGCGTATCCCGAAGCTGCGCGGGACCGCCAACGACGGCAAGTTCGAGATTCCGACCTTCGAGGAGATTCTCGACCTTCTCGCCCGCGTCAACAAGGCGCGCGCGCATCGGGTCGGCGTCTATCCCGAGACCAAGCATCCGAGCTATTTCGCCGCGATCGGCCTGCCGCACGAGGCGCCCTTGCTCGCGCTGCTGGTCAAATATGGCTATCGCGGGCGCGTCGCGCCGGTGTTCATTCAGAGCTTCGAGGTCGGCAATCTGAAGGCGATCCGGGCGAAGAGCGACCTGCCGCTGATCCAGCTGATGGACGGCGAGGGCGGGCCGGCCGACGATCCGAAATCGAGCTATGCCGCGATGGCGACGCCCGCGGGGCTGAAGGCCGTCGCTGCCTATGCCGACGGCATCGGGCCGAACAAGGACATGATCATCCCGCGCGGCACGCTGGGGACGCTCGGCGAGCCGACCTCGCTCGTGCGCGATGCCCATGCCGCGGGGCTCAAGGTGCATCCCTGGACCTTTCGCCGCGAAAATTACTTCCTGCCGCTCGCCGACAAGGGCGGCATCAATCCCGCCGGCCACGGTGATCTGGCGGCCGAGATCCGCGCCTATCTGAAGACCGGCATCGACGGCCTGTTCAGCGACAACCCGCGCGAGGCCGTTCCCGCGGTGAAACAAGGAGAAACGCGATGACCGAACGCGCTTTGGGCCAGAGTGGCCTTTCGATCCGCCCCTTCGTGCTCGGCGGCAATGTCTTCGGCATGACCGCCGACCGCGCCGCGAGCTTCGCGGTGCTCGACCGCTTCGTCGAGCATGGCGGCGGAATGATCGACACCGCCGACGTCTATTCGGCGTGGGTGCCGGGGCACAAGGGCGGCGAATCGGAAACCATGATGGGCGAATGGCTGAAGGCGAGCGGCGCGCGCGACCGGATCCTCATCGCGACCAAGGTCGGGATGATGGAGGGCGGGCTGAAACCCGACCGCGTCCGCGCGGCGGTGCAGGGTTCGCTCGACCGGCTCGGCGTCGATGTCATCGACCTCTATTTCGCGCACAAGGACGATCCCGACGTGCCGCTCGATGAAATGCTCGGCGCGTTCGGCGAGCTGGTCGATGCGGGCACCGTGCGCGCGATCGGCGCGTCCAACTATTCGGCCGAGCGGCTCGCCGAGGCGCTGCGCGTGTCGGCGGAGACGGGGTTGCCGCGCTTCACGGTGATGCAGCCCGAGCTCAACCTGCTCGACCGCGACCAGTATGAGGGCGCGCTGCAGGAACTGTGCATCGCCGAGGGGCTGGGCGTCGTCACCTATTTCAGCCTCGCCTCGGGCTATCTCTCGGGCAAGTATCGCGATGCGGGCGACCTGTCGAAGAGCCCCCGCGGCGCGCGCGTCCAGCCCTATATGGAGGGGCGCGGGCCGGCGGTGCTTGCGGCAATGGAACGGATCGCGGGCGAAACCGGCGCGACGCTGCCCCAGATCGCGCTCGCCTGGGTCGCGGCGCAGCCCGGCGTCACCGCGCCGATCGCGAGCGCGACGAGCGTCGAACAGCTCGACGAGATCATGGGGAGCGAGGCCCTGCGCCTGTCGCCGGAGCAACTCGCGGCGCTGACCGAGGCGGGACGGGGGTAAACGTCGCCAGAATCCTCCCTGCCGCGCAGCGGTGGGGAGGGGGACCGCCGCGAAGCGGTGGTGGAGGGGCCGCGAGCGTAAGCGAGCGCTGCGCGCTCGGCCCCTCCGTCAGCCGCTTTGCGGCTGCCACCTCCCCATCGCTGCGCGACGGGGAGGATCTTATGGTCGCTTCGGTCGATTCCGGAAAAGACGCATTGGACGGGCGAAGCTGAGGAGCCGACACCGAATGGGCCCTGATCCTAGTCGAGCGCGCAGCTTGCGCCGCCGATCGCGCGTTCGGTCAGGAAGGCGTCGATCGCCTCCAGCGCCGCCTTATGCGCGGGGGCGTTGAAATCGGTGGGCGCCCTGGTGCTGCCGGGATCGTCGACCGGGTGCGCGACGTCGAAGCGGTGCCCGGCGCCGGGATAGAGGTTGAGGACGAACGGATATTCGGGATTGCGGACGCGGTTCGCGGCGAGCGCTTCGAGCCGTTTCGCGGGTGCGGTGCCGTCGTCCGTGCCTTGCAGCGCCAGCACCGGCAGCCGCTGCGGCCAGGGCGAGGGCTGGCCGCGCACCGAGGGGTAATAGACGATCGCGGCGCGAAAGCCGCTGTCGGGGCCGCCCGGCGTCGAGGCGAGCGTCAGCGCGCCTTCGCCGCCACGCGACCAGCCAATGACGATGCCGGGGCAGCGCATGTCGAAGCGGCCCGCTGCGCGCAGCCTGGCGAGCGCGTCGATGGCGATCGCCGCCCGCTTCTCGCCCGCCGATCCCGGCGGCTTCAGCCGCTTGAGCGCCGCATCGTCGTCGACGACCAGCACGTCGATCCCGCGCTGGTTGAGGAAGGCCGCGAGGTCGGCATATTGGTTGCCGAGCGCGAGTTTTCCGACTCCCTCGGCGCGCGGGAAGAAGATCGCCCACGGACGCGGTTTCGCATCGGCGGCAGCGGGGATCAGATGCAGGTCGGCGGGCGGCGCGTCCTGCGCCCCGGCAGGCGCCACGGCGAGGAGGAGAGGGAGGCAGAGCAGCGATAGCGGGCGCATGACCGAGTCCTTTCCGTCCGCCGCTTTTACGCTTGTTCGCTCTACCGGCCAAGCCGCGGCCTCAGCTCTCGTCCCATTGGAACACCGCCTCGAGCGGCCTGCCGAAGACGCGCGCGATGCGGAAGGCGGCCTCGAGCGACGGCGAATATTTGCCCTGTTCGATCGCCGCGATCGTCTGGCGCGTCACGCCCACCCGCTCGCCGAGTTCGCCCTGCGTCATCTCGCCCGCCAGAAAGCGCAGCGTGCGGATGTGGTTGGTGAAGGGCGGCCTCGCCACGTCGATGTTTCCTTCCGGCCGTTGCGGCGCCTCATGTCTGTTGTATTTAACATAGAGTAAAGAAATAATAACACAAACAGCGGAACCGCTTTTGCACTGCAACATTCGGGTCTAAGCCGCGCGCCATGTCCACGCTCCCCAAAACGCTCACCCTTCCCACCTCCACCAGCCGCGCCAATCCGACGCCGCAGCCGATGAAGCGACTGACGGTGCCGCGGATTCGCCAGCGCAAGGGCGGCGAGCCGCTGGTCATGCTGACCGCCTATACCGTCCGCATGGCGCAGCTTCTCGACCCGCATTGCGACATGCTGCTCGTCGGCGATTCGCTCGCGCAGGTGATTTATGGCCTGCCGCACACCGTCGGGGTGACGATGGAGATGATGTCGCTGCACGGCGCGGCGGTCGTGCGCGGCAGCTATCACGCCGCGGTCATCGTCGACATGCCCTTCGGCAGCTATGAGGGCAGCCCCGAGCAGGCGTTCGACAATGCCGCGCGGCTGCTCAAGGAAACCGGCGCCGCCGCGGTCAAGGTCGAGGGCGGCAAGGTGCTCGCACCGACGATCGAATTCCTGACCCAGCGCGGCATTCCGGTGATGGGCCATGTCGGGCTGACGCCGCAGGCGGTCAACATCCTCGGCGGCTATGGCGTGCGCGGCAAGAGCGACGAGGAAGCGCGTTCGATCGTCGAGGATGCAATCGCCGTCGCGCAGGCCGGCGCCTTTTCGATCGTCATCGAGGGCGTGCTCGAATCGATCGCGGTCGAGATCACCAACAAGGTCGCCTGCCCGACGATCGGCATCGGCGCCTCGGCGCAGTGCGACGGGCAGGTGCTGGTGACCGACGACATGCTCGGCATGTTCGAACGCGTCCCCAAATTCGTGAAGCGGTTCGGGGATATGGCGGGCGTCGTCAGCGGCGCCGTGCAGGAATATGCGGACCAAGTCAGGTCCCGTTCATTCCCGACCGAGGATCAGATCTACGCCGGTTGACGGCGGCCGCGCCGCACCTGCCGGGGCCAAGTGAATCGCTTGGCCTTTTCCGGCGCCCCCGCTAAGGAGGCGACCGGCGGGACGCGTGCCCGAAAGCCGGATGGACGAGATGGAGGTTTGATTGGCGCTGAGCCCGACCAATAATGCCGCGCTGTTGCAGGAAGTCGACGAAGCCGTCCGCAAGGACCGGCTCGATTCGATCTGGAAGAATTACGGGCGCTGGATCGTCGCGGCGGTGATCGCGGCGGTGCTCGCCTTCGGCGGCTATCTGTTCTGGAACCACCAGCAGGAAGCGAAGCGCGGCGAACAGGCCGAGGCGCTGCTCGCGGCGTTCGACAAGGCGAAGACGAGCCAGCCGCGCGCCGCGGCCGCCGAGCTCGACAAGCTGATCGCCGACGGTGGCCCCGCCTATCGCGCCGCGGCGCTGCTCCAGCAGGCGAATCTGAAGGCGCAGACGGGCGATCTCAAGGCGGCGGCCGGGCTGATGGCGAAGGTCGCCGGGGACACCAAGGTCGACCAGTCGCTGCGCGACCTCGCGCTCATTCGCCAGACCGCCTTCGAATATGACACGCTGAAACCCCAAACGGTGATCGCGCGCATGAAGCCGATGGTCGATGCCAAGGACCCGGCGTCGAGCTGGTTCGCGAGCGCCGCGGAGCTGAGCGCGATCGCGCATTACCAGCTCGGCCAGTTCGATCAGGCGGGCGATCTGTACGGCCGCATCGCCAAATTGCCCGATATTCCCCAGTCGCTGCAGTCGCGCGCCGTCCAGATGGCGGGGATGCTGGGCGTCGATGCGGTCGCGGATCGCGCGACCGACAGCGCCGCAGCCGAAACGAAAGGCGATGCCGCGCCCAAGGCAGCGGCCGCGAAGAGCGAGGAAGCCAAATAGGATGAAGAGCCGGTATGTATTCTACGCGGCGCTGCTGACGCTGCCGCTGGCGGGTTGTGGCGTGCTGAAGGGCGACGGCGGGCCGAAGACCCCGACCGTCGGCGATCGCATCTCGATCCTGTCGAACGACAACAGCATCAAGGTCGATCCCGCGCTCGCCGAGGCGGCGGTCGTGCTGCCCGAACCGGTGGTCAACGCCGCCTGGGCGCAGTCGGGCGGCAATGCGTCGAAATCGATGGGCCACCTCGCGCTCGCCGCGTCGCGCAGCCAGGTGTGGAGCGCGACGATCGCGGGCAGCACCAAGAAGCAGCGCCTCGCTTCGTCGCCGGTCGTCGCCGACAACCGCCTGTTCGTCGTCGACACCGACGCGGTCGTGTCGGCCTTTGCCGCCGACACCGGCGCGAAGCTGTGGAGCGCCGCGATCGGCAGCACCGGGAAGGATTTCCAGGATTCGCTGTTCGGCGGCGGCGCCGCGGTCGATGGCGATATCGTCTATGCGACCAGCGGCGTCGGTGACGTCGCCGCGCTCAAGGCGAGCGACGGGTCGGTGATCTGGAAGGTCAAGCCCGCGGGGCCGCTGCGCGGCGCGCCGACGATCGCGTTCGGGGGCGTCTATGTGATCACCCAGGACAATCAGATCCTCGCGCTCAATGCCGCCAACGGCGCGGTGCTGTGGCAGGCGACCGCCTCGCTCGAAGCGGGCAGCGTGTTCGGCGCGGCCTCGCCCGCCGCGGGCGAAGCGACGATCGTCGCGGGCTTCTCGTCGGGCGAGGTTCAGGCCTATCGCTACGAGAATGGTCGCGACCTCTGGGAGGATGCGCTCGCGCGGACCTCGATGGCGCTGTCGGTCTCGACCCTGACCGACGTCGACGCCGATCCGGTCATCGACCGCGGCCGCGTCTTCGCGCTCGGGCAGGGCGGCCGCATGGCGAGCTATGAGCTCAACACCGGCCAGCGCACCTGGGAAATCTCGATCGCGGGCATCTCGACCCCCTATGTGGTCGGCGAGTGGGTCTATGCGATGACCGACGATGCGAAGCTGCTCTGCGTCGCGCGCGGGTCGGGCAAGATCCGCTGGATCCAGCAGTTGCGCCGCTATCGCGTCGAGACCGAAAAGAAGAAGAAGGATCCGATCCGCTGGACGGGGCCGATTCTCGCCGGCGGACGGCTGATCGCGGTGAACAGCGAGGGCGAGCTCGCCGAATTCTCGCCGACCGACGGATCGACGCTCGCGACGACCGATTTCAAGACGCCGCTGTCGCAGACCCCGGTGGTCGCGAACCAGACGCTCTACATTCTCGCGGACGACGGACGTATCACCGCCTGGCGGTAACAGGGGGCGAGGCCGCGCGGCCTCGCCGGCAGATAGGATAATATCATGGCGCGATCCGCGACGATCGCCATTGTCGGCCGGCCCAATGTCGGCAAATCGACGCTGTTCAACCGGCTGGTCGGCAAGCGCCTCGCGCTCGTCGACGATCAGCCGGGGGTGACGCGCGACCGGCGCGAGGGCGACGGCAAGCTGTTGGGGCTCGAATTCCGCATCGTCGATACCGCGGGTTTCGAGGATCATGACGCCGCGACGCTGCCCGGCCGGATGCGGGTGCAGACCGAGAAGGCGGTGCGCGAGGCCGACGCCGCGCTGTTCATGATCGACGGTCGCGCCGGGGTCACCCCGCTCGACGAGGAAATCGCGCGCTGGCTGCGCAGCGAGGACACGCCGATCATCCTGATCGTCAACAAGGCCGAGGGCAAGCAGGGCGAAACCGGCCTGATGGAAAGCTATTCGCTCGGCTTCGACAACCCGATCGCGTTCAGCGCCGAGCATGGCGAGGGCGTGGTCGACCTGTTCGACGCGTTGCGCCCGATCGTCGAGGCTTATGACGCGGCCGAAGGCGAAGCGCCGCCCGCACTCGAAGGCGACGAGGATGAGGACGCGCCGCTCGGCCCGATGAAGCTCGCGATCGTCGGGCGGCCCAATGCGGGCAAGTCGACGCTGATCAATCGCATGATCGGCGAGGACCGCCTGATCACCGGACCCGAGGCGGGGATCACCCGCGATTCGATCCGCGTCGACTGGCAGTGGGAACAGGACGGCGAGGTCCACGAAATCCAGCTGTTCGACACCGCGGGGATGCGCAAGCGCGCCAAGGTGCAAGACAAGCTGGAGAAATTGTCGGTCGCCGATGCGCTCCACGCGGTCGATTTCGCCGAGGTCGTCGTGCTGCTGCTCGACGCCACCAAGGGGCTGGAGGCGCAGGACCTGCGGATCGCCGACCGGGTGCTGCAGGAAGGGCGCGCGCTGATCGTCGCGCTCAACAAATGGGACATCGCCGAAGACCCCTCGTCGCTGTTCAACGGCGTGCGGGCTGCGCTCGACGACGGGCTCAGCCAGGTCAAGGGCGTGCCCGTGCTCAGCATTTCGGGCGCGACGGGAAAGGGCATCGACACGCTGGTCCGCGTCGCGTTCGAACAGCGCGCGATCTGGACCAATCGCGTCTCGACCGCGAAGCTCAACCGCTGGTTCGAGGGAGCGGTCGACGCCAACCCGCCGCCGGCGCCGGGCGGCAAGCGGATCAAGCTGCGCTATATCACCCAGGCGCGCACCCGACCGCCGACCTTCGTGGTCTTCGGCACTCGCACCGACGCGCTGCCGGGAAGCTATGAACGCTATCTGGTCAACGGCATGCGCAAGGAACTGGGCTTCCAGGGCGTCCCCGTTCGCCTCAACTTCCGCAATTCGCGCAATCCCTATGACGAATGAACCGGCCGCCGCGGTGGTCGATGCGCGCGGCATGCGCTGTCCGTGGCCGGCGCTGCGCCTCGCGCGCGCGATGCGCAGCGAGCATCATGTCGTCCTGCTCGCCGACGATCCGCAGGCGGCGCGCGAGGTCGCGGCGCTCGCCGCCGGTCATGGCTGGACGGTCGACGCCGAGGGCGAGGGGCGCTGGCGGGTCGGCCGCTGACCCGTTCCGGGACGCTTCGCGCGGCGCCGCGCCGGCCGTAACGGCTTTTTTACCCAAGTTCGTCATGGAGGACGTCAGGGACCAAGGACCAAATTGAACACCAAGGGACGAAACATTGGACGAGATCCTGGTCGATTGGGATGAATTCCGCGCGACGCGCGCCCAACTGGGCGCCGCTTTCGTCCGGATTCTCGGCTATTTTCGCGAGGACGGCACCAAGTCGGTGGCCGTGATCGAAGAGGCGATGCGCGCGCGCGACGCGCGGGGTCTCGTCATGCCGGCGCACACGCTGAAGAGCGAAGCGCGGCAGTTCGGCGCCGAAAAGCTGGGCGAACTGGCCGAGGATATCGAGATGTTCGGCCGCCGCTGCGTCGAATCACAGGTTAGCCCCGAGGAATATCTGCCGCGCGTCGTCGAGCTGCGATCCTTGTTCGAAAAGACGCTCGCCGCGCTCGAGCGCGAGGCCAATCCGCTGGTCCAGCGCCGCCCCGCGAGCTTCGGCAGCGCCGTCGGTTACTGAGCCGGGACCCGCCGCAGCATCGGTTGCAGCTTCGCGCGCGACAGGCTGCGCCACAGCCATTCGAACGGGCCATAGTGAAAGCGGTCGAGCCACGGTTTCGACCAGAGCAGCATCGCGGCCCACATGCCGAAGCAGAAGAGATAGAGCGCGGCGCGGCCGACGCCGCCGAACAGGCCGAGACCATAGCCGTAGAAGATCGTCGTCATCACGATCGACGTCGTCAGATAGTTGGTGAAGGCCATGCGCCCCGCCGCGGCGAGCCGCGCGCGCACCGCGTCGCTCGCCGCGACTCGGATCAGCCACAGGATGAGCGCCGCCCAGCCGAAGGTCATGACGATGTCGAACGGCATCGACAGCGCCGCCGTCCCCCCGAACACCGCCACGCCGTCGAAACCGGAGTTCCTCTGATAGACGGCGAGGGCGGCGAGCGGCGGTGCGGCGACGAGGAAGCAGATGATCGCCCATTTCAGATAGCGCGCCACCGGCCACTCGCCGGTCAGCATCCGCGATTTGAACAGCGCCATGCCGGCGAGCATCAGCCCCATGCTTTCCCAAAGCATCATGATCAGGCCCTGCACCGGCTCGCCCGCGGTCTCGGTGGTGCGATGCGTGACGATCGAGCCATAGCTGCCGAGATAGAGCGCGACGTCCTTCGCATAATCCGGCGAATTCGCGCCCATCGCCGCATCGATCTGGTCGAGCGCGGTGCGCATCCCGGCGGCGCCGTCGCCCGGCAGCGCGCCCGCCTGCGCGGCGAGGAGCGAACTCCAGAGCGCGAAGAAGAGCGCGGCGCCGATCAGGAAGAAACCGGCCGCCCACCAGCCGAGCGCCTTCACGGAGAGGCGGCGGAATGGGAAGAGCAATAGGCCGCACGCGGCGTAGAGGAACAATATGTCGCCGAACCACATGAAATAATAATGCGCGAGCCCGAACAGCGCGAGCCAGAGCATCCGCGCATAATGGGCGCGCAGCGGGCTGCGCCCCGACGCCTCGGCGCGCTCGACGACGAGCAGCGTGCTCGCACCGAACAGCATCGAGAACAGTCCGCGCATCTTCGAATCGACGAATATGAAATTGAAGAACCAGGCCGCGAGGTCGGCGGTGCCTGGCGGTCCGCCCGCGGCGGGGTTCGAATAGGCCGAAAAGGGCAAGGCGAAAGCGACGATATTCATCGCCAATATGCCCATCACCGCGACGCCCCGGATCGCGTCGAGGCTTTGATAGCGCGTTCCGGTCGCTTCGGTCATCGTCCCCCCGCTGTATTGCCAATATACTACGCTGCGCGGCGGTTGCCGTCCAGATGCGATTCGGTATTGACACTTGTGTCAGTAGTGTTATCTCTCGCGCGACATCGATTCTGCGCGAGACATGAAATGATCACTCTGCCGCTCTCCCACCCCGACCGCACCGACGCCGGCTTTCGTCCGCTCAAGGCGCTGCACCATTTCCGCAAGCTGATCGCCGACAAGGAGGACACCGAGCAGGTGTTCCACATCATCGACGCGCTGCGCGACAAGCGGTTCGGCCGCTCGGTCGAAAAGTTCTTCGCGACCACCGAAGGAAAGAAAATCCTTGCGGAACGGCCCTATCTGCCCGCGATGCTCGACGATCACGACGCGCTGCGTCGCCTGCCCGAGGGCAGCGTCGGGCGCGTCTATGTCGACTTCATGGAGCGCGAGGGGCTGACCGCGCAGGGGCTGGTCGACGAATCGCTGAAGTTCCGCCGCGACAAGCCGAGCTATGACGACATGCTCGAGCTCTACGGCAACCGGTTGCGCGACACGCACGACCTGTTCCACATCCTGACCGGCTACGGCCGCGACGCGCTCGGCGAGCAATGCGTGCTCGCCTTCTCCTACAGCCAGACCCCGAGCTGGGGGACGCTGTTCATCGCCTGGGCCGGCGCGCGGGAGATCCGCAAGGGCTTCGGCCGCCGCTATCCGATCTACGCCGCGGTTCGCGAGGGACAGCGCATCGGCCGCGCGGCGCAGCAGATCGCGCACCAGGACATAAGAGCGCTGCTCGCCGAGCCGCTCGACGCCGCGCGCGCGCGCCTGGGGATCGCCGAGCCGGCCGTCTACAAGCAAGTCCACGCGATGATGCGCGCCGAGGGGATCGATCCCTATGACCTGCTCGGAACCAAGGCGGCCGAGGCCGCGGCGTTAGCGGCGCAGCCGGAGCTGGCGAAGGCGGCCTGACGGCCGCCGCCGTCATCCACCCAATTTCGCGATCAGCGCCTGCGCCGCTGCGGGATTGCGCACCTTCGCGCCCGCGATGAAGAAGAGATAGACGTCGCGGTCGCCCTTCGCCCAATCGCGCGCGCGCTTCGCCCAGGCGTCGAGCGCCTTGTCGTCGTAGCCGGTTTCGACGTCTTCCTGACTGCGCTGCAGCCGCGCATAGGTGAAATCCGCCGTATCCTCGTCGATGCAGGGAAATTCGTCGCTGTCGGCGAAGACGATTCCCATGTTCCGCTCGCGCGCGAGGTCGACGAAGGCCGGGTCGCGGAAGCTTTCGTGACGCACCTCGAGCGCGTGGCGGAGCGGCAGGCCGTCCTGCGTTTCGGGCAGCAGGTCGAGAAAAGCCGCGAAATCGTCGCGCTCGAACTTTTTCGTCGCCATGAACTGCCACAGGATCGGCCCGAGCCGGTCGCCGAGCCGCGTCAGCCCCTGCGTCAGGAATTTCTCGATCGAACCCGCGCCTTCGGCCAACACCTTGCGATTGGTCGCGAAGCGCGACGCCTTGACGCTGAACCTGAAACCATCGGGCACCGCTTCGGCCCAGCTGGCAAAGGTTTCGGGCTTCTGGCTGCCATAATAGGTGCCGTTGATCTCGATTCCCGTCAGATGCTGCCCGGCATATTCGAGCTCGCGCTTTTGCGGATGGCCGGGCGGATAGAAGGGGCCGCGCCACGGCTCATAGGTCCAGCCCCCGATTCCCACGTAGATGCCCATGGTCCATCACTCCTGCGAAGCCGCCTCCGGCATCGTCCAGCCCGCCACCCGCCGCCGCACCGCCGCGGCGAGTTCGTCCATCGTCGCGACCTGCTCGACGCCATAGCGTTCGGCGGTGATATCGACATTGCCCTTGCGCCAAAAGCCCTCGGGACAGAGCAGGATCAATTTCCCGCCGCGTGCATGCAACCCCGTTTCGAGCAGGCTGATCGGGCTCTGCGATCCGGGCGCAAGATACATGACGATGATGTCGGCCGCTTCGAGCGCGCCGAGTTCCCATTCGACCTGGCGGCGAAATTCGGATTCTTCTGCGACAGGCTTCCAGTCCGGATTCCAGTCGGCTCGCCGCGGGTTGAGGAACACCACATCGAGATCGCCGAGCGCCCGGACGAGGTCCGCCTGCCAGTCGGCCGTACGCCCCATGTCGATGCTGCCGCCGAGAAAGATGCGCGGCCGATCGTGTCCGGCCGGCAACGGCTGCGGCGAGGTCACGACGGACGGCGCGGCATAAGCGGGCGCGCCGACCGCGAGCAGGGCAAGGGCGGTCAGCGCCGCGCGCATCATGCGAGCGCCGCGTCGGCCCCCATCAGCGCCGGAAAGAAGCCCTCATGCGCGTCGCGAAGCTCGGCAAGCGTCACCTGGTGATCGCTCTCGGGCAGCTCGAAGACGATGCGGTCCTTGATCGTGCGGCCGAGCGGGTCGACCGGCACGTCGGCGCGGCCCGCAGCGTCGAGGAAGTCGGCGAGGCAGGTGTCGCAGACGGTGACGAGGTAAAGGCCCTGATCTTCGCCGAAGAAGCTCTCGGCGATGCCGAAGGGCTGCTCTTCGCTGACGAGGACACCGATGTTCGACTTGAGCGCCATTTCGGCGAGCGCCACCGCGACACCGCCGTCGGAAACATCGTGGCAGGCGGTGATCCAGCCCGCATTGATCGCGCCGCGGATGAAGTCGCCGGTGCGCTTTTCGGCTTTCAGGTCGACGGGCGGCGGCGGGCCTTCCTCGCGGCCGAGGATTTCGCGCAGCCACACCGACTGGCCGAGGTGCCCGGCGCGCTCACCGACCGCGAGCACGATGTCGCCGGTGCGCTTGAAGCCGATGCCGACCGCCTTCGACAGATCGTCGATCACGCCGACGCCGCCGATCGCGGGGGTCGGCAGGATCGCGCTGCCGCCGCCGGTCGCCTTGCTCTCGTTATAGAGGCTGACGTTGCCCGACACGATCGGATAGTCGAGCGCGCGGCACGCCTGGCCCATGCCGTCGAGGCAGCCGGTGATCTGGCCCATGATCTCGGGGCGTTGCGGGTTGGCGAAGTTGAGGCAGTTGGTGATCGCGAGCGGCGTCGCGCCAACCGCGGTGATGTTGCGCCAGGTTTCGGCGACCGCCTGCTTGCCGCCCTCGACGGGGTCGGCGTAGCAATAGCGCGGGGTGCAGTCGGTGCTCATCGCGAGCGCGCGGTTGGTGCCATGGATGCGGACGAGCGCGGCGTCGCCGCCGGTCTGCACCGTGTCGGCGCCGACCTGGCTGTCATACTGCTCCCAGATCCAGCGGCGGCTGGCGATGTCGGGGGTGCCCATCAGTGCCTTGAGGTCGGCGGCGAGGTCCTGGGTCTCGGGGACGTTCGTCAGCGGCGCGGCCTTCGGGGTTGGGACATGCGGCCGGTCGTAAAGCGGCGCGTCGTCGGCGAGCGGAGCGAGCGGGATGTCGCAGACGATCTCGCCTTTATGCTCGAGCACCATGCGCCCGGTATCGGTGACGGTGCCGATGACCGCGAAGTCGAGTTCCCATTTGTGGAAGATCGCGGCGGCGAAGTCCTCGCGGCCGGGCTTCAGCACCATCAGCATGCGTTCCTGGCTTTCCGACAGCATCATCTCATACGCCGTCATGCCGGTCTCGCGCTGCGGCACGTCGTCCATCTTGAGGTGGAGGCCGACGCCGCCCTTCGAGGCCATTTCGACCGACGAGCTGGTCAGCCCCGCGGCGCCCATGTCCTGGATCGCGACGATCGCGTCCGACGCCATCAGTTCGAGACACGCCTCGATCAGCAATTTCTCGGTGAAGGGGTCGCCGACCTGCACGGTCGGGCGCTTCTCCTCGGCGTCCTCGCCGAAGTCCGCCGACGCCATCGTCGCGCCGTGGATGCCGTCGCGGCCGGTCTTCGAGCCGACATAGACGATCGGATTGCCGACGCCCGAGGCGGCCGAATAGAAGATCTTGTCCTGCTCGGCGACGCCGACGGTCATCGCGTTGACGAGGATATTGCCGTCATAGGCCTTGTGGAAATTGACCTCGCCGCCGACCGTCGGCACGCCGACGCAATTGCCATAGCCGCCGATGCCGTGGACGACGCCCGAGATGAGGTGCTTCATCTTCGGATGGTCGGGACGCCCGAAGCGCAGCGCGTTGAGGTTCGCGACCGGCCGCGCGCCCATGGTGAAGACGTCGCGCAAAATGCCGCCGACCCCGGTTGCCGCGCCCTGATAGGGTTCGATGTACGACGGGTGATTGTGGCTCTCCATCTTGAAGATCGCGGCGAGCTTCTTGCCGTCCGCACCTTCGCCGATGTCGATGACGCCGGCATTCTCGCCGGGGCCGCAGATCACCCAGGGGGCCTCGGTCGGCAGTTTCTTCAGATGGATGCGCGAGCTTTTATAGCTGCAATGCTCGGACCACATGACCGAGAAGATGCCGAGCTCGACGAGGTTCGGCTCGCGCCCGAGCGCGGCGAGAACGCGCTCATATTCCTCGGGCGAGAGGCCGTGGTCGGCGACGATCTCGGGGGTGATGACGGAGGCGGGCGCGGCTGCTGTCTGAGTCATGGCGCGCCTTTA
>Ga0182747_1001265_pt1 | contig 20007 bp, 13 predicted proteins | sample eDN3rd30CBELigBY_FD_128526 | JGI IMG/M metagenome (GOLD analysis project Ga0182747, IMG submission 128526) | Enriched backyard soil microbial communities from Emeryville, California, USA - eDNA 3rd pass 30_C BE-Lig BY (version 2) (version 2) | ecosystem: Environmental > Terrestrial > Soil >...
GGGTTGCCGGCGTCCACGTAGCCGTGCCGGTGCTCGACGGTCCGCCACAGCCGACCGGCGGCATCGTACTCGAAGCCCGTGAGCAGCTGCTCGCCCGACGGGCCACCTGACCCCTCGAGCTGCGACACCTTCCGGCCAGCGGCGTCGTAGGTGTACGACACCTCGCGCTCCACCGGGTTCCCGTCCGGGTCGAGGCCCATCGGCACCGACTCCGATACGACCCGGCCCCGCTCGTCGTACTCGGTCGTGACCGTGTGCGCCGCGTCATCAGGATCCGGCCCCGTCGTGACACCCGTCGTGCGCCCCTCGATGTCGTAGTGGTAGGTCGTGACCACCCCCGTCGGGCCAACAGACGTGAGCAACCGCCCGAGCTCCCCGTACGTGTTCACCGTGACCGCCATCTCGCCGTCACCGGCCTCGCCGGTCTCGCTGATCACGGCATCACCGGACCGGTCGATCTTGGTACGGGTGAACACGCCGTCGTCGTCGCCGGCGTAGCGGATCTCGGCGATCGACGGGTCCTCCCCGGGGTCCCAGGTCTCGTCGGTCCACCGCTCGACCGAGAAGTGGGTCCAGTGGCCGGCGGCGTCACGCTGCCCCGACACCGAACCATCCGGGTAGTACTCGGTGTAGGTGTCGTCCGTCCCCCGGTCGCCGCCGAGCTCCGTGCGCGTGTGGATGGTGCGCCCCGCTGCGTCGAAGACCTGCCACGCCACCTCACCGCCCGGCCGCTCGGTGCGATCGGCCCACGCCGCGCTGTCGTCGCCAGTGAACGGGAAGTCCTCGTGGTCGCGGTACCAGCGGTCGTACGTCGTGGTCCGCGCCACGTCGCCGTCGTCGTAGACCGTCGACGACGCCAGCGTCGCATCGTCGTGGTACGTCCTTGTCGTCCGGACGCCGTCGGGGTCGGTCTGCTCGGTGAGCAGTGGCACCGGCCCGTCGGTGTCGTAGTCGAAGGTGGTGGTGGCCAGCCCACTCGACGGGCAGTCGATCCCAGCCCCGAGGCTCGTCTCGTCGCATGGCACCGACGAGGTCGACGGAACCTTGAGGTCACCGTCGTAGGTGAGCGTGGTGGTCACACCAGCTGCGTTCGTGGAGGTTGCGACGCGCTGGTCGGCCTTGGCGGCGGGATCGCTGTCGGGGGTGACGTAGGTGTACGCGGAGGTGACGACGGTGGACGACCCGACGGTCTCCGAGACCGACAGCACCCGTCCAGCGGCGTCGTAGGCGTAGCTGGTGCCCACTCCTGACCGCGACGTGCTCGACCCGGGCTGCTCGTTCTCCCAGGACCGGGCGACCGAGTGGCCGAGCGCGTCGGTGATCCCGAGGACCTCCCCGTTCGCGTCGTACTGGTAGACCGTGACATCGCCGGAAGCGGCGTTGGTCACCGTGGTGAACCCCGGGGCGTCGACGAGCCCGGCCGGCGGATCGGGCTTCTTGCCGTACTCGAAGGTGAGCTCGTCACCGGTCTCGCTGTACTGCTTCGAGACTCGACCCCTTGCGTCGTACTCGTTGATGACGGTCCAGTACTCCTGGTTCGCCACCTTGCTGATGCTGGTGATCCGCGCCCCTTCCAGGCCGTACTCGCGGGCCCCGTAGGGGGTCGTCTGGCCGTCGAGGTGCGGGTCGGTGACCGTTCTCAGGACGGTCCCGGCGCCGTTGTGGTCGTAGGAGTAGTCGACCACGATGCCGTGGGGTGCGGTGATGCGGTCGACCAGACCGTCGGGGTCGTTCACGGTGCTGCCGTTGGAGAGGACGCTGGTCGTGTCCGACAGGGCGAGGACATCGCCGTTGTCGGCGGTGATCGTCTCGGGAACGCCTTCGGCCGAGCGGGCCCCGATCTCGACCGACCCCGCAGCTGATGACCACGCGGTGAGGAGACCATCCTCGTCGAAGGTCCACACGTCGCCGTTCGGGTCGGTCACCTCCCAGCCCCCACCCGATCTCGCAGCGAGCTGGGACCGGTAGCCCATCGTCGTGGACCAGGAGCCGCCCGACTCGGTGTAGATCACACCGCGGCCGCTCGGCAGCCGCAGGACCACGTCAGTCCCCAGCTCATCGGTGACATCGAGGCTGGTGTCGAGCGGTGACGCCCATCCGGCCCCGAACAGGCCGCCTTGGTCGCCGACCGAGCTGTACGAGCGCGGCACTGCCATGAACGCCGCCGCGTAGGCCGCGGTGAAGTCCGTCTCGTGGTGGATGAACGCCCCGTTGGCGGTGTCCACGGGATCGCCGTGGAGGCCCTTGCTGATGTCGGGGCCGATCTCACCGCCACCGCCCAGGTACAGCGCAGCTCCCGAGCCTCTGTAGCGATCGAACGGGGGCATGCCGCCGAGCGCGGCGAGGCTCTTGTCGCCACGGCCGCCCAGTCCGAGAGGGCGGTAGGCACTGCCTGCGATCACCCGCCCCGCGCCCTTGATCGCGGCTTGCGAGCGGAGGCCCGGGGGCGCCGGCGAGATGTCGTCGCGCAGCGCCATGGCCACATCGAACATCCGGAACCGCGACTTGCCGTCGTTGTCCGCGGTGATCGCCACCCGCTGCCCGTCTGCCGACAGCTCCGGTTCACCCAGCCCGTTCGACGTCGGATAGCCGTGGGTGCCGTCGTCCGGGTTCAAGATCACGCGGACCGGATGCGCGTTCAGGTCCGAGACCTCGCGGGCAACCAGCCAGTAGTCGGTGTCACCGTCGTCGGTGATGACCCCGTCTTCGATGTCGCTCGCCGATGTCGTGAACACCACCCGGGTCCCGTCCTCCGAGATCCGAGGAGCGGTGCTGTTCCCGTCGAGCGGACCGTACGTACCGGCATCCTCAGGATCCGAGCGCTTCCCCGAGATCAAGTCGTATCTCCACCCGGTCAGGGCGCCCGAGTCCCGGGTGGCCAGGAAGACCTGGTTGCCATCGGCCGCGGTGACCGCCGGGTCGAGACCGGACCCCACAGCGGTGAACACGATCGAGTTCCCATCACCGGAGATCTCGGCGTCGCTCGCCACCCCGTCGAACGACGCCGGGGTCACCATCGAGAGGTCGTCGCCGTCGGGACCGGCGACGAACAGCGCCTGCGCCGTCGAGGCCGCGGTGGGGCCGACACCGAAGTTGTCCGCCGTCGACGTGAACGCCACGACGGCACCGTCAGCGGAGATCGACGGCGACGAGCTCCCGCTGTCGCCGCCCACCCCGAGCAGGTGCTCCGGTCCGCCCATGGGGTTCTCGACCTCCGGCGAGCATTCCTCCGGCTGGTCGTCCGCCACCGAGACGAGGTGCGGCTGACCGAACTCCTCGCCGACCGCGGAACGGGTCCAGCTGATGATCTGCGTCCGGTTGTAGTAGAGGCCCGGGCAACCATCGATCTCGTTCTCGGAGATCCGAGTGCTCTGGGCGACGATGGTCCTGCCGTCAGGCGTCATGTCCAGGTCCACGACCGTGTTGCACTCCTGGCTGCCCGTCCAGAAGATGGGCCGCTTCACCGTGTCTTCGCCGGTGAGGTCGAAGACGTAGAGCGGGTACTCCGTCATCGAAGGAGCCGCCACCCGACGCTGCTGCGCATTGCACTGTCCTGTCTCCAACGTCGTCGAGAACGCCACCGCCGACGGGTGGGCCGCATCGGTGGGATCGAAATCGGTCATCACGATCCGCGACGCGATGTCGTTCTGAAGCTGTTCATCCTCGAGGAACTGCTCCCAGTACGCCTGCGACTTCCCCTCGGCACCAGCCGACGGTGCATCGGCCGCGAACACGATGGCGACCGACGACGCCACCACCGTCGCGGTCACCGCCATGGCCTTCACCCGCATCGACAGCACCGGCCCCATCAATCTTCTCCCCGCTCGATCCCGCACGTCTCGTAGATCTCCTCGACCGGTGCCGTCGCCGACGCCTCCGCCTTCTCCGGGTTCAGCACCGCGCCCGCCGCCGCCTCGATCTGCTCGGGTGTCAGCTCGCCGTACTCGCGGGCGGCGCACGCCACCTGCTCCGCGCTGAGCTTGCCGCCAGCAGCGCGCTGCAGGTCCTCGGCAAACCGCGGCCCGCTCCGGACCCGGACCACGCATGCCGCCGCCGCCTTCTGCACGACCGTCCACCCGTCACCCTTGCCGGGCGACGTGAGCGCGTCGTACACGTCCTCGTCGGCGCTGGCCTCGGCCGCGACGCAATCGAGCACATCGCCGGGGTACGGAAGATCCCGGCCAGCATCGGCAACGGCCTTGCGAGCGGCCTCGATGTCGACCGGCCCGGCGGCCGACGGCGCGGTCGTCGATGCGACGACCTGACCCACCCGCGTCGTGGTGGACCGAGGCGCCTCCGTCGACGTCGCCGCCCCGCTCCCCGCGTCGGACCCGCCAGAACAGCCCGCCAGGCCCACGACGAACGCAACGACGAGAAGCCCGAACCGCCGCCCCCTCACTCGGTGTGCCAACGCCCCGCCCCTCTCCCCGTACGCGCAGCGTGCCCTACCGAACGTGCCGCGTCAACCACCTTCCGTCAGGAGACCGGTCCGGGCTTGGCGTCAGGCGCGAGCACGGTGCGCGAACCGCCGGAGGTGCATCCGGCGGCTGCGGGAGGGCGGCCTCGACGGCACCGCACGACGGTGCCGTGTTCGCCTCACCAGAGGTACTCCTTCCTGGCGCGAATGAGGACGTGTGATGGTGCTGTCAGCCAATCGAAATGGTGAAATGAGGTGGCGCCGATTCGGACATATCATGGTGCCGACTTGTGGTCGGCTTCGATTCGTGGTTCTCTAGAACAATGCCCGCCAAAAAGAAGACCCGAACCATGTCCGATGAGCACAAGGCAGCCCTGGCGGAGGGCCGCTCGCAGGGACGAGCCGTACGGCTCTACCTCGAAGCTCTGGAGGCCAACAAGCCCAAGCGGGGTCGCAAGCGCACCCCGGAATCAGTGCAGAAGCGACTCGACAAGATCACCTCGGAGCTGCCCACCGCAGATCCGTTGAAGCGCCTCCAGCTCACCCAGGAGCAGCTCGACCTCGAGGCCGAGCTCGCTGCCGGAGAGAGCACGGTCGACCTCTCCGAACTGGAGAAGGGCTTCATCGCCTCGGCGGCGGCCTACGCGTCGCGCAAGGGCATCAGCTACGGGGCGTTCCGCTCCGTCGGCGTCACCCCGGCCGTGCTCCGCGCCGCCGGCATCAGCCGTTCTTCCTGAACCGTCCGAGCTCCAACGACCTGATCACGGCGTCGGCTCCCACCGAGGGGGCCGGCGCCGTGGCGCGTCCGGGCTCAGGCGGCAGCAGCGGCTTGGAGCAGGATGCTGCGCAGCAGCGGCACGCCGTCTTGGGAGCCGAGCAGGTCGCTGACGGCCCGCTCGGGGTGGGGCATCAAGCCCACCACGTTGCGCCCGGCATTGCAGATGCCGGCGATGTCATCCCTCGATCCATTGGGGTTCTTGACGTACCGCAGCACGATCTGCTCGTTGGCCTGCAGCTCGGCCAGCACCTCGGGCGAGCAGGTGTAGTTGCCCTCGAAGTGGTTGATCGGAACCCGGAGGACAGCACCCAGATCGGCCTCACTGGTGAGGACCGAATCAGTGGAGTCGACCCGCAGTTCCACCGTGGTGCAAAGGAACTTCAGGCCCCGGTTCTTCTGGAGCGCACCGGGGAGCAGGCCGGCCTCGGTGAGCACCTGGAACCCGTTGCAGATCCCCACGACCGGCCCGCCGGATTTGGCGAACTCGTCCACCGCGGCCATCGCCGGGGAGAAACGGGCGATGGCCCCGGGCCGGAGGTAGTCGCCGTGGGCGAAGCCGCCGGGGACGATGACCGCGTCGACGCCGTTCACCGTCGCATCGCCGTGCCACAAGATCTCGGCTTCGCCGCCCAGCAAGCGGACGGCCTCGAGGACGTCCAGCTCGCAGTTGGAGCCGGGGAACTGGACGACGCCGACTCGGGGCGCCATCAGGCCGAGGCGCCTTGGGTCACGGTGATGACGGAGTCCTCGATCACCGGGTTGGTCAAGAACCGCTGGCAGAGGTCGGCGACCTCGGCCTCGGCGGCCGCCTGATCGGCGGCCTCCAGGTCGAAGCGGATCGACTTGCCGACCCGCACGCCCCGGACCCCGTCGAACCCGAGGTGGGGAAGGGACCGCTCGATGGTGGCACCCTGCGGGTCGGCCACCCCCTCACGGAGCGAGACCTCGACCTGCACAGAGAACAGCATGGTCCTCATCATCGCAGACGGCGATGGGCCGCCGGGAACCTCAAGGGATGACGAGGCCGTGATCGCCTTGCTCGCTTCTCACGTTGCGTGCTCGAGCTGGCCTCAACCCGACACGCTCGCTGATTTCAGGTCATCTGTGCACCTCCAGCGCACACTTGTGACCCGAAATCAGCGCTGTTCCGCAACAGGTCCGATTCCGCCCACGCACCGTGGGATCCGTGACTGGCGAGCGCAGGCGCGACGGCGATGACGTCACCCGGACTGCCCTGGGCGCGTGGTTCCTCAGACCGAGAGCCACGACCAGCCGACGGTGACGGCGCCGACGCACGCGGGCGCGGTCGAGCAGGCCGTCAGCCCTGGACCCCTGGCCAGTCCTTGAAGGAGTTGCCGGTGATGCGCTCGTAGGCCTCGACGTAGCGGGCGCGGGTGGCGGCCACGATGTCGTCGCCGAGCGGTGGCGGGGGCGGGGTCTTGTCCCAATCGAGCCCGTCCAGGTAGTCGCGCACCGGCTGCTTGTCGAAGGAAGGCGGGGTGGAGCCCGGCACCCACTGATCGGCTGGCCAAAAGCGCGACGAGTCCGGGGTGAGGACCTCGTCGCAGAGGATCAGCTCGCCGTCGAGGAGGCCGAGCTCGAACTTGGTGTCGGCGAGGATGATGCCCCGCTCCGCCGCCCAGTCGGCGCCCTCCTGGTAGATGCGCAACGAGACGTCGCGGGCTCGCTCGGCAAGCTCGCTGCCGATGATGTCGACCGCCCGCTCGTAGCTGATGTTCTCGTCGTGGTCACCGACTTCGGCCTTGGTCGACGGGGTGAAGACCGGCTCCGGCAGCTTCGAGGACTCGAGGAGGCCCTCGGGGAGCGGGGCGTCGTTCATGGTGCCCGAGGCCCGGTACTCCTTCCACGCCGACCCGGTGATGTAGCCGCGCACGATGCACTCGATGGGCAGCATCTCGGCCTTGTGCGTGAGCATGGTGCGCCCGGCCAGGTCCGGGTCGTCAGCGGCGATGCCCAGCGCCTCGAGCTCGGGACCCGATGTGGCGATGAGGTGGCCGGGGATCAGGCCGGCGAACTTCTCGAACCAGAACGCCGACATGGCGGTGAGCACGCGGCCCTTGTCGGTGATGGGTTCGTTCAGCACCACGTCGAACGCGGAGAAGCGGTCCGACGTGACCATGAGCAGGCGGTCCTCGCCCGCGTCGTAGATGTCGCGGACCTTGCCGGAGTAGAGCTTCGGGAGCGCGGGTTCAGCCATGCCGCCGAACCTACCGAACCGGACCTGGACCGCCACAGCCGAACTTCGTATCCCAGCACGCCGTTTTTGGCGTGCTGGGATACGAAGTTCGGTCGGGTCGGGGCCGGGGTCGGGGCAGGGGTCGGGGCCCGGGGTCAAAGGCCGGGGCCGGGGCCGGGGCCCGGAGTCAGAGGATGTCGCCCGGGCGGTAGGCGGCGGCGTCTGGATCCTGCTCGACGAGCCGCTCGACGGCCGCCGCGAACGCGTTGACCTGGCTGGGGGCCAGGCCCACGAGGTCGAGCGGGTTGGCGATGGCAGCGTCGATGGCGCTGCGGTCGAGTCCGAGGCGCGCGTCGGCGGCGAGCCGCTCGATCAGGTCGTTGTCGGCGCCCTGGCGCATGGCGAGGGCCACGCCGACCGCCGACTCCTTGATGGCCTCGTGGGCGGCCTCGCGGCCGACGCCGGCGCGCACCGCCGCCATCAGCACCTTGGTGGTGGCGAGGAACGGGAGGTAGCGCTCGTTCTCCCGCTCGATGACGGCCGGGAAGGCGCCGAACTCGTCGAGCACGGTGAGGAACGTCTCGAACATCCCGTCGATGGCGAAGAAGGCGTCGGGCAGGGCGACCCGGCGGACCACCGAGTCCGACACGTCGCCCTCGTTCCACTGCGCGCCCGACAGGGCCGAGACCATGGTCAGGTGCCCGGAGAGGATGGCGGCGAAGCCGTTGACCCGCTCGCACGACCGGGAGTTCATCTTGTGGGGCATCGCCGAGGAGCCGACCTGTCCCTCCTTGAACCCCTCGGTGACCAGCTCCTGGCCGGCCATGAGGCGCAGCGTGGTGGCCAGGCTGGAGGGGCCGGCCGCCGCCTGGACCAGCGCCGACACCACGTCGAGGTCGAGCGACCGGGGGTACACCTGGCCGACGTTGTGCAGCGCGGCTCGGAAGCCGAGGTGCTGGGCGACGGCCTCCTCCATGCGGGCGACCGCATCGGGTGATCCGAGCAGGTCGAGCATGTCCTGCTGCGTGCCCACCGGCCCCTTGATCCCACGGAGCGGGTACCGGGCGATGAGCTCGTCCACCCGCTGGAGCGCCACGAGCAGCTCCTGCCCGGCGTTGGCGAACCGCTTGCCCAGCGTGGTGGCCTGCGCCGGCACGTTGTGGCTGCGCCCGGTGATCACCGTGGTCCCGTGCTCGGCGGCCCGCTCCGCGAGCCGGGCCAGCACCGTGAGCATCCGGCTGCGGACCAGGACCAGGGCGTCGCGGACCTGGAGCTGCTCGACGTTCTCGGTCAGGTCGCGCGAGGTCATCCCCTTGTGGATGTGCTCGTGGCCGGCCAGGTCCGAGAACTCCTCGATGCGAGCCTTCACGTCGTGACGGGTGACCCGCTCGCGCGCCGCGATCGACTCGAGGTCGACCTGGTCGACCACGGCCTCGTAGTCGTCGATCACACCGTCGGCGACGTCGACGCCGAGCGCGGCCTGCGCCCGGAGGACGGCGAGCCACAGCCGCCGCTCCAGGATGATCTTGTGCTCGGCTGACCAGATCTCGACCATCGCGCCGCTGGCGTAGCGGGCGGCGAGGACGTTGGGGACGGCTGCTTTCACACCTCGACCGTACTCGGCACGCTTCGTGGCCGAGATCGCTTGATTCGCGACCAGAACCTGCCGATAGAGGCAAGGCGACGTTCTGGAGGGGTCACGTGACGCACTGCATGCGACATTTCGAAGAGCCGGTTGTCGCCCACTGCCGGACCTGCGCCCGGCCGTACTGCAGCCGCTGCCTCGTCTACTCGTTCGGCCCGGACAAGCCGCCGTTCTGCGTGGGCTGCGCGCTCAACGCGTCGGGCGTCCGGAACAAGAACATGCCGGTCCCGGTGGCCGCCCAAGCCGCGCCTGGACCGGACCGCAAGACGGAGCGGGCCCAGCGCAAGGCGGAGAAGGCCGAGGCCAAGGCATCAGCCCGTGCGCTCAAGCGCGCCGCCAAGCGCGGCGAGGTCACCGCCGAAGCTGCCGTGCCTCGCAGCAGCAACGTGCCGGTGCCGAAGGGGCTGCCGACGCCGTCCGCCCGGTTCGCCCCCCAGACCGAGCACGCCGTCAACTGACCGAGGCGCGCGCCTCCCGGTCGGCCACGAGCTTGGCCTCGAGGTCGGCATCGCTGATCGCGAGCATCTGCACCACGAGCAGCGCGGCGTTGACGGAGCCGTCGACGGCGACCGTGGCGACCGGGATGCCCTTGGGCATCTGGACGGTGGCGTAGAGGGCGTCGACGCCGTTCAGGGCACCGCCCGACAGCGGCACGCCGATGACGGGGAGGGTCGTGTGGGCCGCGGCGGCGCCGGCCAGGTGGGCGGCCATGCCAGCACCGGCGATGATCGCGGCGTAGCCCTCGGCGCGGGCCGACCCGACGAACGCCGCGACCTTGGCGGGCGTCCGGTGCGCCGACATGACCGCGACCTCGGCCTCGATGCCGAACCCGGCAAGGGTCTCCGCAGCGGGCTCCATCTTGGAACGGTCGTTGGGCGATCCCATGATGATGGCGACCTTGTACTGGCTCACGTTGGCTCCTCGGACGAAAAGGGGACGGCGCGAACCTAGTGCCGCGACCGGCACCGCCGGCACGGTCAGCCGCCCGATCCGGCGGCGCCGCCGCCCGGTCGATCTGTCGGCCCGCGGCGGACGCCTCCGGCGGATGCTCCTGTGGTCAGCCGACGTGGTCGGCGTAGGCCTGGGACGAGCGGACGCCGTCGATGACGGTGTTGAGCGAACCACCCCCGGCGAGCCACTCGGTGGCGGGTTGGGCCTCAGCCACTGACGGAGGCCGGCCGAGCAAGGCTGCGGTGACGAGGGTCGGACCGACCTGCGGCGCCAGCTTCCGCTTGCCCTCGCTCGACTCCGAGAACGTCGTCATGACCCGGCCACGGGTCCACCCGGCGTCGAGCCGCGCCACCCAGTAGGCGAGGCCCGGGGCATCGGGGCTGCGGCCCAGCACGCTGCTGTAGACGAACCGGACGAACGCCCTGTTGTCCAGCGAACCGGACTTCCGGATGAACTCGGAGGAACCGGCGAAGGTCGACGAGATGCGATCGAGCGTGCGGCCGTTCGCCCGCTGCTCCGACCAGAACCGGAGTCCCGACGAGTCCGGCGGCCGGCCGAAGTACGCGGCGTAGAGCCGGATCAGCGGCTCGACCTGGGTGGGCCACCGGCCTCGGTCGAGGCGATCGGCGATCACGTCCGCGGGCGAGGCCCCGGCCTGGAGGCGGGCGAGGTACCACGTGAGCTCGTCGGCCGTGGGCGCCCGCCCGTCGACCACCTGGAGGATGCCCTCGACCTGCTCCGTCGGAGACGCATAGGGCCAGTTGACGGTGGGGCGCGGGGTCAAGAACGGCGTGAGGGGCGTCCGGGCCCCGGTACCCGCCCCGTTGCGGGCGGCGAGCGCCACGCGGACCGGGACGCCCTCCGCGAGGTCGAAGGTCACCTTGCCGGTGGGTCGCGCGACCGAGCCCTGGGTCGGCACCCCGCGGCCCTTCTCGAACACCGAGGTCACCAGCCAGCGCACCGGCGGCGTGTTCGGACCAGCCGAAGCCGTCGGCGGGGCGAGGGCGACGGGCGCGTCGATCTTGTTGCCCGCCGCGAGGGCGACCGTGCCCGCCTTGGGTGCGTTCGGGAGCGTGGTGGACCAGTAGTTCGTGTGGTGCTTGAGGGTGCGGACCTCGACCCGGTTCGACACGGCCGTCTTCCCGCCGCTCGTGGCGCGGAACCGGTAGGTGCGGTCCAAGAAGGCCCCGGCGTTGGTCGTGCAGCGGACCACGACCGACGCGCCGCGAGCCAGCGTCCCGAGCGAGCGGCCGCAGTTGGTGGCCGGTCCGGACAGGGAGACGCCGGTCGCCGCCGCCGTTCCGCGGTTCGTCACCGCCACGGTGAGCTTCACGCCGGCACCGCCGGCCGCGATCGTCTCGACCTGGTCGGCCGACGCCTCCACGGTCAGGCCGGTCGGCGCTGGCGGCGCGCTGGGCACCAGCGTGGAGAGCACGGCTTGGCCCCGCGTGGCGCCGGCCGTGTCGACGAGCTTCAGCAGCCCGCCAGCGTCGTCGAGCCCGGCCACCAGCGCCCCGGCCACCAGCGTGCCGGGGAACCGGTCGCCGGCGGAGGCGGCCACGTCGGTCGGGACGACGAGATCGCTGCTCGGGGGGATGACCGTGCCCGGCGGAAGCGTCGCCGTCCCGGCGCCCTCGAAGCGCCAGCCGGTGAGGTCGATGGACTCGAAGTCCGAGGGGTTGCGCAGGCGCACGGCGTCGCGAGCCGCGCCTCCCTCACCGGCGTAGCGGGCCGACGCGATGGTGACCGGGAGGCTGGCGTTGGGAGCAGCCGGTACCTCGTCAACGGTCCGGCGGGTGCTGAGCAGCTCGGTCTTGCGTGCCGCGATGACCGCCTTCATGTCCGCCACTCCCTGCGCCTGGGGCTTGAGGGACCGAGGCCAGCGCGTGAGGTCGGCGGTCAGCTCGGCGGTCACCGTCGCGCTGAGGGTGGTGAGCCGCTGGGCCAGCAGGCCGCCGCCGAGGTACGTGTCCGCGAGCGACCGCACCCGGCGCAGGTACATGGACTCGAGGTCGGGGTCGGAGCGCAGGGCGCTCACGAGGTTGTCGGGGCCGAACGGGAACAGGCCCTCGCGCCCGCGCACCGTGAGGTCGTAGTCGACCGGAACGATCCGCCAACGCCCGGTGGATCCTTCGCGCAGCAGCTCGTAGTTGTGGACGGTCATGTCCCAGTGCTCGACGATGGCACCGACCGCGAGGGCCTCGATCAGCGCCGGCACGTCGAAGAGATCGCGGAGCTGGGCCATGCGTTGGGGTGTCGGCGCGGCGTCGATCGCCCGGATGAGGTCGTAGGCCCGGGTGTAGTCGCCGTCGTCGGGCGACACCTTCTCGTAGCGTGACGCCACCGCGGCGGCGCTGCCGTCATCGGCGAACACGCCCGTGATGTCCTCGGGCTCGAGCTGCTCGTCGCCTGCGCCGTCGTAGCCGTTGCGCTGCCGCCAGAGCTTGTCGTACTCCTCGGTGAGGTTGAACAGGCCGAAGGCGGCACCGTTCTGCTCGACGTGGACCTTGGCCGTCTGCGCGACCAGCGGGTTCGTGTCCGCGTACACCGAGGCGGTCAGCGGCGTGACGACCCCGGTGGGGTCGTCGAGGTCGCCATCGAGCACGAACTCGTCGACCGGATGCTGGAGGAACGTCGCGGTCAGCGGGCTGCCCTTCGGCATCTTGAACTTGTAGGAGTACTTGGCGGGGTTGCGGGTGTGGCCGTTGATGCGGACCTCGGCCCCGTCCCACACCTGGCCGCCCGCCGCCACCACCGCCGGGACGTAGTCGTTCGTGAGCGGGTTGGCGAGGAGCCGGGCGTAGTCGGCTGGGGCGACGTACCAGTCGATGACCGGGATCTTCGAGGTGACCACCGGCCGGGCGACGACCAGACCGAGGCGGGGACGAGTGGAGCCAGCGGGGGGCAGCATCGCCGTCCCCGACGCGTTGGTGGCCACCGCCCGGTAGCGCACGAGCGTGCCGGCGGGGACGCCGGGGACCGAAGCACCGAACGTCCCGTCGCCGTCGGCGCCGTCGCCGTGGGCTCCGTCGTCGAACATGGCGATGGTCGTGGGCGCGGTGAACCCGATCGTGATCTCGAGGTCGACCGCGGCGGCGTCGTGCGCCACCACCGTGAACGGGAGCGGCTGTCCGGCCGCCACCGTGCCCGGCTCGGCCGAGTCGATCGTCGGGCCCGGCCCCTTCCCGTACTGCGTGTTGACCACACCAGGCGTCGGCGCGGGGTCAGATGCGCGCCAGGCGGCGGCCGCGTCGTTGGGGCCGAGGGGGTCGGCGAGCTCCAAGGAGGGCCCGTCGCCGTCGGGCGTGGCCGGCCACGGGGCGCTGTCGGAGTAGGTCACCGTGTCGAGCACGGTGGCGGGAGCGCTGGAGGAGATGGTGACCTTCTCGCCGCTGTTCGACAGCGATCCCGTGTACTGCACCGCGGGGGCGGGAGCCGAGGGGAAGGCGGTGGCGTAGGCCGAGAGCGATTGGGCGGCGACGACGTACCCGCCTGCCGGCAGCGTGGTCCCCGCAGCGAAGCAGCCCCCGATGCCGGCGGTGAAGCAGGCGCCGCTCAAGTCGACCGGGTCGTCACCCGGGTTGTGGAGCTCCAGGAACTCCTGCTCGTCCACGACGGGGTGGTAGTGGATCTCGTTGATCACCACCTGGCCCGGTACCGGGTCCGCGCCCGCCGCGCCCGCGGCCGCAAGGGGCACAACGGCCGCCACCACGCCAGAGATCGCCAAGATGCCCCGCAGACGCCACATGGAGCGATCATGCCCGATGGAGCGTCTCCTCGGAGAGGCGGCTCAGGCCGGCGATGCCGCGATGTCGGTGCGGTGGTGCTCGCCGGGCCACGTGATGCGGCCGAGCGCGCCGTACGCCTTCGAGCGGGCATCGTCGGTCGTCGCCCCGATGCCGACGACGTTCAAGACACGACCCCCGGCCGTGGTGACGGTCCCGTCGAGACGACGGCCGACCCCGGCGCCGAGGACCGTCACGCCCACCACCGACGCGGCGGCGTCGAGGCCCTCGACCGCGTCGCCGGTTCGGGGGACGACGGGGTAGCCCTCGCTCGCCGCCACCACCAGCACGGCAGCGTCGTCGGAGAACGTGGGCTCGGGCGCCTTCGCCAGATCGCCGTCGGCCGCCGCCGCCAGCAGCCCGGCGAGGTCCGACGTCATGCGCAGCAGCACGACCTGCGAGTCCGGGTCCCCGAAGCGCACGTTGTACTCGAGCAGCTTCGGCCCTTCGTCCGTGAGGATGAACCCGGCGTAGAGCACGCCCCGGTAGTCGATCCCCCGTTGCTGCAGCTCGGCGAGCGTGGGGGCGATGAAGTCCCGGGCCACCTGCTCCTCGAAGCCGTCGGGCAGGAACGGCAGCGGCGACCACGCCCCCATGCCCCCCGTGTTCAGCCCGGCATCGCCGTCGCCGACGCGCTTGAAGTCCTGCGCCGCCGGCAGGCACACGGCGCGCGTCCCGTCGCACACCGCGAACACCGACACCTCGGGACCGGTGAGCGCCTCCTCGATCACGACCCGGCGGCCGGATTCGCCGAACGTGTCGCCGCCGAGCTTGGCCCGGACGTCGCTGACCGCGTCATCGAGCGAGTCGGTGACGAGGACGCCCTTGCCAGCCGCCAGGCCGTCGGTCTTCACCACGTAGGGGCCCTTCATGGCGTTCAGGTAGTCCACGGCGTCGTCGGCATCGGTGAACGCCTCCCACCTCGCCGTCGGCAGGCCGGCCTCCTCCGCGATCATCTTCATGTACGCCTTCGAGCCCTCGAGCTTGGCGCCCTCGGCCCCCGGCCCGAACACCCGGACGCCACCGGCCCGCAGACGGTCGGCGAGCCCGGCGACCAGCGGCTGCTCGGGCCCCACGACCACGAGGTCGACCGAGCCGTCGGCCACGAGGTCCTCGACGTCCGTGCCGACCGACCCGGGGATCAGCGGGTTGCCAGGCGTGACCACCACCTCCGCGGTGCGGCCGAGCACGACGGCCAGCGCGTGCTCGCGCCCACCGGAACCGACGACGACGACCTTCATGAACCGCTCCCTGGATCGATCCGCACCTGACCGCCGCTCACGATGGCACACGAGCGGCCCCGTCGGCCCCGTCGGGCTGACGTGCGAGCCCAGCTAGGCGTTGCGGTGGACGAACTGCTCGCGGCCGGGGCCGACGCCGACCAGGGTCACCGGGACGCCGACCTGCTCCTCGAGGAAGGCGAGGTAGGCCTCGGCCGCCGGCGGGAGCTCGTGGGTCTCCGTGATGGCCGACAGGTCGGTCTTCCAGCCGGGAAGCTCCTCGTAGATCGGCGTGGCCGCGTGGAGGTCGCTCTGGTGGTACGGCAGGTGCGTCACCCGCTCACCGCGCACGTCGTAGGCGACGCACACCTTCACCGTGTCGAGCGTGTCGAGGATGTCGAGCTTGGTGATGGCCAGCTCCGACAGCGAGTTGAGGCGGACGGCCTGGCGCAGCATCACGGCGTCGAACCAGCCCGGACGGCGGCGCCGGCCCGAGTTGGTGCCGTACTCGTGGCCCACGTCCACGAAGTGGTCGCCGAGGCGGATCTCCTCCTCGTCGGCCAGCTCTCGGTCCTTGCCGCCGACGGCCTCGCCGGAGATGGCCAGCTCGGTGGGGAACGGGCCGGTGCCGACGCGGGTCACGTAGGCCTTGGCCACACCGATCACGCGGTCGATGTAGCGGGGCCCGACCCCGGCGCCGGTGCAGACGCCGCCGGCCACCGGGTTCGATGACGTCACGAACGGATAGGTGCCGTGGTCGAGGTCGAGGAACGTGGCCTGCGCCCCCTCGAAGAGCACGTGCTCCTGACGCTCGAGCGCCTCGTGCACGAGCGACACGGTGTCGGCGATGTGCGGTTCGATCCGCGGGCGGCACACGTCGAGGTACTCGTCGGCGATCTCCTCGGGATCCAGGGGCAGCTGGTTGAAGACCTTGGCCAAGATGGCGTTCTTCTCCTTGGCCAGCACCTCGAGCTTGGCCCGGAAGATCTTCGGGTCGAGCAGGTCCTGGACCCGCAGGCCGACGCGGGAGGACTTGTCGGCGTAGGCGGGGCCGATGCCGCGCTTGGTGGTGCCGAGCTTCCGGCTGCCCAGGCGGCGCTCGGTGAGGCGGTCGATCTCCTGGTGGTACGGGAGGATCAGGTGGGCGTTGCCGCTCACCTTGAGCCGGGTCGGGTCGACGCCCTTGCTGGTGAGCATGTCCATCTCGGCGATGAGCACGCGGGGGTCGACCACGACGCCGTTGCCGATGACCGGCGTGATGTGGTCGTAGAGGATGCCGGAGGGGCAGAGCTGGAGGGCGAAGCTCTCGCCGTCGACCACGAGGGTGTGACCGGCGTTGTGGCCGCCCTGGTAGCGGACGACGAGCTGCATCTCCTTGGCGACGAGGTCGGTGAACTTCCCCTTCCCCTCGTCACCCCACTGCGTACCGACCACGACGGTCGCTGGCACGGCCCTGCTCCTCACGACGGCGATTCAGACCGGGGGCAACGCTACTGCCTGGCGATCCCCCACCCCGAAGGCGTTCCCCACCACCCAGGCCCCACCCCACTCCGAACGCCGCACGCCACCCCACCCGAACTTCGTAGGTGAGAGCGCGCGATCCGTAGCTCTCACCTACGAAGTTCGCAGGAAGGGGTTGTCAGCGACACAGTTCCGATATATCGTGATCGCATCGTGATAGATCATCACGACAGAACCTCCCGATCGAGCGCTCCGGGTCCTCCGGCCGATGCGCCCCTCCACCCGCCCCGCTCGCCGAGACACCAAGACAGAAGAAGGAACACCACATGTTCGAGAACGACACCCGAGGCCGCCGAGCGGCCCGACCCGATTCCGACGACTTCGCCCGCTTCGGCGGCCCCCCGTTCCGCGGCCGAGGCCGCGGCGGCCCCTGGGACCGCGGTCCCCGCGGCGGCTGGGGCGGTGGGCGTGGCGGCGGCCGAGCCCGTCGGGGCGACGTCCGCGCCGCCATCTTGGCGCTCCTCGCCGAGAAGCCGATGCACGGCTACGAGATGATCCAGGAGCTCGACGAGCGCACCGGCGGTGCGTGGAAGCCGAGCCCCGGCTCCGTCTACCCCACCCTCACCATGCTCGAGGACGAGGGCCTGGTCACGGCCGTGGAGAGCGACGGCAAGCGCCGGTACACGCTCACCGAGGCCGGGAGCCAGGCCGTCGCCGAGCGGGAGGGCCCCGCTCCCTGGGAGCAGGTCGTCACCGGCGCCAACCCGGCGATCTTCGAGCTGAAGGACGTGCTCGGCAGCACCATGTCGGCCGTCCAGCAGGTCTTCCGAGCCGGCACCCCGGCCCAGCAGGCCAAGGCGGTCGAGATCCTGACCGACACCCGGCGCCGCCTCTACGAGGTCCTCGCCACCGAGGAGGCCTGAGCCTCCTCCCCCGATCGTCCGGGGGCCGGCCCCACCCCCGGTCTCCGGACGTTCACCCCAATTCCAGCCTGGGTGTCACCCCTCGCGGGTACCTTGGCTCCCCTTGGCGGCGCTCCGATGAGTCTCGCCCCGACCGTGCGTCGGAACCCGACGAACCCCCACTGGCCAGGAAGCGAACGATGAGCACCACCACGTCCGAGATGCCGCCCCCTCCCTCTGCTCCGGCCAACGTCGCCGCCCGAGCGGTCGATGCCCGCAAGGTCTACGGCGAAGGAGACACCGTGGTGAACGCCCTCGCGGGCGTCACGGTGGACTTCCAGGCCGGCCAGTTCACGGCGATCATGGGCCCCTCCGGCTCGGGCAAGAGCACCCTGATGCACTGCCTCGCCGGCCTTGACGAGCTCACGAGCGGCAGCGTCTGGATCGAGGGCACCAACCTCACCGAGCTCAAGGAGAAGGACCTCACCAAGCTGCGGCGCGACCGCATCGGGTTCGTGTTCCAGGCCTTCAACCTGATCCCGACCCTCTCGGCCGAGGAGAACATCGTCCTCCCAATGTCGCTCGCGGGCACCAAACCTGATCAGGCTTGGGTCGATCAGATCGTGTCGACGGTAGGTCTGCAGGACCGGCTGTCGCACCGCCCGAGCGAGCTATCCGGCGGCCAGCAGCAGCGCGTCGCGGTTGCGAGGGCCCTGGCCAGCAAGCCGGCGATCGTGTTCGCTGACGAACCCACCGGCAACCTGGATTCCCGGTCCAGTGGAGAGATCCTGACCTTCATGCGCAACGCGGTGAACGACCTGAGCCAGACCATCGTGATGGTGACCCACGATCCAGTGGCCGCCTCCTACGCCGACCGGGTCCTGATCCTGGCCGACGGCAACATCGTCCACGAGATCCTGCAACCCACCACGGATGCCGTCGTCGACTTCATGAAGACGTTCGGAGACTGAGGTGGGACGTCAAACACTCCGCTCCCTCTGGGGGCACAAGCGACGCCTCATCTCGACCTGCGTCGCCGTCATCTTGGGCGTGGCATTCATGGCTGGCACCCTCGTGCTCACCTCCACGGTCAACAAGGTGTTCGACGACCTGTTCGGGGACCTCGGCGCCCAGGTCGATGCCGTCGTCCGAGGCGAGGTCCTGTTCGAGGCCGACTTCGGGGGCGCACAGCGAGCCGACCTCGACGAATCCCTCATCGAGAAGGTTCGAGCCGTCGACGGCGTGGCCAATGCCGAAGGCTCCATCGACACGATGACGTTGACCCTTCTCGATAGCGATGGCGATCCGATGGGGGGCGGGTTCGGCCCACCGACGATCGTCGGCTCCTGGGATCCAGATCAGGAACTGAACTCGTACCAGGTCGCTGATGGACGCGCTCCCGAGAAGGCCGGCGAAGCCATCATCGACCGTGCCGGGGCCAAGAAGGGCGGGTTTGAGATCGGCGACGACATCGAGCTCGTCACCCCGAAGGGGACGGTCAAGCTCCAGCTGGTCGGTACCTCCAAGTTCGGCGAGGCCGATTCGGCTGGCGGCTCGTTGTTCGTCGGAACCACGCTCGACCAGGCTCAGGAACTCGCCGGCAAGCCCGGCAAGCTCGCGTCGATCGCCGTTCGAGCCGATGACGGCGTGGACCCAGAGCAGCTGGTGGACAACCTCGGAGCAGCGAAGCTCGCTCCGAAGCTCGACATCGTCACCGGGGCACAGGCTGCGGCCGAGAACGCGAGCAACGTGAAGGAGGGCTTCGGCTTCTTCTCCAAGTTGCTTCTGATCTTCGCCGGTGTCGCCCTCTTCGTCGGGTGGTTCATCATCTCGAACACCTTCAACATCCTCGTGGCCCAGCGCACCAAGGAACTGGCTCTGCTCCGCGCCATCGGCGCCTCGAGGCGGCAGGTGCTGGGGTCGGTGTTCCTCGAAGCAGCCGTGATCGGCGTGGTGTCTGCCACCCTCGGCCTGCTCGTCGGCATCGTGCTTGCCAAGCTCGGCTTCGCAGCGCTCAGCGGCTCGGGGGGCAACCTGCCGCAGGCGTCATTGGTCGTGGAGCCCAAGATCGCCGCAGCCGCAGTCGCCGCTGGGCTGGTCTTGACGGCGATCGCCGCCATCGGCCCTGCCATCCGGGCCACCCGGGTCCCGCCCATGGCCGCTCTTCGCGACGTGGCGATCGACCGCACCGGTGCTTCACGGCCCCGGCTCGTCGGGGCCGCGCTCCTCGTGGTGTTCGGAGCGATCTTCATCGCACCCGCGCTGCAGAGCGACCCCTCCTCGACGATCATCCCAAGGGTCGGCGTCGGTCTCGTGATGCTCGTCTTCTCCGTCCTCACCGCAGGACCTCTGATTGCGGGCCCCATCGCCCGGCTCGTGGGTGCTCCCCTTCCGAAGATCAAGGGAGTGACCGGGACGATCGCCCGCCAGAACGCCGTCCGAAGCCCGCGGCGCACGTCCGCCACGGCATCCGCGCTCATCATCGGGGTCGCCCTGGTGGCGTTCATCACCATCTTCGCCAGCTCAGCCCAGACCTCGGTCGACAAGGCCATCGGGAACGGCTTCAAGGGCGACTTCATCGTCTTGCCCATCAACCAGTTCACGCTCTCGGGGGTGGACCCCAAGGTGAGCACGGACATTGCCTCGATCGA
>Ga0182747_1001268_pt1 | contig 19962 bp, 19 predicted proteins | sample eDN3rd30CBELigBY_FD_128526 | JGI IMG/M metagenome (GOLD analysis project Ga0182747, IMG submission 128526) | Enriched backyard soil microbial communities from Emeryville, California, USA - eDNA 3rd pass 30_C BE-Lig BY (version 2) (version 2) | ecosystem: Environmental > Terrestrial > Soil >...
GCCCCTCCCCCGTAGCCTCCAAGGATCGCCGATGTCCGGCCTTGAACTCATTGCCGCCGTCCTCGGCGTAACCGCTGTCTGGCTCACGGTCAAACAGAACGCCTGGTGCTGGCCTATCGGCCTGGTCATGGTGCTGATCTATGGTTGGCTGTTCTACGAGGTAAAGCTGTATTCGGGCATGTTGCTGCAAGTGGCCTACGCCATCCTGCAACTGTACGGCTGGTGGCAGTGGAAACGCCCCGACCACGCTGAAGACGCCCGCCAGGTCTCCCGCCTGCAACGCCCGGCATTGTTCACCGGCCTGACCGCCGGGGTGCTGCTGAGCGCCGCCCTAGGCGCAGCCATGGCCAACTGGACCGATGCCGCCCTGCCCTGGCTGGACGCCACCCTGACCGGCTTCAGCCTGGTGGCGCAACTGTGGATGGCACAGAAACGCCTGCAGTGCTGGCCACTGTGGGTCGTGGTCGACATCATCTATGTGGGCCAATACCTGCATCAGCAGCTGTATTTCACCGCAGGCTTCTTTGCCGTGCTCACCTTGATTGCTGTACGCGGCTGGCTGGAATGGCGCCGCGACCCGGCGCTGGTACAGCCATGAGTACGCAACAAGCCATGAAAGTGCTGGTACTGTGCGGCCCGGAATCCAGTGGCAAAAGCTGGCTTAGCGGGGTGATCCAGGCACATTTTGGTGGCGTGGTGGTGGGCGAGTACGTGCGCCACTTCATCGACCAGCAATGCCGTGACACCTGCTATGCCGATATTCCCGCCATCGCCCGCGGGCAATTGGCATGGGAGGACCGTGCGCGCGAGCAGGCGCCACCGCTGCTAATTCTCGACACCCACCTGCTGAGCAACATGCTTTGGAGCCGCGCGCTGTTCGACGACTGCCCAACCTGGCTGGAAGAAGCCCTGCTGGCACGGCGTTATGACCTGCACCTGTTGCTCAGCCCGCAAGGGGTGGACTGGATTGCCGATGGCCAGCGTTGCCAACCCGACCTCAGCGATCGTCAACGCTTTTTCGACGACAGCCTGGCCTGGCTGAAGCGGCATAACCAGCCGCGCCAAATCCTTAATGGCAATTGGCCGCAGCGCCAATTGCTGGCCTTGCAAGCGGTTGCTACGCTGCTTGGTGGCGATGCGCCAGCCTTCCCGACCGAGTGTTAAACCACTGATACATACCGCTGGGGCAAACCCCCCGAAATTGCGGGGTTCCCCCCCCGCCCAGGGCCAGTGTCAAGCGCGTGAAACACACTTGCAAAAACCCTTCCAATCAAGGCCGCTGCTGCCTTTGCCGGCAACGCTCAAGGCAGGCTGTTTCACTAATGAGACATGCAAGCGCCGTATTTTGTCAGCCTCTTGCCCTAACTATCTGACCTGAAAAGGATTCTAAAAAGCGGCACACCTTCTGCTCTGTCGTTCGCATTGCTGACCAGGGCCAAAGAAGGAGTTGCCGCCGTGAGGAAAAGTGACAAACGCCTCTATCACCTATTACTGGTGGGTTGTGTACTGGGGTCACTAAGCCTGACGGCTCAGGCGGACAAGGGGATCATCATCATCAAGCGCGATGTGCAGGTGCGCAACGCAACCATTCCCCCCCTGATCCCAGACCCAAGCCCTACCACCGTCAATGCCAACCCGTCGGCCTACGTGCTCAAGCAAACCAGCGAGCTGAGTGATGGCGACTTCGCCAGCGTCAGCAGTGGCGCAGGCATCAGCAACATGATCACCCAGCAGACCAACAACCTGGGTGGCAACCTCGGCAACCAGAACCAGCTTCCCAACTTGGCGGGCGGACGCGGTACGGGGTCGGGTAACGGTATCTCGAACATGGTCAACTCAAGCGTGCAGCGTGGCCTCGCGCCGCTGCAGATTCTGACCGGCGGAGGCAAGTGAGATGAAGCGCACATTGCTGATGCTGGCCGCCCTTTGCACTGCACCGGCCTTCGCGCAATCCCTGGTTCCCGTCATCAATAACGCTGATATCGACAGCTCCGGCAGCCGCTATCAGGGCAACCTCTCTGTCAACCAGGCCGCTGGCGACAAACAGCAGCAGGTCAATGCGCGTGCCATCGCCGTCGGCCCCGAAGCCCATGCAAGTATCCAGATCCGGCAACGGCTCAACACGCCCGCCGACCCCGCAATGGACGCCCGCTCGACCATCCAGGGCAACGCGTTCAGCAACGGCAGCGGCGCCCTGGGGGTCAACCAGAGTGCAGGCGCCAACACCCAGCAAGCCAACGCACTGAACATCAGCATTGGTGCGCAGCCGCAAAGCATCGACGACAGCGTCCTCATGCAACAGAACGTGGCGCTGATCAACAACTCCGGAGCAACTGACATTCCAGCAGGCTATCGCCAGGTCACCACCAGTGACCAGGCCTTCACCGGTAGCCGGGGGGTGATCCAGTTGAACCAGAGTGCCGGGGTGGGAAACCGAATGGCCAACACCTTGAGCATCCGGGTCGCGGATTGACCCTGCAGTTAAGAACGACACTTAACCTAATAGCGTACGGAGAATCACCATGAAACCCTCGATGGCAATCAAGCCTCTGGTTTTCGCAATTGCTGCGGTCATGGCTGTTGCTGTACAAGCTGGGCAAAATGATCGGCGTAATGACCACCATAACGGCCACCATAACAATGGTCATCACACGCCTCCACCCACCAAGATCCCTGTGTATGCAACGGCCAATGCCTGGGATACCCAGACCAGCACGCGTAACCGCATCACCAACCAAGGCACCATCAACGATGCCGAGATGAGTGACTCTGGCACCGGCTCCAGCGGCAACGTTGGCATAAACGTGGCGGCCGGTAACGGCAACCAGCAAGATAACGCCGCCGCCATTGCCAACGCAGGCTCCGACTCGAGCCTGGACAACAGCTTCGTGTTCGGCATGGCCAATGCCACGGCTGACGTTGTGCAAACCAGCAGAAACAACCGGGTCGACAACTATTCGACCCAGTCTTCGGCTGTGATGAGCGGTTCAGCCAGCGGGGCTGAGGGCAACATTGGCATCAACATTGCCGGTGGCGACCTCAACCAGCAGAAAAACACCATGGCCATCGCCAACACCGGCGCCCCGTTGGGTAACGCCACCGCCACCGCTTCGGCCAATCAGGACGGCCCAGGCCTGATTGTAAACAACAGCGCTGACCGCACCTACCGGGTGGATACGATTACCATCACCAAGTCGGCCAGCGGTTCAAGCTCGCGTGATGGCTCGTTCAACTCGACCGACGACCGCAGCTCGTCCTCGAGCTTCAGCCTTGCCGGTGCGCATAGCGCCAGCTCCAGCGGCTCCAGTGGCTGGAACTCCAGCGGCTCGCAATCCAGCAACGCCAGCGGCTCCCACAACTCGAGCGCAAGTGGCTCGAGCGGCTGGGGTGCCAGTGGCTCTGCCAGCGGCAGCCACAGCGCGTCGAGCAGCGCCAGCCTGTCAGCTTCGCTGGACGCTGCAGCCAACGCCACGAGTACCCATACCACCGACTATGGCCGTTACGAGCGCAGCCACACCAACTCCTTCGATGGTTCGCTGAGTGCGTCGCTGGATGCATCGGTCGACAAGTCGCACGAAAGTGCATACGACTCGTCGTTCGAGAAAGCATTCGACTCCAACTACGACAAGTCGCATCAATCGGCGTATGACAAGTCGAAAGACTCTTCGTACTCCAAGTCTCACGACTCTTCGTACGAGAATGCTTCAGCGTCCGATTTCTCGAAGTCTGGCGAGCAATCGAAACAATCCTCGAACGACGTTTCGAAGAGCTACAGCGAAAGCAGCGCTTACGACTTGAGCAATACTGTGTCCTTCCAAGTGCTGACCCCGACCGGCTGGGCCAACCCAGTTACCAACACTGCAACCCTTAGCGGTTCGGTGAATGGTGGCAGCGGTAACCTGGGCGTGAACGTAGCAGCCGGTGTGGGCAACCAGCAAAGCAACTCGCTGGCCATCTCCAACACCTCGTTCTGACCGCTGTGCTTGAGGCCCCCTTCGGGGGGCCTTTCTTCAACACACCGTAAGGCACCCGATCATGCGTATTTTCGCCTTGGCGTTTTTGCTGTGCCTGGCCAGCGTGAGCGAAGCTGCACAAATGCCCCTGTCCGTCCTGCCGGGCGGCGCCGTGGTGTTCAAACCGATCCAGAGCTTGCGTGAACGCAAGTTCGCTGACCTGGTGCAACAAAAGACCGACTTCAGCTGCGGCGCCGCCGCGCTGGCAACCATCCTGCGCCAGGCCTACTGGCTGGATGTGGACGAACATCAGATCATCGAAGGCATGCTGGCCCACGCCGACCAGGACCTTGTGCGCACGCAAGGCTTCTCGATGCTCGACATGAAGCACTACGTCGAAAGCCTGGGGATGCGTGCCCGCGGTTACCGGGTGGCGCCCGAAACCCTGCACAGCGTGCGCATTCCCGTCGTGGTATTGATGGATGTGCGCGGCTACAAGCACTTCGTGGTCATGCAGAAAGTCGACAAAGGCTGGGTGTACATCGGTGATCCGGTGCTGGGCCACAAACGATACAAGGTCGATGATTTCCTCAAGGGCTGGAACGGCATCATCTTCGCGGTGATCGGCCAGGGTTACGACAAGAACAACATCCTGCTCGACCCGCCCATGCCACTGACCGCCAAGGGCCGGGTGAACAACTTCACCCCCGTGCAGGACTCAGAGTTGCTGGACTTCGGCTTCATCAGAAGCGACTTCTTCTAACGACTGTTCTAATGACAAGGAGCATGATGCTCCAGGGAGCATTTCATGAAGACTTCATTGTGGTTGGCCATGGCCTGTCTGGCAGCCAGCCTGCCCAGTCACGCAGAGGCATTCAAACCCATCGAACTGAAGGACCAGGAGCTGGCGAACCTGCGGGGCCGCTATGTGATGCCCGGACGAATCGTGAGCTTCGGTATCATCATGTCCAGCACCTGGCAAAATGCCAAAGGGGATGTGATCGGGGCAACGTCCACGCTGCAGGTTCAGCAATCGACCATCAAGCCCCAGTTCTATGTATCGATGATTGATAAAAAAGGCGCAGGTACGGCACCGAACAGCGCTTCTGCTGCCGGGACTGGCGTGGTAACGGGCGGCAACGGCCTGACCACCACCGAAGGTGTGACCCAGGTGGTGCGTGCAGCCGGTGACAACAACGCCGCTTACAACAACGTCGATATCAACGTGACCAAAGCCAACCACGCCCCCGCCGTACAACAGCACGGCCAGGTACTGGCCGCCGGCCAGACCCTGGTCGGGGAGAATGGCGCCGGCGCACTCAGTGTGTCTTCCAGCGGTGTGGGCGTGCAGCTCAACATCAATGCCAGCAACAACCAGGGCAGCAGCGTGCAACGCCTGGCCCAGGGTGGCTTGCTGCAGAACTCGACGCTGCTCGGCAACGGTAACCTGGTCAACAACGTCACCAGCCTGAACGTTGTCATGCGTGAGAGCGTGCCTACAGCGGCTTCGCTCAGCGGTAGCCTCGACCAGCTCAAAGGTCTTCGCACCTTCGGATACTGATCTACGCTCAGTCTCATCGAAAGTAGTTGGAAGGGACGGCAACTCCATGTACCGATCTTTTACGCTCAGAGCTTTTGTGTGCTTGACTGCCTTGGCCCCAGCCACAGCACTTTACGCAGCCGCCGACCCACAGGTCGAAGCGCTGAAACAGGAACTGATTGAACTCAAACGCCGCTATGAGGCACAACAACAGGCACTGATGGTGCTGGAGCAACGTGTGCGCCAGGTCGAGGAGACCCCTGCTGCAGCGCCGCCCAGACGCCTGGTCAGGTCTCCCGCCGAGGGGGTAAAAGGTGCGCAAACCGTCGCTTCTGGGGCTCCGGGCACTACAGGTAGCTCCTACGGCCAGGCGCTGACGGCCGACTCCCAGCCGGCGCAAAGCGTTACCAACCTGTATGACGAAGCCAGCGGATTCTTTGGCGGGGGCAAGTTCAGCTTCGAAACCGGCCTCACCTATACCCATTACGATACCCGTGCGCTGACCCTCAATGGCTTCCTGGCACTGGACTCGATCTTCCTCGGCAGCATCAACCTCGACCGGATCAAGGCTGACAACTGGACCCTGGACATGACCGCGCGCTATAACCTGGCGCAGCGCTGGCAGTTCGATATCAACGTCCCCGTGGTCTACCGCGAGTCCACCTATTCGTCTGGCGGTGCAGGGGGGGCCGGGGCAACCACTTCCGATGCCACCGTGACCCGCGACCCGGAAATCGGCGATATCAACGTCGGAGTGGCCTATAAATTCCTCGACGAGGACGAAACCTGGCCGGACGCTGTGGCTACCCTGCGAGTAAAGGCACCGACCGGCAAGGACCCCTATGGCATCAAACTGCGCGAAGTGGACGGCAACAACAACCTCGCGGTACCGGAAAGCCTACCGACGGGCAACGGTGTATGGTCGATCACACCGGGCATCTCACTGGTCAAGACCTTCGACCCGGCTGTGCTGTTCGGCAGCCTGTCCTACACCTACAACATGCAAGACTCGTTCAGCGACATCAGTCCACAGGTGAACAGCAAGGTGCCGGGTGACGTCAAGCTCGGCGACTCATGGCAGATCGGCGGCGGCATCGCCTTTGCCCTGAACGAAAAGATGAGCATGTCGTTCTCGGTGTCCGACCAGTTCGCCCGCAAGAGCAAGATCAAACCTGATGGCGGCGACTGGCAATCGATTTCCAACAGTGACTACAACGCCGCCAACTTCAACATTGGCATGACCTTCGCCGCCACCAACAACCTGACCATCGTACCCAACCTGTCCATTGGTCTGACCGATGATGCACCTGACTTTTCCTTCAGCCTGAAATTCCCTTATTACTTCTGATAGTTGCCATCGGCCGGGGCTGTGCGAACAACCCCGGCTTTGGTTACCAACCTTGTAATCGACCGCCTTCCCTGCCCTGGCCTGTTATCATCAAGCACAGATGCATGACGATTTAATGGCAAAAGGGAAGTTTTTGTGAAGAACCTGTCCGACCACCCACGCACCCGGTTTGCCGCTTTGGCGGCCCTGGTGTTGGTGATCCCACTGGGTACGCGCGCCATGCTGGGTTGGTCCAACCCGTTCGGTTACCTGTCCGACCTCGCCCTTGGCAGCCTGTTGATCGTGCTGCTACACCGCAGGCCGTGGTGGCTTGCGCTGCCTGTGCTGCTGGCCTGGGCGGCGCTGTGGGTGGCCTCGGCCGAACTGGTAAGCGCAGTGGGCCGACTGCCCACCAGCGCCGACCTGAACTACCTGTTCGACCCGCAATTCATGGAGAATTCAACCGGTGGCGGCCTGGCCCATGCCTGGCTGCCCTGGGCCCTGGGTGGCGGCTTGCTGGCTTGGCTGGCCTGTGCGTGGCGCAGCCGTGCACAGGCCAGCCAGCCACTGCCGCGCACGGCCTGGGCCATACCCGTACTGCTGTTTGGCGCGCATTGGGGCAGCCAGCAGTTGCTACCTTCCGATGCCGACCAGTGGCGGCAATACAACCTCCCCCACCAGTTGATGTCTGCCGGGGTCGGTAACCTGCAACGCCAGGTCGAAGGCTGGATGGGCCGCACACAAACCTTCACCCCGCTCGCCAGCAGCGGCCTGACTCAATCCGACCTGCATGGGCAAAGGCTGCTTGCCGGCCCGGGAAGCGCCCGCAACTTGCTGGTGATTACCATGGAAGGCATCCCCGGCGCCTACCTGCGGCCTAACCGCCAGGCGCTGAACAGTCGTTTCAATGAGGACTTGATGCCCAGGCTCAGCAAGTGGGCCGAGCGCGGCATGAACACCCCAGACTACGTGCTGCACACCCACCAGACCATCCGTGGCCTGTATGCGATGCTGTGCGGCGATTACGACAAGCTGGCCAATGGCACGCCCAAGGGCGTGGAACTGCTGACCCAGAACGAACGCAACCAGGCCTGTCTGCCGGCACAATTGCGCCAGGCCGGTTTCACCACCCACTACCTGCAAGGCGCGGGCCTGCGCTTCATGGCCAAAGACCGCATCATGCCGCACATCGGTTTCGATTCGGTGCATGGTCAGGAGTGGTTCAGCAACAAGAACTACCTGGACTTCCCATGGGGCAAGGATGACCGCGCCTTCTTCGAAGGCGCCCTGGGCTATGTGGGCCAGTTGCAGAAGCAGGACAAGCCATGGATGCTGACGCTGCTCACCGTGGGCACCCACCAGCCCTATTCGGCGCCGGCCGAGTACCTCAAGCGCTACGACACACCGAAACAGGCAGCGGTCGCCTACCTGGATGACGCGGTCGGGGCATTTCTAGACAATCTCGAGCGCCAGGGCGTCCTCAAGGACACACTGGTGGTGCTGACTTCCGACGAGTCCCACGGCATCGATGGCGTGCGCCTGGCCTCGTCCTGGGGCTTCAACCTTACCCTGGCGCCAGAGCAGGCCCAACTGCCAACCATCAAGCGCGGTACTTACGGTCACATCGACCTGGCCGCCTCGCTGCTCGACTACTTCGCACTGCCCATTCCTGTCGCGCTTGGCGGCCGCTCGTTGTACCGCGACTACGACAGCGGCCGAGAGATGATCTCTTACACCAACGGCATGCTGCGCTACCACAACGGCCAGGGCCTGTTCACCGAATGTGACTTCCAGCAGCGCTGCCGGCGTTATGCCAGTGAAGGCTTCATCGCCGACCAGGCCCGCTACCTCGGTCCGGCCGACAGCCTGCTGGGCCAGCAGATCAGCGCCCTGGCCGGGGTGCTCGACCAATCCTTGCTGCAAACCCCGCTCAACCTGCGTTACCAGTTCGGCGGCCCTTCACCGATCAAGTTGCGCAAGCGCATTCACGATGACTGGGCCGACAACCTGATTGGCGCCCAGTACCTGGAAATGCCTGAAGGCTCGCACACCCGCGTGCGGGTCAAGGTACGCTCGCTGGACCCCAAACGTGTGGCCTATATCCGGCTCAAGGCCAAGCAGTTGGAACAAGACGTGCCGCTGGGCCTGCCAGAAGAGGTGAAGGTCACCGCCGACGCGCCCCTGGAGATGGAGTTCAGCTTCGACAACCCGACCGAGCGCAAGGCGTTTTCCTTCCATTTGCTGGGCTATGGCGGCGGCAAGGTAGAAGTCAGCGACTTCAGCGTAATCACCGCCCTGCCTGGCGAGGATGACGGCGCCGATGAACTGGCCGAGGGGCATATCGCCCATTCGGGCTGAGCCGGTACCGCTCATCGCCCGGCCACCGGTGCCTGTCGATTCGACCCGGTCGTACTCGACCAAGGTGTGAATCCCCAGCGAGGAGACAGCACCATGAGCACCAGCGCAAGCAGGCACCCGGTGGTTTCCCGCAGCCAGTGGCTGGCGGCTCGCCAGCAACTGTGGCTGCACGAAAAAGCGTTTACCCACCACCGCGACGCGCTAGCTGCAGCCCGTCGCGCCTTGCCTTGGGTAAAGGTCGAGCAGGATTACCGCTTCTTCGGGCCAGACGGCGCGTTGAGCCTGGCCGACCTGTTCGCAGGCCGCAGCCAGTTGCTGCTTTACCACTTCATGTTCGCCGAGGGCTGGAGCGAGGGCTGCCCCGGCTGCTCTTTTCTGGCCGATCACTTTGACGGCGCCAACCTGCACCTGGCACACCACGATGTGTCGCTGGTGGCGGTGTCTCGGGCGCCGTATGCCGAATTCCAGGCATTTCGCCAGCGCATGGGCTGGCAGTTCCCGTGGTATTCGTCGAATGGCAGCGACTTCAACGAGGACTTTGGCGTCAGTGTCGGCCGTGAAGGCCAGCGGCAGTACAACTATGAGCCGTATGAGGGCAATGAAAGCGAGCTGCCCGGCTTGAGTGCATTTTTCCGCGAAGCCGACGGCAGCGTCTACCACACCTACTCAACCTACGCCCGCGGGCTGGACATACTGGTCAACACCTACAACTTCCTCGACATTGCGCCACTGGGGCGCAACGAAGGTGGGACCATGGACTGGGTGCGGCACCATGACCGCTATGAAGGGCACCCGGAAAAGCCTCACTGTTGTCACAGATGATGCAGGCAACACGCACCTGTGGGAACGGTTTTACCAGCGAACACCGGCAGAGCCGGTGCCATCCACCGCGTTGGTTTCTTCGCGGGCATGCCGCAGGGTTAGGCATTAACGCTGATGGTTGCCCGCAAAAACGCGTGCATATTTACCACATGTTGCACCGGGACAGGTTCGAGGGCGTACTGGCCGCAAGCGAACAGTTGCCGCTTCACGCTGAACTGGCGGGGGCCAAGAGCGGCGCTCTTCTCCCTCGCCAGTCAAACGCTGCTGGATACCTTGATGCAGGTGCACGCTGACGCGCCGCCAGCCGAATTTACCGGGAGGATAATCGGGCTGCCCTTACCCACCTGAGTGGTAGAACAATCAACGGAGCCACCAGTTGCTCGCCGAAAGTCAACACACTGCGCGTTTCGCGACAATACAGAAAATAGACGTTGTATTATTCAGCGTCCACTTTGCCGTATTGAAGCAGATGCAACCATCTTATTTTGGCATTGGTGCCTATCCATCGTATCTCCCGGACGCCTTTGGGTAGACTAGTAGGTACATCCGACAGCAACGGCACCTCAAAGCCATCACCTTCAAAGTCTTTAGAGATGATGTATTGCCTGAAGCACAGCAACCCCAACCCGCCAAAGGTAATCAACCTGTTACGATTGTACGGCCGCGCCGCGAAACGCACGCTTCCGCCCTCGTTGCTGATGGCGGTTTCCCTCCAGAGTGGAATCAACGAACCGAAAGGTAATTTTTTGCGGACCGGGTCACCGTCAAATAATGGCAGTGGATACATATTCACGTTGACTCGCGCCCCAACGGGTGGTTCCACTTCATCGCCTTCGTCGCGCCGTGAAATATTTGCGAGGTTTTGATTGACAATGGAGTTGACATACCCCGGCGTCACAAAATCCAGCAATACCACCTGCGGGGCACTCCAGTTAGCCTGGTAGCTATTAAGATTGTGTGCCAGTTTTTCATTGATGACTTTCGCCATTTTTTCGACCGAATCCGCCCCGCTCTGCGGGGTGCGAGTCCAGTTGAGCATGAAGCCGACGCCATATTCACCCGGCACATGCCTTGCCCACTTACCCAACTGATCTTCAATCACAGCATCTGTGTCTTTCGAATTAGCGTAGTCATCCACAATTTGATACGCATCCCAAGAATTTGGACCCTTTGTTTTTCTATAAAAACCTGAGTCAGGCGCATCCATCAACCCTTCACTGACCACCAGCATTTTCCCGCGCAAATCCTCCAGGATAAATTGGTTCACCGGTTTGCGCTCACCCGGTTCGGCACTGACTTTGTGCAGACGATTCGCATGGCGATTAATCATCGTTTGAATGGCTGAGACGTCAGCGTCGGGTATATGCGTGAAGCTCAAGATCACGAACTCTCCGCGATTTTCTGTCAAGAACGTGTCAACGGAGGTGAGTACTTCGTCGAGCGTCGCGCCGTCGCATCCCGGCCCCGCGCCGGTGCCTGTCCGATGGTAACAAAGCAGTTGACCATCAGCGCGAGCGACCCGGATATCCAGGTAACGAACACCCATCCGGAGTTGCTCCGCAATGGAGGCGCGTTGCGCTCTAGATGCTGCCTCACCAAAGCCTCCCCCGGTGCAATTATGCAGTGGGCCATACATGCCAGCGTTATGGCTGCCGGGAAGCACCATATCTTGCACGCGAGTCGTACCTATCAATCTGGTCATCCACGCCTCGGTGGGCAGCGCATTTAGCGATCCCTCGTATACGAATATTTCGTCGTCCGTGAGCGGCTCTCCGCCGCGCTGAAAATACATCGAGGCATCAAACTCCCCGTACGGCGTCGGCGCCTTACCCTCCACTCGAACCCAACGCTTACCATCGTCCGGGTTGCGGGCACCAATGGCGCCGAACCACCAGTTATTTGATGTTCCTGTATGACCTTGAGCGATGAAAACGTCCTTGAATACCAGCGTTTGGTCCATGCCACTGAAACTACCGCCCGTCACGGTCAGTTTCAACGTGCCTTTGAAACCAAAATTGAGTTTATCGGGAGCATGCCCGAACGTATTTTCGGAATCACTGATGTAGCTACTGAACCAGTTCGCGACAGCGTCCGTACCGTGCCGCCCCACCTTGAAGCTCATAGTTCCATTGCTGGAGAAACTTCTTGTAAACGGTGGGTCGATATAGTTATCAGGATCTTGGCCACTGGAAACCTTCGCCGACGTAATTTCGTAGGAGCCGTAAACAATCTCGTTAGCCGTTCCAAAGGGTTGGCCATATTTGGACCGGAAATGCACCTTGTTATCGTGATACGTCTGCTCCACGTCTGCCTGCGGTTGAACTGCCTCGGCTCGCGCCTTTTTCCCGGCGCGCAGTACCAAAGGTCGAAATGCCCAGGTCGCGCCAAGCGTACTCAACTCTTCAAAATTACAAGCCCCGTGGACAATTCTATCCTCAGCATCCCTAATCCAATAGGGAAGAGCGAATTCATAGTCCGAAAGATCACCTGTAAAACCATCAGCGTACAGACTGAACCTGACACCTGACCCGTCGTGATATAAAATCTCCCAACCATCGGCGTATTGTGCTTCTGACTGACCGTCAGTCTGCAGACTGTGCTTCACGAAGGGTGAATTGGTATCGCTCAACGGAGCACTTTCACTAGCTGCGAAGGGTGCTGCATTCATTGTGGGCCTGGCCGTTCCAATCCTTCGCCTCCAACGGCCATCAGGGTTGGTAAGTGTCACTACCTCCATGTCAAACATACCAGGCCTGACAAGCATGGCCGGACGTTCAATTTCTTCGAATTCGCCCCAGTCCACCGGGTCTGTACATTGCTTAGGGGTGTAGACACGGATGAGCACGTCCCCGGAGGGGCTGATATAACTGATCTCTTCGAATTCGTCGCTCGCCAATTCAGTCATGACCATCCACCTGCTTCCGTTATAGGGGATGTCAGCATTGCACTCGGCAAGCACAGGCTGCTACTGGCAAAAATATCAGTTCTGGGGCTGGGAAATAGCAAACGCGAAGACGAAAAAAACCCCGGAAAGCCTTGAGCTACCGGGGCCCGTGCCCTTGGCCATCGACAAGCAACTGTTGCCAGCGTTGGCGCAGTTCAACAAACGCGCGTAATTCATTTACCACCGGTCCCTTCGCGGGACAAGCCCGCAGGGACCTCGATCTGTCAGGCTCGCGCACCCAGCATCCCGCGCTCGACGATAAAGTCGATCACCGCCTGCAACCCCTCGCCCTTCTTCAGGTTGCTAAAGGTCCAGGGCCGCTGCGGCCGCATGCGCTGGGTGTCGCGTTCCATCACTTCCAGTGAAGCCCCTACATAAGGGGCCAGATCGGTCTTGTTGATCACCAGGAAGTCGGACTTGGTAATGCCTGGGCCGCCCTTGCGCGGGATCTTCTCGCCCTCGGCCACGTCGATCACGTAGATGGTCAGGTCGGCCAGCTCCGGGCTGAACGTAGCGCTGAGGTTGTCACCGCCGCTTTCCACGAAAATGACTTCGAGGTTACCGAACTTGCGCGCCAGCGCTTCGACTGCCGCCAGGTTCATAGAGGCGTCTTCACGAATGGCCGTGTGCGGGCAGCCGCCGGTCTCCACGCCGACGATGCGCTCCGGCTCAAGGGCGCCGGCCTCGGTGAGAATACGCTGGTCTTCCTTGGTATAGATATCGTTGGTAACCACGGCAATCTGGTAGTGATCGCGCATGGCCTTGCACAGCGCTTCCAGCAGTGCGGTCTTGCCAGAGCCGACTGGGCCGCCGACACCGACGCGCAGGGGTTGTTGATAGCTTTGCATGCAGGCAGTCCTCAGGAACGGAACAAACGGGTGTATTGGGTTTCGTGACGCGATGAAGCGATGGCCAGCAGCGGCAGGCCGCCGCCAAGCTGGTCATCGCCCAGGGCCAGTGCCTGGTCCAGTGCAGCGGGCAAGTCGGCGCCGAGATCGCGCAGCAAGGTCTGGGCAGCCTGCTGGCCGAACGGCACCAGCTTGACCCCGGCCATGACTGCGCCCTCCAGCCAGGCAAAGCCATGGCCCAATGCCAGTTGGCGCAACGGGATGGCCCAGTGCGCGGCCAGCCAGGCCATGCCGCCCAACTGGGTCAGCTCAAGGCTGGTGCGCCAGGCCGGTGCCTGGCCCAGTTGCCAGCCGTCAAGCAACCGCGCCAGCGCCGCGCCGCGCTGCTGTTCTTCCAGGCGCAGCTCGGCGGTTTCGCGGTTGGCCAGCAAGAACCGGCTCCAGTGGCCGAACGCTTCGGCGTCCTCGGCCTGGCAGGCGTGATACAGACGCGCCAACACCGGCCAGTCAAGGCAAGCCAAGGTGTCGTGAAGCTGCTCACGCTGCCAGCCGGCAAAGCTGTCCACGCCGCGAACCCAGCCGGCCTCAACCGCCCACTCCAGGCCTTGCGAATAGGTAAAACCACCCACTGGCAAGCCGGGGCTGGCCAACTGCAGCAGGCGCAGCAGCGCCAGGTCGCTGTTCATCAACCGGCCAGCACCAGCGCGGCGCCGGCCAACAGGCCACCGCCAAAGGCCTTCTGCAGGCCGCTGTGGCGGCGCAGCAGGCAACCGATTGCAAAGCCTGCCGCCAGCAGCAAGCCGCTGACCGCGACAAACCCCGCGCTGAATTGCCAGAAAGCGCTCGGCGTGGCTTCCACGCCATGGGCCCAGCCATGGAACAAGGCGAACACCGGCATGGCCATGGCCAGCAGCAACTGGCGGCTCGGCAGCAGTACCGCCCCGGCAGCCACCAGCAGCGACACGGCAATCAGGGTCTCCATGCCCAGCACATCGCCGAACAGGTGACCGCACACGGCACCACCGAACATGGCCGCCAGAGTAGCCAGGGGCAACGTCAGGTTGCGCCGGGTCAACGCGGCGAGCACGCCGGTGCCCAGTAGCATCAGCAGGTGATCAAGCCCGGTCAGCGGGTGCAGCAGGCCGTCCTGCAGCGGGTTGCTGTCATGGCCTGGGTGGGCGAAGGCTGGCAGTGCCAGCATCAACAGAAACAGGGCGAAAGTCTTTTTCATCGGTTGCTCCAGGGCAGTTCAGGAATGGGCAGGCAGGCGAACGAACGGGTGATCGTGGCCATGGGCATGACTGTGGCTGTGGCCATGCGGTGCACTTTGGTAGGCGCCCGCTTCAGGCTCGAACGGGGCCTGTTCGGCCTCTACCGTCAGGCCCAGCCCCCGCAGCATGTCGTCCAGCACATGGTCGTGCTGGAAGCGCAACAGCCCGGGTTCGATCTGCAGCGGCACATGGCGGTTACCCAAGTGGTAGGCGGCGCGGGCCAAGAGGTGTGGATCGGTACAGCGCACCGTGGACACCGCTTCGGGCGCCGCCAACACGCGGATCAGCTGAGTGCCCTCGGCATCGGCCAGCAATTCACCTCCGCGCAGCAAGTGGCCGCGCTCCAGCATCAGCCCGGCTTCGCGGCCATCGTCCAGGGTTACTCGCAGGCGGCTCTTGATACGGCTGTCCACGTCGAGGGTGACAGTGCCACTGACAACCCGCGTGCCGGGTTCGGAGATACGGCGGTTCAAGACAATCATGGGTGCTCCTCAGAACAGGAAATAGCGCTGGGCCAGCGGCAGTTCGCTGGCCGGTTCGCAGACCAGCAGCTCGCCATCGGCACGCACCTGATAGGTCTGCGCATCGACTTCGATCAGCGGCTGCAGGGTGTTGTGGACCATGTCCGGCTTGCGTACCCGCCGGCAGCCGTTGACCACCCCAATCAGGCTGCGCAGGTTCAGCTCCTCGGCCAACCCGCGTTCCATTGCCGCCTGAGGCAGGAATGTCATGCGTGTGGCATGCCGCGCCGCACCCAGCGCGCCGAACATCGGCCGATAGTGCACCGGCTGGGGGGTGGGTATGGAGCCGTTGATGTCGCCCATGGGTGCGGTAACGATCATCCCGCCCTTGAGCACCAGGGCCGGCTTGACCGCAAAGAACGCTGGCGACCACAGCACCAGGTCAGCCAGCTTGCCGACCTCCACCGAGCCCACTTCGTGACCGATGCCGTGGGTGAGCGCCGGGTTGATGGTGTACTTGGCGATGTAGCGCTTGACCCGGAAGTTGTCGCTGTAAGGGGTGTCTGGTGCCAGCGGCCCGCGGCGCAACTTCATCTGGTGCGCCACCTGCCAGGTGCGCAGCACCACCTCGCCAACCCGGCCCATGGCCTGGGAGTCGGACGAGGTCATGGCAAAGGCGCCCATGTCGTGAAGGATGTCCTCGGCAGCGATGGTTTCGCGGCGAATGCGCGACTCGGCAAAGGCCACGTCCTCGGCGATGCTCGGGTCCAGGTGGTGGCAGACCATGAGCATGTCCAGGTGCTCGTCCACGGTGTTGATCGTGTAAGGCAGGGTCGGGTTGGTCGAGGATGGCAGCACGTTGGCCTGCCCCGCTGCACGGATGATGTCCGGGGCATGGCCGCCTCCTGCACCTTCGGTATGGAAGGTGTGGATGGTGCGGTCGCCGATGGCCGCCAACGTGTCTTCGATACAGCCCGACTCGTTGAGGGTGTCGGTGTGAATCGCTACCTGGATATCCATTTCCTCGGCCACGCCCAGGCAGCAGTCGATGGCCGCTGGCGTAGAGCCCCAGTCTTCATGCAGTTTGAGCCCGACAGCACCTGCGGCAATTTGCTCGCGCAGTGCCTCAGGCCGTGAGGCATTGCCCTTGCCGAGCAACCCGATGTTGATCGGCAAGCTGTCGGCGGCCTGCAGCATGCGCGCAAGGTACCAGGGGCCGGGCGTGCAGGTGGTGGCATTGGTGCCGGTAGCCGGCCCGGTTCCGCCGCCGATGAACGTGGTGACACCGCTGTTCAATGCCTCGTCCACCTGCTGCGGGCAAATGAAGTGGATATGCGAATCGACGCCCCCGGCGGTGACGATCTTGCCCTCGGCCGCGATTACCTCGGTCCCTGGCCCGACCGGCACGTTCACGCCCGGCTGCACATCGGGGTTGCCGGCCTTGCCGATCAGCGCGATGCGTCCATGCTTGATACCGATGTCGGCTTTGACGATGCCCCAGTGATCGATGATCAGCGCATTGGTCAACACCAGGTCCATGGCCTCGGCCGCCAGCATCTGGCCCTGCCCCATGCCATCGCGAATGACCTTGCCGCCGCCGAACTTCACCTCTTCGCCGTAGATGGTGAAGTCTTTCTCGACCTCCACCCACAACGCAGTGTCGGCCAGGCGCACGCGGTCTCCAACCGTGGGCCCGAACATGTCGGCATAGGCCTGACGGGAAATACGGCTCATGCCCTGCCCTCCAGCGCGCCCATCACTTTGCCCTGAAAGCCATAGACCTCACGCTTGCCGGCGTAAGCCACCAGTTGCACGGTACGAGCCTGACCCGGTTCGAAGCGCACGGCAGTGCCGGCCGGAATGTCCAGGCGAAAGCCCAGGGTGGGCGCACGGTCGAACACCAGCGCGTCGTTGACCTCGTAAAAGTGGTAGTGCGAGCCGACCTGCACCGGCCGGTCGCCATGGTTGGCCACGCTGACGCTGACCGTTTCTCGGCCACTGTTCAACTCGATGTCGCCCGCGGCGACCTGGATTTCACCTGGGATCATGCAATGCTCCTTGGCGGTTTCAGACGATGGGGTCATGCACGGTCACCAACTTGGTGCCATCCGGGAAGGTCGCTTCGACCTGCACGTCGTGAAGCATCTCAGCGATACCGGGCATCACCTGCTCACGGGTCAACACTTCGCGCCCCAGGCTCATCAGTTCGGCGACTGTGCGGCCATCGCGGGCGCCTTCGAGCACTGCGGCGCTGATCAGCGCCACGGCCTCCGGGTAGTTGAGCTTCAGGCCACGGGCCAGACGCCGCTCCGCCAGCAGCGCAGCAGTGAACAGCAGCAGTTTGTCTTTCTCTCTCGGGGTAAGCTCCATGGCGCTCTCTCAGGTAGCCCAGATACGCGGCGGGCAGGCTGGCAGGCCGAGGATGGCCGGACGCAGCACATGCCACAGGCGTTGCAGGGTGCGTTGCAGGTGTTGGTTGTCATGGTCGAGCAGGCGGATCACCAGCAACGACCCAAGCAGGGTCGCACCGGCCGGGTTGCCCAGTTCATCGAGCAGCGGGCGAACCTGCTCCAGCACGGCCTGATCGGCCGGTGCGGCACAGAAGGTGGCGAGTAGCGGATGCCCACCAAGCTTGTCCAGGTGCCCGCCTTCGAGACGCAGGCGCTCATGCAGGCCTACCTCGTCAGGCAGTACGATGTGCAAAAGGCTGTCGAGGGCGCCGTGGTCGAAACGCTCGTGCATGACCGGGCGGCCCAGGCACAGGGTTTCCCAAGCCAACAGGCGGGCGCCCGGCTCGAGGGTAAAACGGCTGGCGAGGCTGGCGCGGGCGCCTGAGAAGAAGATGCTGTCCTGCGGCAGCCACTCCAGGGTGCTGCCCGCGGCCAGGTGAAAGCGCTGGGCCAACCGCGCGGTCGGGCCGATGCTGCGATAGAACTTGCTGGCGCCAGGCATGGTCAGCAGCGCATGGCTACCCGGCTCCAGGTGAATGTCCAGTTCCAGACGGTCGCCGGCGACGATGCCGCCCGGCGGGTGCAAGACATAGACATGGCATGGCGCACCCTCCGGATAAAAAGGCCGCTGCACCAAAAGAGGTCCAAAATGCCTCCACGCACCAAGGCGGGTCACGCTGTCACGCTGCACAAAGCGCAACTGCAGGTGAGCACTCCAGCCTGCATCGTCTTGTTGTTGTTCGATCTGCTCCGCGAGCGACATCCTGCGGCCCCTGAAATCCGTGGCCTGCTGGCCGTTTAGAGGGTCTGGCGCGGGCGGCTGCTAGCGCGCACGGCCTGACCACTCGATCAAATTCGCAGGCTGGATATAGCAGGTTGCGGGCCAACTCCGCAGGTGAAGGATGATGAAACTTATGCTGCGCCCGCTCTGGCATCGGGCATACGGGGGGATGGCGCACAAAGCAGGGGCGTGCGCCGGCCCTGTTTCGGTGCCGGCGCCCGTGAGAATGGGGCAGCTTTGCAGCCCCTGAAAATCAAACCTCAGTAATCGAAGCGGTCAACGGCACGCCGACGCTCGTTGTCATCACGCCGGTCATAGATGGCCGTGGTCTGGATATTGGCATGGTGCGCCAGCTTCTGCGCAATCGACAGGTCGTGCTCTTCGATCACCCGGGTGATAAATGCCCGGCGAAAATCGTGTGGCATGATCTTCACCCCCACCTGCGCGCCGCGCTGGCGGGCAATGTAGTAGATCGCATGCTTGGTAATGCGCGCACGGGTAATGTGGCTGCCGCGACGGATGCGGTTGAACAAAAACGGGTCGTCCTCCGCCCCGGCAGGCAGGTCCTGGCGGCGCAGTTCAAGCCACGCCTGCAGCTTCTCGAATGCCCACGGCGGTGCATACTTGACCAGCTGGTGGTTGCCCTTGCCCACCACTTGCAGGCTGCGCGCCTCGAAGTCGACCTGGTCGAGGTCGATGTCGACCGACTCCGACTTGCGCATGCCGGTGCCGTACAGCAAGGCAATGATCGCCGCATCACGTACCCCCTGTGGCCGCGGGTCGGCTGCGCACACATCCATCAGCTCGCGGATCAGGCTGCGGCGCAGGTTGCGCCCTGGCGGCAGACGGGAGCCTGTGGCCGGCTTGACCTCGCGAATGCGCAACAACTGCTCGTGGTCGATCAGGCCCTGACGCCAGGCCTCGTTCATCACCCCGCGAATCGCGTTGACGTACAGCGACGAGCTGTTGGGCGCGTAACCATCAGCACGCAGGGCTGCCACCAGTGCAATCACATGGCCCGGCTCAAGCCGATGCCAAGGCACATCGACGATGTTGCAGTCGACGAAACCTAGCCGGTCGGCGGCGTCCTGAAGAATGTAGCGCATGGTTTGCTGGCTGGATGGGGCCAGACGGGCCATGTACTGCAGCAGCGGATTTTTCGAGAGGTCGGACAAAACGTGAATCCTGTAGCGAAGCGTCAGCCGGC
>Ga0182747_1001269_pt1 | contig 19956 bp, 24 predicted proteins | sample eDN3rd30CBELigBY_FD_128526 | JGI IMG/M metagenome (GOLD analysis project Ga0182747, IMG submission 128526) | Enriched backyard soil microbial communities from Emeryville, California, USA - eDNA 3rd pass 30_C BE-Lig BY (version 2) (version 2) | ecosystem: Environmental > Terrestrial > Soil >...
GTAAATGCCAAGAGTAAAGTTTCGAGATGCTGATATTGATTTAATTGCACGGATGATGAGGGCAGAGGCAGAAGCTGAAGGAAATCAAGGGATGTTATATGTTGGAAATGTCATTGTAAATCGAGCTGTAGCAGATTGTTTAGATTTTCGAGATTTAAGAACCATTGAAGACGTAATTTACCAGGTGCAGGGTGGAAATTACTCTTTTGAGGCTGTTCAAAAGGGAAATTTGTTTTATAGCCCAGCAAGAGAAAATGAACGAAGATTAGCAAGACAGGTTATAGATTATTGGAGAACCCATCCAGCAAAATATGCGCTTTGGTACTTTAATCCATACGCTCCGTGCCCTCCAACTTGGTACGGCCAACCATTTACGGGTCAATTTAAAAATCACTGTTTTTATGAACCAGCAGCTGGAACGTGTGCTAGTATATATTCCTAAGAATTTAATCATTAGTGGATACTTTTGTCGGATTAATTAGCAATTTTGACGGATTTCTTAAAAGAATAGTCGGATAAATCCCCAAAGTTGTCGGATTTCTCAGCAGAATTGACGGATTAAATATCTGCACGTCACATTCAATTACAAACGAAAAAAATCCTTAGTTCCAATTCTCCTAAGAATTGAACTAAGGATTTTTTCTTTAAGTGCCTCTGTGCTTAGTCACTTCTAGTGGAGGATTATTATGAATCACCTGATTGAACTCTTTTGAATATTCTTCACGATGATTAATGTCTTTCTTCGGCTTTTTCATTTTCTTGAAGGTTGTTTTACTTTTCTTTGCCATCGAATTTTCCCTCCTATTTTTGAAAGTCAAACCTTTGCGACAGAGTCATAGTTAATTTGCGTTAAATTGATGAATTTATTCTAAGAAGGATTTCAGAAATCACACTAAGAAAAAATGTGTTTATAAGTAATGGATAAGTAATTTATTAAATAACCAACCACACAGATGGTATAGAGATGGTATCGCTTTCATATATATTCTAAAAGGGATATGGGAGGGATATTAATGGCAGAAACAGAAAAAATAACAATCAATATGAATGTTGTTGATTTAGGAAAAGTGGATTTAATAGTAGAACAGGGGTTTTATTCGAACCGAACGGATTTCATCAAAACTGCAATTAGAAATCAATTATCATCCTATTCAATTGTAGTTGACCCTCTCATTAAAGAAAAAGCTTTTGCAGTGGGAATCAGTTATTTCAACCGACATTTACTTGAAGAAGCACTTTTAAAAAATAAAGTTCTTGATATCAAGGTAGTGGGAATGTTGGTGTTTGCTGATGATATTGATGAAGAATTAGCCTTCAAAACAATTAATTCCATAAAAGTTTACGGGGTTATAAAGGCTACAAACGAATTGAAAGTAGTATTGAATAAAATTAATAAAGGTAAACAAATTGTACGATAAAAGACACATGTTTACCCTAAATTTGTATTAAAACAATGCTTAGAAGTCAATTTAATGTTAAAGTTATAAAAAACATTAAAGTGAGTTAGGAGAACAACATGATCGAAGTAAAATCATCTCCAATAAGTGATGGAGAATTCAACAGAGGGGTATTTGCAACACGTGATATCCAAAAAGGTGAACTAATTCATGAAGCACCAGTTATTGCTTATCCAAATGACCAGCATCAACATATAGAAAAAACTTTATTGGCTGATTACGCATTTGAATACGGAATTAATCACACTGCCATTCTCCTTGGGTATGGTATGTTGTTCAACCATTCATATGAACCAAATGCAACATATGAAATTAACTTTCAAAATCATACTTTCGACTTCTTTGCTTACAAGGACATAAAAGCAGGGGAAGAGATTTTCATAAACTATAACGGTGATGTAGATGACAAAGAAAAGCTTTGGTTCAATGAGGAATAAATAATATAAACAAACGACGTTGATTCTGTAATAGGGATTAACGTCATTTTTTTAACTTCATTAAATAATAAAATAAGGGAGATTAGCATCCCAATCTCCCTTCCTCTGACCAATCCACTTACTATAGATAGTAATACCACAAATCGATTGAACCTCTCCAAACACATAATCTTGTCCTAGAATTCCTACCTCCGTCATCATTCCAACGATCAAGATCACGTATATAATCATCTAATCCAATAGGTTTTTCACTGTTTTCTGAAGGCTTCGTTTGATCCTTAGATGAAAGATGCATCATATTAAAAATAATTACATCATCCTTTTTTATTGGTCTTATACCTATATTATGTGGTGAACATTTTTTAGTTCATCGCCAGTTTAGGATTATCTGATTCGACTACTAATTCGTTTTAATATTGATGAAAGAAGCATTTAGTATTCTAAGTAGCCATTCTTCAATATACAGGATTGGTACATTTTTTATTTTCAATCATATTTTATATAAATGTAAGAAAGTTTAAAGGCGAAAGAAAGTAAAATGATTTTCGCCTAGATACTACTAGAAATGTAGATTCTTTATTCCCACTTAAGTGGATTCCATCTTTTTTAATTTCCGTCTTCTATAGGCATTGATGGTAGTCTTTAGCGAAGCATAGCTTCCAATTGCTCCGTAACCGTAAAACCAACCCATAAAAATACCAGCAAGCAAGTCATATCTATGGCTAATAAAAATTGCTAATAATAAACCTAAAATAATGGCTATTGTAGGCACGTATATCGGTTTTATTTGAAGTGACAGTTTAAGTATCTGAGTCAAAATCAAGATAATGGGTACTGCAATTAGAACATCCCAAATATTTGTATGAATCGTTGGAAAATACATGTTACACCTCTAGGCGAATGATAGTTGTAGTATAAATTGAAGTATTTACATATATAAATTGCCTATTCAAGGCTGTGATAATTAAATCAGTGATTATGCATGGTGCTTCTTAACGGTGAAGATTTCTATTCGAGCTTGATGGTTAAACGGAAACATTAAAAACGAAGGGAGATCAGTTTATGTTTTTTTTCATCATAATGGGGTATTTCATCATTGTATTAATTGGATTAGTGATTGAAGGACATTTACGAATGCTTAGGGAACAAAATAAAGAAATGATAAAACTTCTAAATGAACAAAAGGAAAAGCGTAATTTTGAAGGCGTTTCTCCATTAGACTAAAATAAATCAATCCTTCCAAATTATTATTATCCTAAAGCTCTTTATTTTTTTCTATTGAATCTTTTTTGCCTGTGAATCGTAAAAGATAGTAGAAGATTAAAGGGGCGTGAGTAAGATGAAATGGTCTAGTTTTGCAAAAGGAATTACCGGAACATTTGAAGCTGTTTTAGCCATTCCGTTCTTTGGCGGGTTATTGATTATATTAAGTGCATGGCAATTATTAACCTTGGCACTCATTTTGCATATAGTAACTGCTGCGATTGCCATTGCGAATAGGAGATCGGTGGCTCCAAGTATTTTGGGTGTTGTTACAAGTTTAATAGCATTTATCCCAATTGTAGGATGGTTCTTCCACTTCATTACTGCAATTTGCTTATATATTAGTGCCTACAATGATGCAAGACAAGAGGCATACCATAGATAAAACGATAATAGTTACTATCATTTGAGGCGTTGATCCCTAACCGGATTGACGTCTTTGTTGTTTTCAATTCTCTTCCTTAAAGGGAAAATGAAATAAATGACGAATTTATAAAAACAACTTTCAATGAAATAAGGGAGGCTGATGACGATAGAATCGTTTAATAAATTTCTAGATGAATTTTTGAATAGTTGGAGGAATTCTTCCATAACAGACTTATCTCCGCTTATTTCCAAAGATTATCAAGCAAGAGAAATATCAAATGGTAAAATAGAGGATTTTGGTTATGAGGAATCCATACAAGGGTGGGAACAAGGTTTTAACTTTGTCATTGAACATCAAGCCAAATGGGAATTGAGTGAAATTCAAGTAAGTCCTCTTAGGGAGAAGGAAGTGCTTGCCATACTTTCTGCAACAATCATTTTACAAGACAAAAGACTAACTACATCAAATCTATTTTTTAATACTTTTAAAGAAAATGATAATGGAGAGTGGAAGTTAATTAGAAGTTATATCGAGGCAGGAGTGCCAAATGAAAATATAAATAATATGAGTTTCATCAACAGGATTGCTCAGAATTAATTGATAAAAGAATATAAAACGTACCAGGAGGATTTCCAATGAATTATGATAAACAGAATCAAACAATTACTACAAACCGACTAGTTCTTAGACCATTTTTAAAATCGGATGCAGATGTAGTCGCAATACTTTGTAACAACTATAATATTTATAAAAGCACATTATATCTGCCATTTCCATATACTTTAGATGATGCTTTGGCTTGGATAGATCGCCATCAAGAAAACTTTGACACAGATAGAATGTATGAATTCGCGATAACAGACAAAGAAACAGGAAATTTATTTGGAACAGTAGCACTTTCTAATAATCAGAAATGTAATCATGGTGAGATTGCTTATTGGGTCGGAGAAGAGTACTGGGGAAAAGGGTATGCGACTGAGGCTGCAAAGGCTATCATACAATTCGCGTTTAATGAAAAGAAATTACATAAAGTATTTGCAAGGTATTTTAGCTCTAACCCAGCTTCAGGTAGAGTTTTAGAAAAACTGGGCATGAAACATGAAGGTGTACTAATTGATCATGTGATAAAAGAGAATCGTTATGAAAGTTTAGTTCATTACGGATTAATTAACTCAAATGATTCCCAATAGGTAATTAAAGGATTTTTATTTAAATAACATATCTACTCTATTTAAGCTGCGATAAATCTCTACTTTTTGCGCAGCTTTTACTCTTTTTACCACTTATAACTCCTTACTAATCGTACAATTCTATTCCTAGACCTCAAGCTAATATCGCAATTTCCATACATTATTCATTCTCTTTGTCACCATACTAAAAACAAGGTGGTGTGACAATAATGACCTATCACTTCGATAAGGTAGAGTTTAAGGACGTGAATGGCCTAGTACAGGTTGTTCTACATATTAAAGCGCCTAATAACAAGTTTGAGTTTGGATCGGAATTTAACCCTCAAGAGGATGAAAGTTTAGCAAAATCGGCAAAAAAGTTTGTAAAAAAGTACTTTCCAAATTTAAAAGTAGTGACCATTGGAATCGTTGCAGGGGCTGTCATACTAACAACAGTACCTCTTAAGAGTGTAAGAGCTCATGAAACTCATTTTAATATGAGTTACCTATACTTCGGTAATTCAAAATCCTTTATTTCACAAGTCGATAAAACCCATGGAAATTTAAATCTTGTTTCACCTAGTTACTTTGATATTAATGCAGATGGGTCTTTAAAAATTACTGCACAATTCGATTCTACTTTTGTAAAGGCGATGCATGACCGCGGAATAAAGGTAGTTCCTTTCTTAAGTAATCACTGGGACAGAACAATTGGACGAGCTGCTCTTGAAAATCGTGAACAAATTTCTACGCAAATAGCAGAGTTTATCATTAACAATAACTTAGATGGTGTTCAAGTAGATATTGAAAATACAACAGAGATTGATCGGGATGCTTATACGGATTTAGTAAGACTCTTACGTCAAAAGCTGCCAACGGGTAAAGAGGTATCTGTCGCTGTCGCAGCAAATCCTAGCGGATGGACAAAAGGATGGCATGGGACATACGATTACAATAAATTAGCTCAATACACGAGCTATCTTATGATCATGGCATATGATGAATCCTATGAAGGAAGCGCGGAAGGTCCAGTTGCTAGCTTCCCCTTTGTAGAGAAATCAATTCAGTATGCGCTTAAGGTAGGAGTTCCTGCCGAAAAAATAGTTTTGGGTGTTCCTTTTTATGGGCGTCTATGGAAAACAGACGGAACGATAAAAGGCTTAGGAATCTCCAACAATAGGGTGGAAGAATTATTAGCGAAGTATCATGGTTCTGTAACGTTTGATGAAAAATCACAATCACCAAAGGCAACAATCACTATCCTAGAAAGTGACGCTAAACCAACCATCGCGGGCAAAATTTTAACTGCAGGAACGTATCATATTTGGTACGAAAATGATGCTTCATTAGAATCAAAATTTGACCTTTTGCATAAGTACGATTTAAAGGGAACAGGGAGTTGGAGTTTAGGCCAAGAAGATTCAAAGATGTGGCAGTCATACGGTTCTTGGTTAGCCCATGATGATGAAGAAATTGATAAAAACGTTTATGTGACTTACACAGTACAAAGCGGTGATACTTTATGGAAGATTGCAACAGCTAACAAAATGTCAGTAAATGACATAAAACAATTGAATAACTTAACAACAGATGAAATCAACGTTGGTCAAGTTTTAAAAATTAAATCACTCAATAATCCATTTACAGACATCGGTTCGTTAGGAGACCAAGTGAAGTTTGAAATATTAAATTTAGTAGATCAGAAAATCATTCTTGGAACATCAGCGACGACGTTTTCTCCTAATGAGGTGATTACTCGCGGCCAAGTAGTATTAATGCTAGGGCGGATGTTGGTGAATAGTGGTATCGCAACAATTCCATCGGATTGGGAGTCGAATGAATATTTTCAAGATGTACCATTAGACACTAAAAATCGCGAACTGCTAAAGTATGCAGCAGTAGTGAGTGCAACTGGAGTATTTGTTGGGAACGGTGAAGGTTTACTCGACCCTTCAAGTCCTATTACGCGGGAGAATATGGCACTCGTATTGAATCGTGCAACAAAAGCAATTAGAGGTGAATCACTTATTGAAATTTCAGATGGGTTAAAAGGAAAAGTAACTGATATAGATCTGGCTAGACCAGATACTAGAGAAGCTATTCGGTCTTTGAGCGCACTTGGTATAACAATTAATGAACAATTTTATCCAAAAGATATAGTAAAACGATCTCAATTTGCGTCATTTTTAACAAGAGCAATGAAATTCATGGTACCTAAAAAATAAGGTTGGAGGGAAATTTATAGTGAGAAAAATCATAACAATACTAACTACAATATTACTCTTATTATCAATGCTACCACATGCTTTAGCAGCTGAAGATAAACCGGAGATTCCTTTCTTTGGAGTGGGAGCAAATGTTCAAGAATTAAATGATGGATCATTTGTGGTCAAAACGGAAGGAGAAAAGGCGGAAGAAGGATTTGTCTTCACTCCAAAAGAACCTTTTACAACTACACAAATTAGCTTACAGATTTCACTAAAAGGAACGGGAACAGTACTATTAAAAATTTCTGAGACTGACCCTAGAGGAAGATTTATCAAGGATAAAAGCATGGAAGTACAGTTAACAGAAGATTGGACGGTTCATGTCTTACCATTTGAACTAGCTAGTACATCTTCTCAAATAGATGTATCTGTAGTCACAAAAGATGCAACAAAAACGGAGTTTTCTTATAAAGACTTAAAAATTAATCAAGAATAAGACTAAACGTAGCGTTAATCTCAAAAAGGGATTAACGCATTTTTATTGAATAAAGGATTATCGAAAACTTTAAATTTGGAGGTATTCATAATGAAAGAAAAATTAATTAGAGTAGGTACAACATATATACCTGTTAATAATGTTGAGCTTTCTTCAAAATGGTATATGCAAAAATTAGGTGCAAATCTAAATTATATGGATGAAGACAAAGCAATCCTCGATTTAGCCAATCAAAGTTTTTTTCTTGTGAAAGCAAGTGAACACCAAAATGCGAACTTCATCGATAGTTATGGAAATGAAAGATTTTCGTTAACCTTTGAGGTAGATGGTTTGGAAGCTTTAGAGTTGTTACATCAGGACTTTATAAAAAATGGAATTGTCGTTGGAGAGATTGAAGATCGAGGACATGCTGGTAAGAATTTTGTATTTCATGATTTAGATGGAAACAAATTCGATGTATGGAGTGAACTGAGCAAAATCTTCAAAGAAAAATATATGATTCACGAAAAGTAAATACCGGTAACATTGATATTCTCTAGAGGAATAATGCCAATTCCCCTATGCCAAAAAACTAGTTCTATTTTCGTTAGTTGACATCTATTTAACACACTCATCAGACTTTCCGCATATTGTTAGTGAAAGTTTAAATGAGGGGGAAGGAATAGATGTCTTCTATTTTATTTCCTGAAATTTTAGCAGGTCCAATTGTTCGTAGAGTGGAGGCTTCTTGTGCGTACATTTGGGTAGCTACAAGCAAAAATTACAATATTACTGCTGAATGTTATGAAATTACAACTAGATATGAAGGTAATGAATATAACAGCATAAAATTAAGAGCTAGAACAAAAACAGTTTCTTTGGGGGAAAATCTTTATATACATTTAATCAAAGTTACACCTAGTACGAAATTTAAACCGAACCTGTTAATTGGCTACAATTTACGATTCCAAAACAAAACTGAATCCTTCGATTTAGACGATCTTGGTTTATTAAACCCGGTAAATCCTAATAGTATCGTTTACGGTTCTTTAAAATATCCAAGTTTCTTTATAGCAGAGAAGGATTCTAGTTCATCCTCTAATTTCTTATTTGGATCATGCAGAAAGCCCCATGGAGAAGGGGAGGATACTTTAGTCTTTGGTGACCAATTTCTAGAACAAAAATGTCGTGATGTCACAGAAAGACCAGAAGCACTCTTTTTGATGGGCGATCAAATCTATGCAGATGACGTCCCAGATTCATTATTTCGTAGGATTAATCTACTTGGAAGTGCTTTAATGGGAAGAAGTGAAGAGTTATCAACAATAGAACCGCGTTTAGCTGAGGAAGCTTTACAATCTTCTTTGTATAAAATAAATGGAAGAAAAGCGATTATCCAGAGGATTGCAAAATTTACATCAGCAAAATCCTATAATCATCTCATTGAATTCGGTGAGTACGCTGCGATGTATTTACTAGCCTGGAGCCCTGTACTATGGGAAATAGGGGCTCAACTCGAACTAGATGAACCGTTCGATGAGGCTGTTGAAAAGGGACATCTCATCATTCGCTCTAAGAGTGAAAATCTTAAAAGGTTAGAAATGCCACAATTGAAAAAGCGATATACCGAACAAGAAAAGCATATCGAACATTTCAAGGAAGCTACCTACAAAGTTAGAAGACTATTGGCTAATATCCCTACCTATATGATATTTGATGATCATGATATTACGGATGATTGGAATATCACCTCAGAATGGAAGGAACAAGTGAAAGCATCCCCATTAGGAAAACATATAGTGGCAAACGGATTAACAGCATTTTGGGCGTTCCAAGGGTGGGGAAATCAACCTTCGTTATTTAAAAGAGGATTCGTATCGGTAATCGAAAAGTACTTCCACGAATTACAAAATGGAAAATCGGAACGTTATTATCATTCATGGGTTAAGCTTTTGTGGGAACATAGCCCGTGGTATTTTGTAGCGCCTACTACTCCAAAGGCGATCTTTCTAGATACTCGTACAATGAGAGAATATGACAAACAACCACTTTCAGAGGAGCAAAAGCAGCTCGGTGTGGACATTCATCCACCTCAATTAGTTAATGGGCAAGAGTTGTTGGAGCTTGGTGATCAACTACAAAAAACTAGATGGAGAAAAGGCAATCCATTACTTATTATTTCTCCAACTCCTGTAATTGGATTTGAACTTATAGAATCAATCGTAACGAAATTTAGTATCCCGTTAAAAATGGTAGGCATATCTGTTGAAACTGTTTTCGATATGGAGGCATGGCGCTATAACGGGAAAGGAATGACAAGGATTTTTTACCAATTATCAAAATGGAAACCAGGTGAATGCATTATTCTTTCGGGTGACGTCCATTATAGTTTTTCAGTTAATTCGTACATTACTTTCCCAAGAGGGCAGCAATTAAAAGTAAAGCAAATCACTTCGAGTCCCATAAAAAACATGAGTTTCCATAAATTAAGTCCATTAGTAAAATTCACTGCAACTGTAAACCAAGGATTACAGAATGAGGATTCAATCTACCGTTATTGTGATAAGTCTTATCTAATCCATAATGTTGAGAAAGACAAATACAACATCCCAACTAAAGAAATGTTTTGGAAAGATGAATTGAAATATGAATTTGTAGATGGTTATTCCATTATAGAAACGGAAAACAATTTAGGACATCTTTCGTACTCACCAACCAAAACCGAAAACAACTATATAAAAGAGAATTTGAATTAATAGAAGTGCAGCGTTGATCTAAAGGATTAACGCTTCTTTTGTTGAAGTTACTAGAGTATGGTAGGGAGAATTGTTTGAAAGTTTTTACATTAAAACAAGTGTATTCGGCATAAAGAAACATGTAACCAAACAAAAATATTACTGAAAGAGTGATACAATATGAATTTTATTATCGAAGATGCGCAGGACTTTCGAGAGCTTGCTCATTTTTTAGCGCAACAAAACAAACAGAAATCATCCCATATAGGATATTGTGGCTTAAAGGAAGAGGAAATTTTTCAAACATTAAACGAAGATTTCTTTGACGAGAATGGAAATTCTCATTTTCTTATAGCGAGAAATGAAGTAGGCGATGTCATTGCTGCAGTTGGGGTAGAGGAGGATGGGACTAGTGGAGAAGTATGGGGACCATTCAATGAAGAGTCCTCTATAGAAGTACAACATCAACTGTTCCATCAGTTACTAACAAGTCATCCACATATTCAAACATTCCGCTTTTTTATTAATAATGAAAATACAAAACAATCTTCCTATATGGATACCATAAATGCAGCGAAAACTGGGGAGCACTTAATATTAATAGTAAATAGAGATAATTTTGTAGGTGTTAATCAATTTATTAGCACTCCATTTAACCAGAGTGATTTTAAAGCTTTTCAACAACTTCATCATGAACTATTTCCAAATACATATTACAATGCAGAAACGATCATGAGCCGTCTTAGCAAGAATTGTGTATTAAAGGTTTTAAAAAATGAGTTGAACAAATTTCAGGGTTATGCTTATTATGAGGTGGACCCTGAAATGGGAGAGGCTTCTCTAGAATATATCGGGATATCTCCAAACGCTCAAAACCGCGGCTTAGGCACAATCTTGTTAAGGGAAGTGCTGACAGAAATATTTACTTATAGCCAAATTTCTGATATTCAATTATGTGTAGATAATGGAAATACGAAAGCAAACCACGTTTATCTAAATGTAGGATTTCAGCCAAAAGATATTCTAAACAGTTATGTATTAAAGAGGGATTGAGTGATCTGTGGATAAAACATCTTGCTTTTTACGAAAAATTCAAACTCTTTTTGTGGAAAAGTAGAACAACTGAGGATAAAGTTGTTGAAAAGTCTGAATTGTGGATAACTTTTCGTCAATTAGAAATAAAGGAGGAAGTACAGTGACAGTAAAAAAGATCACACCAGAGGAATTATATAAAAAATTAAACGGACAAGAAAAAGTATTAATAGTAGATGTAAGAGCAGAAGATAAATATCATGACTTTCATATAGAAGGTGCAGGTAATGAAAGTCTTAACATTCACAAAGAAAAAATCTTTAAGTTAGAAGATGGGGCACAGGAGGACTTTCAGTTGTTGCCCAAGGATAAGGAGATAATCATAACTTGTACGACAGGTAATTCTGCTACAAAGTGCGGAAACATACTATCCGAACGCGAATATAATGTTGTTGTTTTAGAAGGTGGAATTACAGCATGGAAGGACTATTTGGAAAAGAAATAAATTCAAATATATTTTATGCATATATGAATGCGCTTCTGTCAAAATGGCAGAAGTTTTTTTGTGCACACAAAATAAAATAATACATACTTTAACAATAGGATTAATACATTATGGTGTAATGTTTTAAAATTCTGCGTTAAAGGAGAGTGAAGAGGATGACTACGTTTCTTGTAGTGGTGAATATTGTAATTTTATTAGCACTTATTTTTGGATTGTATGCATTACAAAAGAAACATGTGAAATTCTCAATACGTGTATTAATCGGTCTTGGATTAGGTTTACTCTTTGGGATTATTTTAAATATTATCTACGGAACGGGATCCGAGGTTACATCCACATCCATTCAATGGTTTAATATTGTTGGATCGGGTTACACAAGATTGTTACAAATGGTTGTAATGCCATTAGTATTAATATCGATTATTGCAGCCTTTACAAAAATCAAACTTTCAAAGAACATTGGGAAAATTAGTTTCTTTGGAATTGGTCTTTTACTTGTCACTACGGGAATTGCTGCAATCATCGGTATCGCAACAACATTTACATTTGGATTAGATGGAGTTCAATTAGAGGCAGGAGAGGCAGAGACTGCTCGTATCGCACAACTTGAGGATCGTGTTTCAACAGTAGAAAACTTAACGATTCCTGACCAAATTCTATCCTTTATTCCAACAAACCCTTTTGCTGATTTAACTGGATCACGCTCAACATCAACAATCGCTGTTGTAGTTTTCGCAGCTCTCATTGGGCTTGCATTTTTAGGTGTTCGTCGTAAACAACCTGAGCAGGCAGAGCAATTCTCTAGCATAATCGATACGCTTTATTCAATCACGATGCGCGTTGTAACGATTATTATCCGCTTAACGCCATATGGTATTTTAGCAATCATGACGAGAGCAGCAGCAACGACCAATTATGAAGCCATCTTAAATCTCGGTCAATTTGTAATTGCATCTTATGTAGCACTAATCGTGATGTTCTTAATTCATTTAGTACTGATAAGTCTAGCAAAATTAAATCCGATTACTTATGTGAAAAAAGGGTTACCTGTTTTAACCTTTGCTTTTACTTCTCGTTCGAGTGCAAGCGCGTTACCACTGAATATTAAAACTCAAACAGACGGTTATGGTGTTTCACAGGCAGTAGCAAACTTTGTAGGACCATTTAGTGTGACGATTGGTCAAAATGGATGTGCCGGAATTTATCCAGCAATGTTAGCTGTAATGGTCGCACCAACAGCGGGCATTAATCCTTTAGACCCTGGCTTTTTACTGATGCTCATTTTAGTCGTGATGATTGGTTCATTTGGTGTAGCAGGGGTTGGGGGAGGAGCAACTTTCGCATCGTTAATTGTCCTCTCTGTTATGAATTTACCAATTACAATTGTTGCTTTATTGATTTCCGTTGAGCCTTTGATCGATATGGGTCGTACTGCATTGAATGTAAGTGGTGGTATGACTTCTGGAATTTTAACAAGTAAAATTACTGGAGAACTAGATGAAACAATCTACAATGATAAAAAAGATTTACATGATGTAGTAGAGGCTTAATTTCATTATTTTTGAAGTGAAAGCGTAAATCCTAGAGAAAAAGGATTTACGCTTTTATTTGTTTTTACATTTTCTTAGAAGATTGTCATTGAAAAATAGATTCAAGATAAATATGATAAATACGTTCGGATAAATAAAGCTTGTAATCCAGAAAGGATCTATCATAATGGTCATTTTAGCTACGCTCATCTTTTTACTAACATTAATTTTTGTTATTTGGCAACCAAGAGGGTTAAATATAGGTTGGACTGCCTGTGGTGGGGCGTTATTAGCATTACTAGTAGGGGTAGTAGATTTCCAAGATGTAACAGAGGTAGTAGGAATCACTTGGAATGCTACATTAGCCTTTGTGGCCATCATATTAATTTCGTTAGTGTTAGATGAAATTGGGTTGTTTGAGTGGGCAGCGCTTCATATGGCAAGAGCTGCAAAAGGCAACGGTATTAAGATGTTTGTTTATGTAAGTATATTAGGTGCAATTGTATCAGCGTTATTTGCTAACGATGGAGCAGCACTGATTTTAACACCAATTGTTCTGGCAATGGTCAGACATCTCGATTTTAAAGAGGCAATGATTTTTCCATTCATTATGGCAAGTGGCTTTATAGCAGATACTACTTCCTTGCCATTCGTCATTAGTAATTTGGTGAATATTGTTTCTGCAGATTATTTTAATATTGGTTTTGCAGAGTATGCATCACGGATGGTTTTGCCAAACTTCTTTTCTTTAATTGCAACCATCCTAGTGTTATTAATCTATTTTAGAAAAAGTATCCCGAAAAAATATGAATATTCAATATTGAAACATCCGAAAGAAGCAATTAAGGATATGAAGATGTTCAAACTTTCTTGGATTGTGTTAATTGTATTAGTCATTGGTTATTTTACAAGTGAGTTTATACATATACCTGTATCCTTTGTCGCTGGGGTTATTGCTATTTTGTTTTTATTAATGGCTAGAGAGAGTGCTGTTGTAAATACAAAAGCGGTTATTAAGGGAGCTCCTTGGAATATTGTATTTTTCTCAATCGGAATGTACGTTGTTGTTTATGGAATGGGCAATGCATGGCTAACGGGCTCTCTAGCAAGCGTAATTGAATTCTTTGCTGAAAAGGGATTATTTGTTGCAACTGTGGCAATGGGCTTTATTGCAGCATTTTTATCGTCAGGAATGAACAATTTGCCAACTGTTATGATTGATGCTTTAGCCATTGCAGAAACAAGTACGACAGGAATTGTTAAAGAAGCACTTATATATGCCAATGTTATAGGATCCGACCTAGGTCCAAAGATAACGCCAATAGGTTCTCTCGCAACATTAGTATGGCTTCATGTGTTGTCTCAAAAAGGGATTAAGATATCATGGAGTACTTATTTTAAAACAGGGATTGTATTAACTATACCAATTTTATTTATTACATTAGTGGGTCTATATATAACTTTACGACTTTTTTAAAGGATAAAATTGTAAATTTAATGCAACTATTTCCAGTAACTTCCGTTAACATAAGAAAGGGAGCACCAAGGCACATGTAACGTCACCACCTTATTGCAGGAGGTAATTAATTGAAGAAAAATTATAATCTATGGTCTTTCTTATTAACTCTATTTTGTATCGGATTATGTGGTTACTGGGTTTATTCAAATGTATACAATACTTGGCAAGTTACACCTCCAATCTATGTTCTTCTTCTGATTAGTGTGGCTGCCTTTTTCCTAGCAATATTAGGTTTTAAGAATACAAATAGTATTTGGTCGGCAGTTCGAAATTGGATTGCTGTAATACTTTCATCTGTCCTATCATTGCTTTTATCTTTCGCATTTTTACTCTGGTTATTGATCTCTGCATTAGGCGGAAACGAACATATAAGTACCGTTCATTCTCCAGATGGTCATTATACGATTGACTTTTATCTTTGGGATCAAGGAGCTGCTGGCACGTTTGGTATACGCGGAGAATTGAATGGACCTCTTTGGTTTAAAAAGTATATATACCTTGAAAAACGAACCGAGGACATAGATGTAAAGTGGATTAGTAATAGTAAAGTTTCAATTAATAATCATGTTTTAGATTTGGATGCAGGTGACACTTACGGTTATAGGGTTAAATAACTCTAGCAATTAAGGCATTGTTCCTAAATGAAGGGAGGATGTCTTTTTGTAGTTAGAATACAGGTAAAAAATAAAAGTGTGAAAAAGTGGTGGATACTTATTAGTCGAATTTTAAAGCTTCTTTAATTCAAAAAAATGCCTACTTTTATAAACTTTTCGAACAGTATTCGAATATCACTGTTTATATTGCAACAAATTTATTTATAATAATAATGGTGATTGCGATGAATATATCAGACAAAGAATTAGCAATTCTTTATGTGAAGTATAAAAAGCAAAAAAAACATTTTAAACAAAATCAAAAAGAGCGTGGATCACTTATTGATCTAAATAATTATCTAGAAATCAAAAAACGGTTATCGATTCTAAAAATAGAGATGAACAACCGTGGTATTACAAAAAAACAGGCTAAAAAAATAAGTAAATGTTAACATCCTATTCTTCTTGTTGGAATAGGGTGTTTTTTTTTTACAACATAGTAACCAGTATCCTTCCAAAACCTCAAACAATTTAACTCAACAATGGTAAGTAGTTGAATTTATCTTCAAGGGGAAATAGGACAAGTGAATCCTTACATATATATGTAAGGAAAATGTAAAAGGAGGGGTTAAATGGTTAATCCTATTGTTGCACGGTCATTAAATGAAATTCAGTTCTGGTCAAGAATCATGAAAGAACATTCATTATTCCTAAAGTTAGGGTTTACGTATGATCAAAAAAATTTAGTTGCTGAAGCACAGTATTACTACGATTTGTTTGAAAGAATTGAGGAGAAGCTAAGCAGGTTGTCACTTAACACTGATTTACATGTAGTTCAAGCATTTAATAATGAAGTATATCAAGCTGCTGTAAACATTTTTGCATTCAAAAGAAAAATTTTAGGCTTAACATTACGATGTGAAATCCTGACTAATAACTACCCTTTACTAGTGGATCACATCAGTAGGGAAGCTGCATATTTTGCGAATCGATTAAAAGAACTAAATGAGGGTATTTTAGCTCCGAGACCAGATGAAATTATTAAGGAGAATGTATTTTTCCTTAAAATTATGGCTGACCATGCAAAATTTATTGGACACTTATTAGATCCTTCTGAGAGGAAATTAGTAGCACAGGCAAGAGATTTTAGCCATGACTTTGACCAACTACTGTTCCAAGCAATGGATTTAGACTCTATGCGACCACAATCTGAAACAAAACCGATATTAGGTCAAATGTTAGACCAAAATCGAGTTTCTGTTACTGCATTGAGAGATTTTAAGAAACAAGCAAGGGAATTAATTGAAGCATGTCGTATTAAGAGTAATATTCATCCATTATTGGCTGACCATACATTTAGGGAGGCTGAAAGATTCTTAGAAATTATTGATATGTATGAGGCGCAATTAAATGCAAGACATCAATGATAGTAATATGCGTTGGTTTAATCAACTAATGATATTTGGGGTATACTATTAGATTGATATTTGAGTAAAATGGAAATAATCCAACAAAAAAACTACTTCCTGACATAATAACTAGATAGCAATAATATGATTTATCTATATTAAAATCGTACAAATTTCATAGAGATAGAAGGGTTAATAAATGAACGAAAACAAATTGTGGTCAAAAGACTTTATCATCGTCTCCGCTATTAATTTTTTATTAACGTTAGTTTTTTATTTACTAATTGTCATAATTGGAGTTTATGCAGTTGAGGAATATCAAGCTTCTACAAGTCAAGCAGGTCTTGTCACGGGGATCTTTATCGTTGGATCTTTGATTGGCCGACTATTTATTGGTCGAAGTATTAATTCAATCGGTCTTAAGAAGACATTATTTATTGGATTAACTTTCTACATCATCAGTACATCGCTTTATTTTATCCATATAGGTATTACCTTCCTTATTATCACTCGCTTCTTACACGGAATTGCTCTAGGTATTGCTGGTACTGCCACTGGAACGATTGTAGCGCAAATTATTCCAAACACACGAAAAGGTGAAGGAATCGGTTACTTTAGCATGAGTGCCACATTAGCTACCGCAATCGGTCCTTTTATTGGTTTATTATTGACCCAACATACATCCACAGAAGTGGTTTTTAGTCTATGTCTAGCACTAGGAGTCTTCAGTATTATTACTGCTCTATTTGTAAAAATTCCAACTCATATAGCTTCCCAAAAGACAACAGTTACGAAAGGAATTAGATTATCGCAGTTTATCGAACCAAAGGCAATCCCTATTGGAATAATTGTTTTACTTATATCTTTAGGCTACGCAAGTGTTCTTTCCTTTATTAGTTTTTATGCAATTGAGATTGATTTAGTTGCAGCAGCAAGTTATTTCTTCTTTGTTTATTCATTAGCAGTTTTAGTATCTAGACCGTTCACTGGACGACTAATGGACGTGAAGGGTGCAAACTATGTTATGTATCCTGCCTTTATAATTTTTACAGTAGGTTTGGTGTTACTGGGCTTTTCAAATAACAGTGTTCTTTTATTAGTGTCAGGTGCTTTGATTGGTTTAGGGTTTGGGAATATGCAATCGTGTACACAAGCAATCGCAATTAAGTTAACTTCACCTGAACGTATGGGGTTAGCAACGTCAACGTTCTTCATTTTCCTTGATGCAGGTCTTGGGTTTGGCCCGTATTTACTTGGCCTGATCTTGCCTTATACAAACTACAGGAATTTGTATATTGGTTTAGGTATATTAGTTTTAGTCACAACAGCTTTATATTTCTTATTGCATGGAAAGAAGGAAAGAGAAAGTACTCGTGCTTAGTTTACACATCGTCTATCCATTAGCATATCCCTATATGTGTCCACAGAAGGGAACGCAAGGATTAGCTGAACGTATTTGTAGCATCTGTGTAAATTCTGTAACAGTAACAATAATTCCATACTTCCTATTACGGATAAAAAACCTCTCATGACTCAAAATAAGAGTGTGATGGAGGTGATAGTATTGGGAAGCAATAAACATAAAAACAACAAAACACAAAATAAAACAAAACATCAAAATCAAAACCAAAATGCAAATAGACAGCGTGCTAACCGTGAAGAGTTCGCTGAGGAAGTAAACTTTAACCGTAAAAATAACAATAATTCAAACAACGCTGACTGCGAAGATTGTTAATTAGCTTCACTTAAAAATTACATTCCTCAGACGAAACCCTAATAAATACACTTTCTCATAAGTGTCTATTAGGGTTTTATCTATAGCATAAACCAAAGGATTACTATTTAAACAAGGAGTTGAATTAATATGGAACATGGTACAGTAAAATGGTTTAATTCTGAAAAAGGCTTTGGATTTATTGAGCGTGAAGGTGGAGAAGATGTATTTGTCCATTTTTCAAGTATACAAGGTGAAGGATTCAAATCATTAGAAGAAGGACAAAGTGTTACCTTTGAAATTGAAGATGGTCAACGTGGACCACAAGCAAAAAACGTACAAAAAGCATAATTTAATTATAGACCCTTTAAGGGTCTTTTTTGTTTGTAAGTTAAGCTATTCTTATTTTTACACCTGCATAAACTTGAGTTCCACGCCAATAATAAGTAGGAATTAAAGGGAGGGAATTTTTAATGGAAATCCCATCAAGAGTTGGAGGGAAAAGTGAGAAAAAAGGAGAAGGCAAGTTAAAGTGGTGGCAGCTTTCTCTTATAGGGGTTGGCTGTACGATTGGTACAGGCTATTTTCTCGGTTCAGGAATCGGTATTTTTAAAACTGGTCCTTCCTTTATCATTGCTTTTATCTTAGCAGGACTAACCGCTATGATTGTTTCAGAAATATTAGGAAAAATGTTTATGCAAGATCCACAAAAGGGATCATTTCGAACTTATGCAAAAAAAGCTTATGGACGTTGGGCAGGTTTTAGTAGTGGATGGGTATATTGGTTCTCTGAAATGTTGATTGCAGGTAGCCAATTAACAGCACTATCCATCCTAACACGTTTTTGGTTTCCATATATACCACTTTGGATATTAGCCTCTATCTATGCAACCCTCGGCATAATTGTCGTTTTAGTCGGTACAAAGGGTTTTGAACGAGTTGAGAATATTTTCGCAGTGATGAAAGTAGCAGCCATTTTTATGTTCATTATTTTAGCACTACTCATCTTGTTTGGTAATTTTGGCGGAAGTATTAATGATTTCACGATACCTAACTCAATGGACTCACTATTTGCTAATGGGATGATCGGTTTATGGACATCTCTAATATTTGGATTTTATGCCTTTGGAGGCATTGAAATTATGGGCATTCTATCCATGAGACTTCAGAATAAAAATGAAGTGATTAAATCGACAACGGTCATGTTGTTTATATTAACGATGATCTACTTAATTTCAATCTTTTTGGCATCAGGTTTTGCTAATTTTGACAAGTTTAATGCAAAGGAAAGCCCATTTGTTATTGCGCTTGCAGAATATAATTTAGCTTTTTTCCCACATGTATTTATCGGAGCGATATTAATTGCAGGGTTTTCTACGATGGCTGCCTCTTTATTTGCAGTAACGAGTATGTTATTGACAATGGCTGAAGATGGGGATGCACCAAAGATCTTTACGAAAAAGGGAAAGTTGAAAGTACCTCCATTTGCCTTAGCGCTAACTATTTCTGTTTTAGTACTTTCTATAATTATTTCAAGATTAGTAC
>Ga0182747_1001278_pt1 | contig 19785 bp, 14 predicted proteins | sample eDN3rd30CBELigBY_FD_128526 | JGI IMG/M metagenome (GOLD analysis project Ga0182747, IMG submission 128526) | Enriched backyard soil microbial communities from Emeryville, California, USA - eDNA 3rd pass 30_C BE-Lig BY (version 2) (version 2) | ecosystem: Environmental > Terrestrial > Soil >...
ATCATGCTCGGCTACTACCGCACCGAAATGGCCATCAACAACAACCTGCTGGGCCTGGCCGACCGGCCGGACGGGCAACTGGAATACAAGGACACCGACGTCGGGATGGGCGTCAACCTCGGCCTGCTCTATCAAGTCGACCCGCGCACCCGTGTTGGCCTGGCCTACACCAGCAAGGTCAAGCTGGAATTCGAAGACAAGCCGCACCTCAAGGACATCAGCAACCCCTTGATCAACGTCGCCCTGCGTCGCCTGGACGCGGACAACCTGGAACTCGACCTCAACGTGCCGCAAACCGTGACCTTCAGCATCGCCCACGAGCTGGACGACCAGTGGACCCTGCTCGGCAGCCTCAACTGGCAGGACTGGAGCGATTTCGGCGACGTCGGCGTGGAAGTCGACAGCAACGCTGGCGACACCAGCCGCACCGTCGACCGCCAGTACAAGGACACCTGGCACGCCTCGGTGGGGGCGCAGTACCAGGCTACCCGGCAATGGCGCTGGAGCGTGGGCCTTGGCTACGACAGCTCGGCCGTGGACGACAAGGACCGCACCGTCGACAACCCCATGGGCGAAGCCTGGCGGCTGGCGGCCGGCGTCAATTACCAGGTCGAGGAAGGCTTCGACCTGCACATGGCCTACACCCTGGTCTGGCTCGGCGACATGGACGTCGAGCAGACCAAGGCGCGCTCCGGCAACACGCTGTCGGGCAGCTACGACAACAGTGCGTTGCATATCCTCGGGGGTGGCGCCACCTGGCGATTCTGAGGCACCCTGCGCGGCGGCAGGACATCGATCATTGTAAGAAGGAGAAGCTGCATGAATACCAAGTCGTTAGCTGCATCGCTGTGCCTTGCAACGCTCATGCTGCAGGGCTGTGCCAGCAAGTACGTGGAGTCCGACCAGTATTCGGGCTTCCTCAAGGACTACAGCATGCTCAAGGAAGGCGAGTCGCCTTCCGGCGCGCCGGTGATGCGCTGGATCAAGCCAGGGATCGACGCCAAGCGCTTCAGCAGCGTCTACATCGAACCGAGCCAGTTGTACCCGAAACCACAGCCGACCGAGAAGGTGCCGCAGGCGACCCTGCAGGGCATCACCACCTACTACGACCAGACCCTCAAGAACCACTTCTCCCAGGTATTGCCGCTGGCCAAGAGCCCTGGCCCACGGGTACTGGTAGTGCGCCCGGCGATCACCGCGGTCAGCGCCCAGACCAAGAGCCTGCGCCCGTATGAAGTCATCCCGATCGCGCTGATTGCCGCCGGTATCAGCACCGCGACCGGTATCCGCGACCAGGACACCAGCATCGCCACCGAAGCCGCGTTCCTCGACGGCGAGACCAACCAGGTGGTAGCCGAAGTGGTGCGCAAAGGCGCCGGCACGGAGCTGGAGAATTCGTCCCAGGTCATGCAGGCCAAGGACGCCAAAGCCGTGCTCGACGGCTGGGCCAAGGACATGGTCAGCTCGTTCCAGACCCTGAGGAAGTAAACCGCCCCACCCCGCTGCAGGGCCGAGCCTGCAGTGGGGCGTATCACACGTGCTCGGCCTACCGAGGCGCGATTCCATGGACAGCATTCGCGGCAGCGCTCTGCTGCAATTCGACCAACTTCTGGCCGAGCATGGCGCTCAGCAGCAAGACTTCCTGGCGCCGCTGCAGATCGGCCTGGATGTGGTTGGCAACTACGGCAAGACCTTGCCCTACATCAACCTGGTGCAGTTGTTCGAGGGCAGCGCACATGCCCTCAGCCTGCCGCGCTTCGGCCTCGAGCTGGCGTTGCGCCAGGGCTCCACCCTGGTCGGCCCGTTGCGCCACCTGGCCAACTCGGCGCCTACCATCGGCCATGCGCTGGTGGCGGTGATCCGCTATATGCGTCACTACAGCCCGGCCATTCACTTTCGCCTGGAGCACCGCGCCGGCCAGGGCCTGCTGTATTTCGACAACGGGCTGCCCGGCTCCGAGCAGACGCCGCAGGTCGTCGAGAAATCGGTGATGGGCGCCAGGCTGCTGATCGGCGAGCTGCGTGGCACGCCCCTGCGCCCCCGGGCGGTGACCTTCCGCCACCTGGCGCTGGGCGAGGCCACGGGCTATCTGCGTTACTTCGACTGCCCGGTGCTGTTCGACCAGCCGCACAACTGCCTGGTGCTGGCGGCGGACGTCCTGCAGGAGGCCTGCGTGCGGCAGGATGCGGCCTTGCATGCCATCGTTCGTCACTACCTGGAAAACCAGGCAGTGCCCTGCGACAGCCTGCGCGCTCAGGTGGAGCGCAAGATCCAGATGCTGCTGCCCAGCCAACGCTGCACCCTGGAGCAAGTGGCCCTGGCCCTGGAGCTGAACCCACGCACGCTGCAGCGGCGCCTGGCCAGCGAAGGCATCGACTTCGAGGATTACCTGGACGGCATGCGCCAGCGCCAGGCGCAGCAGATGCTGCGCAGTACCGGCCTGAGCGTCGGTCAGATCGCGGGTGAGCTGGGGTATCGGCGCACCACCTCGTTCTGCCGCGCCCACCTGCGCTGGTTCGACATGACCCCGCTGGAGCACCGCCGGCAGTACGGCGACCCACATCTCGCCAACGTCTAGCCCTCTTCGCCGTCCGGCTTCGCGGAAGCATCCCGAGCCGGTGCGGTGAACCATTTTTCCCGCGGCACCCACTTCTCCTGCGCCGGGTCGCCCAGGTAATGCGGCGACATGATCTGCACGCCGTACTCGTTGAACACATCCTGGATATTGGCGTGTAGCAGGCTCAGCAGCTCCGCCCGTGGCCGCGGCTCGCTGGGCACGGCCTGGGCCACCAGGCGGTATTCCGGGTAGAAGTCCGACAGGCCGGTCTGGAATACCTGTGGCCGCGGCTTGGCGAGGATGCCCTCGGTACGCTCGGCAGCCTCCACCAGCATCGCCTCGACCTGGCGCCAGGGCGTGTCGTAGCCGATGGTGACCACGGTATCGACGATGTAGCCCCGGCCCTGGACCACCCGTGAATAGTTGCGCGTCACGGAGCCGGTGATCATCGAGTTGGGCAAGGTCAGCACTTCGCCAAGGCCGGTACGGATGGTGGTGTTGAACATGCCGACTTCGGTCACCGTGCCTTCGTTGTCGCCCACCCGCACGTACTCGCCCGCCTTCAAGGTGCGCGAGTAGGTGAGGATCAAGCCGGCTGCAGCCTGCCCCACCACGCTGGAAGCGCCCAGTGAGATCATCAGCCCGAGCAGCACCGACAAGCCCTTGAACGCATCGGTACCTGAGCCTGGCAGGTACGGGTAGGCCATCACCAGGGCGAACAGCCAGATCGCCAGCGAGGTCAGGCGGGTGGTCGGTTGCAGGGTTTCCTCGGTCAGCCACTTGAGCGTGCCAGGGCGGGCCATGCGCTCCAGCATGCGCCGGCTGAAGCCGCTGATGCCGCGGGCGATGAAGAAGATCATCAGCGCCACGGCGATGCCGGGGATGGCCTGCAGGATACCGTGCAACAGGTAGCGCAGCAGGTCGAGCAGGTGCACGTTGAGGCTTTCGCCCCAGGGCCGGGTATAGGGGAACTGCGACAGCACGAAGCTCAGCCACTGGTAGCTCAGCAGGAAGACCACCACCCAGTACAACAGGCGCAGCAGGCGATCGGTCAGGTGATACACGTACTGCATGTCGAACAGCGGCAACTGGCCGACGCGAATCTGCTTGGCGCGCTCGCGCATCAACTGCGTCAGCACCCCGCGCAGCTTGCGTCGCCCCCAGTTGGCAGCCTTGATCAGCACCACGAAGATCACGGTGGCCAGGGCCGACCAGCCCACTGCCTTGAGTAGAAAGTGCAGGCTGCGCGCCTCGCCGGATTCTTCCACCACCTGGCGCAGCACCGCAGCGGCCTGTTCGGCGGGCAGGCGCGTGTCACCGCCGTTGATGCCCACATCCTGGGGCGCGACGATGAAGGCGCGGTGGCCACCGAGCAGCACCATATGGCTGTTGACGATCGGGTCGACCGTGACCCGCAACTCGTCGCTGCCGCGCAGGGCTTCCTCGATCACCGCCGCGGCCCGTTGCGCCCGGGCTGCCGGGGTTTCCCCGAGCAAGGTGGCATTGAAGGTGAAGATGCTGCGGTTGGCGATGATCAGTTCAGCCGATTCGGCGGGGATGCCATCGGTGACGCTGCTGGCCGTGTCACTGCCCTGCCCCACGGTAGGCATCAGGCACAACAGCACCAGCAGCAGACGAAAAACATGGGTCATTGCACACTCCCTGGGCACTAGGACGAACGGCGTCCCTGTAGTGATAGCACAGGGTTCACTGGCCGAGGCCCGGCCCCAGGAACCAGCGGAAATAAGGGTTGTCGCCATCGCTGCGGGCCAGCTCGCGGGCCTCCCGCGCCCAGGCCTGACGGTTGCCGTTGTAGGCATGCAGGCTGAGGCTGTAGAAGCGCTCCAGCGCCCGCCAGCGGTCATTCACCGCGCTGGCGAAGGCTGGCTCTGCTCCCTGCAGGGGCGGCGCGCCCTTGAGTGCGAGCAAGGTCGGCAGCACCCGGGTGATTTCCCGCGGGCGCACCCAGCCGGCGTATTCGATGCGGGGCTGGTCGTCGGTCACCGGCGGGACACCGCCGGCGAAACGTTCGAGACCGGCGCGGTCGGTGATCCAGGTCGCCAGCAGGGCCTGCGCCGAATCGACCCCGACTTCGGCCAGGGCTGCGGCCACCGGTGATTGCGCCAGGCGCTGGCGAATCCGTGGCACGTCCAGTTCCAGCGGCTGCAGCGAGCCGATCAGGAGCATCTCGTGGAACTCGGTGGTCCACAGCGACGCATGGGGGAATACGTCGATGAAGCTGCGCACCAGCGCACGGCTGTCTTCTTCGTTCTGGGTCGGCAGTGGCAGCCACTGCGCCACCAGCCCGTTGGGCTGCAGGCGCGCGGCGGCCAGCTGGTAGAAGTCGCGGGAATACAGGTTGACCACGCCAGCGGCCGACGGCGGTGGCGGTTCCAGCGTCACCAGGTCGTAACGCTCCTCGCTGCGCAGCAGTTCGCGACGGCCATCGCGCAGGCGGATATCCAGGCGCGGGTCGCTCACGGCAGCGAAGTTGCCCTTGAACTGCGGCGCCGCTTGCAGCACTTCTGGCAGCAACTCGGCCACCACCGGGCGTTCCAGCCCCGGGTAGCGCAGCATCGCCCCGGCGGTGATGCCGGTGCCGAAGCCGATCACCAGCGCCGAACGTGGCTCGCCGCGGTGGATCAGCAGGGGCAACAAGGCCTGCAGGCGCATGTAGCGCAGCGACGGCATGGCATCGCCGGTGTTGGACACGCCCTGGATGTACAAGCGACTGAAGGTCTGGCCCTGGCGCCCCTGGCTGACCACCGCCACGGTGCCGCCCTTGCCCTCGTGGTAGTAGGTGAGCTGACCGTTGCGCGCGCCCGGCAGCAGTTCGGCCAGGCGCTGGGGCGGCGTGAGGATCGCCACCAGCAAGGTCGCAGCGGCTACCGCGATGACCGCCACAGCCGCCGGGCGCCGCACGCCCTGGCCGCGCCATACCGCCAGCAGGCCGACCAGCGCGGCCAGGCCGGCCAGCACGCCCAGGGCGCGTACCAGACCCAGCTGCGGCACCAGCACGAAGCCGGTGAGCAGCACGCCGACGATGCCGCCCAGGGTATTGAGTGCCACCACCGCGCCCACGTCGCGGCCGACATGGCCGCTGTCCACCGCCAGGCGCAAGGCCAGCGGGAAGGCCGCGCCGAGCAAGGTGGTCGGCAGCAGCACCATGCACAGCGCCGCGGTGGCAAAACGGGCGCACATGCCGGCCAGTTCGCTGCCGAACACCTGCAGGGCGAGCATTTCCGCCTGGGTCTGCGCCAGCACCAGCCAGCGCCCCAGCCCGGCGAGCTGCAACAGGGCGAGCAAGCCGGCCACGGCGATCAGCAGGCCGAACAGGCCCCAGGGGTCGCGGATACGGTCGGCGCGCCGGGCATACAGGGCACTGCCAGCGAGCAAACCGCCCAGGTAGGTGGCCAGTACCACGGAAAAGGCGAACGCACGGGTGCTCATGAACGGCACGATCGACTGGCTCCACACCACTTCGTAACCCAGGGCCACGCCCCCGGCGATGCAGTACAGGCCAATGGCGAGCCGCGCCTGCGCGCTGCGCGGGGTCGACGACAACGTGGCCGGTGGCGGCAGCGCGGCATCGCGCCGGCGTGCCAGCCAGGCGCCCAGGGCTGCCAGCAGGTTGAGCGAGGCGGCGGCGCAGGCGCTGCCGCTGACGCCCAGGCGGGGCAGCAGCACGAAGGCGGCCAGCAAGGTGCCAGCGATGGCGCCGGCGGTGTTCGCCGCGTACAGCCGGCCGCCAGCCTCTGCCAGTTGGCCCGTGGCCGGTGCCAGTGCGCGTACCAGCACCGGCAAGGTGCCGCCCATGAGCAACGCCGGGAGCCCGACCAGAGCGAAGGGCAAAGCCCAGGCGAACAAGCCGGCGCTACCTTCCAGCCGAGCGAAAGGCCCGGCGGCGTGGGCCAGGCCCAGGGTGGCGCCGATGCCGAGTGCGGCCACGGCCAGCTCCAGGCACACGTAGAGCAGCACCGGGCGCTGCAAGCGGTCGGCCCAGCGCCCGAACAGCAGGCCGCCCAGGGCCAGGCCGGCGAAGAAGGCACTGATGCCGGTGGCCACGGCGTGCACTTCCACACCGACCACCAGCGACAGTTGTTTGATCCAGAGGACTTGATAGACCAGGCCGGCGGCGCCGGAGAGGAAGAGCAACGTGGCGGGTAACAGCACCTGCAGGTGCGCCTTGCTGTGCGGCGCGTCGGAGACGACGGAGGATGCTGCTGATGATGCCATGCACGAAGCCCTTGTCTGGTGAAGGTTGGCACTGCAAAAAACGCCTACAGGTACACCACGATTTCCAAAGCCTGCGCTGTACCTGTGGGAGCCGGCTTGCCGGCGATAGGGCCCGAACAGGCAAGAGTTGCGCCTCGGACGGCCTCATCGCCGGCAAGCGGGCTCCCACAGGGATCGCGCAAGCCTTCAGGGGGTTACTGCTTGTTCATCTTCTCCTCGATCTTCTTGTCCACATCGGCACGGATCTGGTCGATGCTGAAGCTCGCTGGCCGCTGGCTTGGCGGGTAGTCGACGAAGGTCTGCAGGAACGCGGCAGCCTTCTTGATACCGTTGAAGACAAGGTAGTCGTTCTTGGTCAGCCAGTCATTGTATTGGTCAGACACCACATCGGCGCGCTCGTAGGGGTCCATGCGCAGGTTGAACATCTTCGGTACCCGCAGGCAGGTGAACGGTTCGCTCCAGACCGCGAAGCCACCCGGTGCACGCTGCTCGCAGAAGACGATCTTCCAGTCGCCATAACGCATCGACACCAGCTCACCATCATCGTTGAAGTAATAGAACTCGCTGCGCGCGCTCTTGTCGGTCTTGCCGGTGAGCATGTCGAGCTGGTTGAAGCCGTCCAGGTGCACCTTGAAGTTCTTGCCACCCACGTCTGCGCCCTTGAGCAGGCGGTCCTTGATATCGGTATCGCCGGTTGCCGCCAGCAAGGTCGGGAACCAGTCCAGGCCGGACATCATCTGGGTGTTCACCGAGTCAGGCTTGATCTTGCCTGGCCAGCGCACCATGGCCGGCACCCTGAAGGCACCTTCCCAGTTGGAGTTCTTTTCGTTGCGGAACGGGGTAGTCGCCGCATCCGGCCAGGACCACTGGTTCGGGCCATTGTCGGTGGTGTAGACGACGATGGTGTTGTCGGCGATCTTCAGATCATCCAAGGTCTTGAGCAGCTTGCCGACATCGCCGTCATGCTCAAGCATGCCATCGGCATAATCGTTGCCGACCATGCCGCTCTGCCCTTGCATCGACTCGCGCACATGGGTGAAGGCGTGCATGCGGGTGGTGTTCATCCACACGAAGAACGGTTTGTTGGCCTTGACCTGCTTGTCGATGAAGTTGATCGCGGCCTGGGTGGTTTCGTCGTCGATGGTCTCCATGCGCTTCTTGGTCAGGGCGCCAGTGTCCTCGATCTTGCCATCGGCGCTGGATTTGATCACCCCGCGTGGCGAGGCCGCCTTGATGAACTCCTGGTCATCCTTGGGCCAGTAGGGGCGCTCCGGTTCCTCTTCGGCGTTCAGGTGGTAGAGGTTGCCGAAGAATTCGTCGAAACCATGGTTGGTAGGCAGGTATTCGTCGCGGTCGCCCAGGTGGTTCTTGCCGAACTGCCCGGTGGCGTAGCCTTCGGCCTTGAGCGCTTGGGCAATGGTCACGTCACGCGCCTGCAGGCCGACCGGCACACCCGGCATGCCGACCTTGGACAGACCGGTGCGCAACGCCGACTGGCCGGTGATGAAGGTCGAACGCCCTGCCGTGCAACTGTTCTCCGCATAGTAATCGGTGAACAGCATCCCTTCCTTGGCGATGCGGTCGATGTTCGGTGTCTGGTAACCCACCACGCCCTTGCCGTAAGCACTGATGTTGGTCTGGCCGATATCGTCGCCGAATATCACCAGGATGTTCGGCTTGTCTGCCGCACTGGCCAGCCCCGCCGCGAACGTTGCCGTGGCCGCGAGGGCGGCCGCCGACAACCATGCTCTTCTGGACTTCATAGCTACGCTCTCCGTTTCACGTCACTGCTTTAGTCCACGACTTCGTGCACATGGGTTTTGCCGACACGGGGCTGGCCCTGTACGCCTGCGGTTGTTGTTAAAAATTTCAGGGTGCTTCAAAGGGGTATACGCGGTGCCAGTCCCCGGCCATGTCCACCACCGTCCAGCCCTTGGCTTGCGCTTGGTCGAGGGCCTTGTCCAGGTGCCCGACCTTGCTCGTGCGGTCGTAGGCCCATTCGCGGTGGGCGTCGGTGTGGTGCACCAGGCCGGCAAAGCGCCGGCCCGGGCCGGCCATGGTCCACTGCAGCATCTGCAGGTCACCGTCGGAATTGCCAAAGGCCAGGATCGGGCGCCGGCCGATGATCCAGTCGATGCTCACCGGCTTGCCGGGGCCGTCGTCGTTGTGCTGGATCTTCGGCAGGCGCTGGATGCTCAACTTGCCCTGCTGGTCCTGGAAGGTGGCAGCGAAGGTAGTGCCGATCACCTGCTCGGGGGGAATGCCGTACACCTCTTCGGCAAAGGCGCGCATGAAGCTCACCTCGCCGCCGGACACGATGTAGGTCTTGAAGCCGTTGTCACGCAGGTAGGCCAGCAGTTCCAGCATCGGCTGGAACACCATCTCGGTGTAGGGCTTGCCGGTGCGCGGATGGCGGGCGCTGGCCAGCCAGCTGCGGCTGCGTGCGATGAAGTCGGCGCTGCTCATGCCCGAATGGGTGGCGGCGACGATCTTCAGCAGGCCCTCCATGCCCTGGGCGGCCAGGGCCTGGTGGTCGCTTTCCAGCACCGCCTTGAACGGCTGCTGGGTGCGCCATTCGGGGTGTTCGGGGGCCAGGCGCTTGACCTCGTCAATGGCGAACAGCACTTCGAAATACAGCGGTTGCTCGCTCCACAGGGTGCCGTCGTTGTCGAACACGGCGATGCGCTCGGCGGGTGCGACGAAGTCCGGGCCACCGGGCTGGCTGACGGCCTCGACGAAGGCCATGATGGCGCTGCGCGAGGGACCTTCGCGCCAGCCCTGCAGGGGGTCGGCCGCCTGGGCCAGCAGCGGCAGCAGCATCAGCAACAGGTACAGCAGACCGCGCTGGGAAACGCCAGTTGTCGATTCGCGCATGCATTACCGTCCTTGCGTTTACCTGAATGAGCCGTTTCATGGGTTCAATTCATGAAGCCCGTGTTTGCCTGGAGAACTGCCCTGGCCCGCTGCAGGGCCCTGGCGCAGGCGCTGCAGCAACTGCTTGCGCTCGCCTGGGCCTGGCGCGTGGTTGGCCTGGGCACCATAGGCAGCTTGGAAAAAGGCTAGCAAATCGTCCTGCGACTGCCCGGCCGAGGGATGTTCACTTGACGACAGGGTGCGTCGCCCGGTGCAGCGCCGTACCCACAGGTACACGCCGTCCAGCCGCGCCGGCTGGTGGGCGCACTGCTGGCGGGCCTGGCGCCAGGCGTAGCCGGGCGAGTCGAGCCAGGCCTGATGGCGCCGCGCCCGCCAGTGCCGCAGCCACTGCCAGCCCGCCCGCCCCCATGCGCGCCCAACCCACGCCAGGCTTCCCAGCACCAGCAGCAAGGCCAGCAGCAGTAACCAATGGCTGGCGATACTGACTTGCGCGCCCTGCCCCAGGGCGCGCAAGTCTTCCTTGAGGGAGAATGGCGCCTGGTAGCTACCCGCCTCGGCGACCACGTCCACGGCGGGCACCGAGGCCGTGTGCGGCTCGCCCGTGGCCGCATCCCACCATTTCACCTCGATGGCCGGCAGACGGTAGCGCCCCGCCGCCGTGGCCACATAGCTGACGCTGTCTTCGCGCTGGCCGCCGAGCGTGCCGCCACGACCATCGCTGAGCGGCGTGACGTGGGGGGTCGACACATAGCGTTTGAGGCCATCGACCTCGGCGAAACGCGGCGGCGGAATCAGCATGGCCTGGGCGCCGGGGGCCTTGATGTGCAGGCGACGGGTGATGCTGTCACCGGCCCGCAACGGGCTGTGCGAGGGCTCGATGGCCTGGGTCAGTTCGACCTGCTGGGCGACCAGGCGCTGTTCGCCGGAGGTGCTGGCCGGCCCCTTGGCCTCGAACGCCAGCGGCTGGCTGTGCACCGTCATGACAGTACTGGCCGGGCCCGGCTGGACCTGGAAGGCCAGCGCCGGGATGCTGAATCGCTGGGCCTGGATGGGCGTGATCTGGTAGTGGTAGCGCAGGCCGAAGAAGGCCTTGCCGTCGAGCTGCTGGTTCAGATGCTGGGCCTCGCCGCTCGGCGGGCTCACCACCGCGCCCGCCAGTTGCAGGGTCGGCAGCACCGGGGCGTCGGTGAACCAGGTATCGACCAGTAGGTCCACCTCAAGGCTCACGGTGGCGCCGGTCAAGATCGCCGTGTCAGGTACCAGCCGCGCCTGCACCCGCACCTCGGGGTCGGCAGCCTTCACCCACCCCGCCAGGCAGATCAGCAAGAGCAAGGCCCAACGGATCATGGTGCCTCCTTGGCGGTCTGCTGGCGCGCGGCATCCTGAAGCGCGAACTTGCGCTTGAGGAACTGCGCCGGCGAGGTGGTCAGGTTGTTCAGCCACAATTCATCCGAGGCTGCCTGTGGCGTCTGTTGCTGCTGTTGCTTGCCGCCAGCGGCGGGTGTCTGGTCCTCGACCACCTTGTCGGCTTTCTCGTCGGGCGGGTCTGCCTGCTGCTGGTCCTCGTAGTCCTTGAGCAAGGCCTCAGCCAGCGCTAGGTTGGCCTGGGCCTCTGCAAACGCGGGTTGCAGGCGCAAGGCCTGCTGGTAGGCAGCGATGGCCTGGGGGAACTTGAACAGGCGCACGAAGCTGTTGCCCTGGTAGAACCAGGCAGGTGCCGTGTCGACCTTGCCCAGGCTGGCCAGCGCCGCCTGGAAGTCGGCGGCCTCGTAGGCTGCCACGCCCTTCCAGTACGGGTCGTGGAACTGCGCCGCGGCCTGCGGGTAGTGCCCATGCTCGAAGGCCCAGCGCCCTTGCTGGTCGGCGGTGAAGAAGGCATCGGCCAGCGCCCCGGCCCGCGCCGGCTCCGCCGTGCCCCCCAGCAGCAAGGCCAGCAGCAGGCCCGGCAGCCAGTTCACCCGCCAGCCCCGGCGCACGCTGAGCAGCACCAGCGCCAGCAAAGGCCAGCACAGCCAATAGCCGGCATCCTTCCAGTGCAACTGTGCATCAAGGCCACTGGCAGCCTTGAAGTGGCGCTGGGCATGCAGTTCGATCCAGTCCAGGTCATCGTCGTTCAGCGACAGGCTGCCCAGCGGCGCATTCGCCGCCTTGGCCAGGCCTTCAAGGCCCTTGACATCGAAATCGCCCTGGACCGGCCGGCCTTCGGCATCGAGCCTGGGCAGGCCCTGGGCATCGCGCAAAGGCCCGGTCGACTGGCTGCCGACCGCCAGCACCAGCACCTGCAGCGCTCTGCCTTGCAGGCGCTTGCCGATCGCCTCTAACTGGCTGGCATCGGCGCCATCGGTGAGTAGCACCAGGCTGCCGGGGGTCTTTTCCGCATCCAGCAGCCTGAGCGCCTGGTCGATCGCGCCCAGCGCGTCCTTGCCGGGCTTGCTCATCAGGTCGGTGGCCAGGGCCTGGATGAAGGTGTCGAGCAGCGCCGGGTCGTCGGTGGCCGGCAACACCAGGTGCGCGCTGCCGGCGTAGGCGATCAGCGCGGTGCGCGCGCCGCCTCGGCGCAGCACCAGGTCGTGCAGGGTGTGCTGCACCGCCGCCAGGCGGCTGGGCGGTACGTCGGCGGCAGCCATCGAGGGCGACAGATCCACAGCGAGGATCAGCGGCGCGCGGTCATCCAGGAAATCCGGCAGGTCCTGCTCCCAGGTCGGCCCTGCAGCGGCCAGGGCGCCGAGCACCAGGATGGCGCCGAGCAGATGCACCGGGCGCCAGCGCCGCTGCTCCTTAGGGGTGATCAGCAAGTGCGCGACCAGGTGCGGGGCGATGATGCCGTCGAGCTGGCGGCGCAGGTCATGCCGGCGCAGCCACAGCACCGGGAGCAATACACCCGGCAGCACGAGCAGCAGCCACAGTGGCCGCAGGAAGTGGAACGCGCTGAGGTCGAGGTTCATGCCCTGGGCTCCACGGTCTTCGGCTGGCGACCGGCCACCCGGGCGCGCAGCAGCGCCAGCAACTGGCCCGCCAGCAACAGTGCCAGGGCCGCACCCAGCGGCCAGGCGAACAGGTCGCGTTTGGGCTGGTGGCTGAAGGTCTTGACCTTGTGCGGTGTCAGGCGGTCGAGGGTGGCGTACACCTGCTCCAGCGCCTGGCGATCGTCGGCGCGGAAGAACTGCCCGCCGGTGGTACGGGCAATCGCCTGAAGAGCTGCCAGGTCGACCTTGGCATCACCGGTGGCCTGCGGGTCACCGATACCGATGGTATGTACCACGATATGATTCACCCGGGCCAGACGCGCCGCATGGTCGGGCGTGATGGCGCTGCCGGTGTCGTTGCCGTCGGTGAGCAGGATCAACACCTTCTCTGGCGCCTGGGCCTTGGCCATCGCCTTGATGGTCAGGCCGATGGCGTCGCCCAGCGCGGTGTTGGGCCCGGCCATGCCGATGCCCACTTCGTCCAACAGCATCAGCAGGCTGGCGTGGTCGAGGGTCAATGGCGCCTGGGGATAGGCTCCGGTGCCGAACACGATCAGGCCGATGCGGTCATCCTTGCGCCGGGCAATGAAATCGCGCACCACCGACTTCACCGCCGTCAGGCGGTCGGTGCGCTGGCCCTCGGCGTTGGTGTAGTCGGTGGCCGACATGGATTGCGAGATATCGATGGCCAGCATCATGTCGCGAATGGGTTGCTCGCGCTGGATCGGCCGCTCCACCAGCACCGGCCTGGCACAAGCGGCGACCACCAGCCCCCAGACCAGCACATTGAGCAGCAGCTGCCCTCGCCCGCCGCTGGCGCTCGCCGCGCCCGGCTGTTTGCCCACGGCGCGGCTCATGGCGGCGAAAAACGGCACCCGCAGTGCGCTGCGGCTTTCCTGGTAGACGCCCAGCACGCGGTAGGCCAGCCAAGCCAGGGGCAACAGCAGGAACACCCAGGGGTAGTCAAACTGCCACATGATGCCCCTCGATCCAGCTGCGGCTGGTGCTGAACAAGGTGTTCACCTGCGGCGCCTGCAGCGTGAGCAAATAGGCATCCGGCGCATAGGCAAGCTGCTGCAGGCTGTCGGCAAACCCCTCGGGCAAGGGCTGCCGCGCACGCTGGGCGAGAAACGCCTGCCATTGCGCGCCGGTCAGGCTGGCCACCGACGGCGCATCCGGCATCGACAAGGCCACGCGCTTGAGCAGCGCGGGCAATTCGCGCAGGCCGGCCAGCCCGGAAGCGCTCAGTTGATCGAGGCGCTGCAGGGCTTCGCGGCGGTAACGGTCGCGCTGCCAACGGCGCCAGCGCAGGGTCGCCCAGAGCAGCACGGCTGCCAGCAGCAGCACGCCCAGCAGCAGCCAGGCCCAGGTCTGCGGCAGATAGCTGAACGGCGGCGCGCCGGGCGCCAGTTCGCGCAGCTGGTCGATGGCCGGCACCGGGGCAGTCATCGTGGTCCCTGGGCCAGGCGGCCCAGCTCCCGGCGCAACTGCTCCAGGCTGTCGTCGCCGGTGCTCACCAGCAGCAACGGCACCTGGCTGCGGCGCAGCAGTTCGGCGACATCGCGCAGGCGCCCGGCGAGAAACTCGCCCAGGGGCCGGCTGATCCGCCGCTGGCCGACCTCCAGTTCCACCTGCTGGGCGCCCTGGGTCACATTGAGCCGGCCTTTGTCCGGCAGCTGCAGGGCGATAGGGTCATAGACCTGGATGGCGATCACGTCGTTGTGCTGGCGCAACTGGCGCAGCAAAGGCAGGGTGTCAGGGCCGATACCGGCGAAGTCGCTGATGATGCAGATCAGGTGGTCGTGGCCCGCCGAGGCCACGCAGCTGCGCAGCACCTTGTCCAGTTGCGCGTCGTTCTCTGCGTCCGCCGTAAACGCCGACAACGCATGGTTGGCCTTGACCAGCGCGCTGCACAAGGCTTCGACCCGCGCCCGGCTGCGCAACGGGCGCACGTAGTCGACCTGCTGGTTGCCGAAGACCATGCCACCGACCCGGTCCCCGGCATGGAAGGCCATCCACGCGCAGATGGCCGCCACCTGCGCGGCGCTGACCGACTTGAAGTAGCGCTGCGAGCCGAAGTACATGCTCATGCGCTGGTCGACCAGCACCAGCGTGGGCCGGTCGCGCTCCTCGGTGAAGGTACGCACGAAGGGCTTGCCATAGCGCAGCGAGGCGCGCCAGTCGAGGTGGCGCAGGTCATCGCCGGGGATGTAGTGGCGCAGCTCATCGAAACTCAGGCCCCGCCCGCGCAGGCGCGAGGCATGGTTGCCAGAGAGGATGCTCGACAGCGGCTGGCGGGCGACGAAGCTCAAGCCCCGGGCACGCGCCTCCAGCGCCATCAATTCGGCGAGGGAGGCATACACGAAACCGTCGGCGGCAACGCTGCTCATGGGCATCTCCGTCAGGCGGGAATGGCCACCTTGTCCAGCAGCCGGTCGATGACCTGGTCGGCGCTCACGCCATCGCTGATGGCGTCGTAGGACAGCTGCAGGCGGTGGCGCAGGACCGGGTGCACGACGGCACGCACATTGTCCGGTGAAACGAAGTCCTGGCCGTTGAGCCAGGCGTGGGCCCGCGACACTCGGTCGAGGCTGATGCCGCCGCGCGGGCTGGCACCGATATTGATCCAGCGCGCCAGGTCGGCATCGTAGTCGGCGGGGTGGCGGGTGGCGTTGACCAGGTCGATGAGGTAGCGGTCGATGGCCGCGGCGACATGCACCTGGGCCACCTCGCGACGGGCGTCGAAGATCACCTGCTGGGCCAGCCGCGCCGGTTGCGCCGCGCCGTCCTGGCTGGCCTGGTCCTCTTCGCGCACCAGGCGCAGCACCTGGGTTTCGTCTTCCGGGCTTGGGTAGTCGAGCTGCAGCTTCATCAGGAAGCGGTCCATCTGCGCCTCAGGCAACGGGTAGGTGCCCTCTTGCTCGATGGGGTTCTGGGTCGCCAGCACCATGAACAGGCCCGGCATCGGGTAACTCTGCCCGGCTACGGTGATCTGCCGCTCTTCCATGGCCTCGAGCAAGGCGGCCTGGACCTTGGCCGGGGCGCGGTTGATTTCGTCGGCAAGAATGACGTTGCCGAACAGCGGGCCGGGCTGGAAACGGATGCTGTTGCCTTCGGCGGTCTGCTGCAGGATCTCGCCGCCGGTGATGTCCGACGGCAGCAGGTCGGGGGTGAACTGGATGCGCCGCATCTGCGCCTCCAGGTGCGTGGCCAGGGCTTTTACCGTGCGGGTCTTGGCCAGGCCTGGGAGGCTTTCGAGCAGCACATGACCGTTGGCGAGCAGGCCCAGCAGCACGTGGCGGATGGTCTCGGCCTGGCCGAGGACCTTTTCCGCGACCGAGGCTTCCAGTGCCTGGACGTGTTGGTGAGTGTTCACGGGGCGAAGGTTCCTGGGTGGCTAGGGGTCTGGTAAATCTAGTTGGGTTGGGGTGGGGTGCAATGGGGTGTCGTGAAGAGAACAAGGTGGGGCTCAAGATCCGAAACTTGCGCGATCCTTGTGGGAGCAACTGTCTTGCTCAATATCTAAAAGCTGACGCGATTCCTGTGGGAGCCGGCTTGCCGGCGATGAGGCCAGGACAAGCACCACGATATAGCCTGTTCGGGCCCTATCGCCGGCAAGCCGGCTCCCACAGGTGCACCACTGCCTTCGCGGGCGGTGCTTTCCCCTCAAGGCTGTTTCTGCCAATAGGGTTCGATCCCACGCAACCGCTGATCCTCCGGCGCCACCTCGCGCATCCGTTGCACATACGGCCAGGCCTGCTCGCGCTCACCCGCCAGGGCATGCAGGTAGATCAGCGAATACAACAGATCCGTATCCTCCGGCGCCTGCTCCAGGCCACTGCGCAACGCCTGCAGCGCCTCATCCCGACGGTTCATCCGCGACAGCAGCAACCCCTGGTTGTAACGAATCCGTGTATTGCCCGGCAACGCCACGGCAGCCTGCTCCATCCAGCCCACCGCTTCCTCGGGCTTGCCCCGCTCCACCAGCAACAATGCCAGCATGTATGCCAGGTTGCCGCGGTCCGGCGCCGGCATCTTGTCCAGCGCCACGCCATCACGCAGCAACTGCTCGGCATCGTCCAAACGCTGGCTGCCGCTGGCCAGGGTCACCAAGTTGACCCTGGCCGGAACGAAGTACGGGTCCATGCGCAAGGCCTGGCGATATTGCTCCATGGCCTGCTCGTCGCGACCCTGGCGCTGCATCAGCACCGCCAGGTTGAGCCGCCCGCCCGGCAGGTCGGCGTTGCTGCGCAGGCGCTGCTCGTAATTGGCGAGCATGGCGGCGTATGGCTGGCGGTCGGCTTCAGGCAGTTGCGCGGCAGGCACGTCGGCCAGTGCCCGCACGGCTTCGTCACGCACCGCCAGGGTCGGGTCCTGCAGCAACGGCAGCAAGGGCCCCACGCGCTGCTCGGGCGGCACGCGGCTGAAGCCGTTCACTGCGTAGGCGCGCACCACCGCATCCTGGTCCTGCAGCGCCCAGCGCAGGTTGCTGCTGGCCGCAGGCCCCATGCCCGCCAACTGCTCGGCGGCGGTCGCCCTGACGATGGCGGGGTTGCTCTTGTCTGCCAGCACATAGCCCAGTCGGCTAAGGCCAGTACTGGGGTCTTCGCGCACGGCATGGAAGCTCTCGCCGTAATGGGCCGGGCGCTTGGGGTTGGCGAACCAACTGTCGATGGCGCTGGCGGCCCATGCTGGCTGGCGGTCCTTATGGCACGCCGTGCAGGCATCCGGGCCGATGCCCTGGGCAGCCAGGTCGGGCCGTGGAATGCGCAGGGCGTGGTCGCGCCGAGGGTCGACGACCATGTAGTCCTTACTCGGCATGTGGCAGTTCACGCACTGCGCACCCGGCGAACCGGCAGCATGGTGGTGGTGCTCGGGGCTGTCGTAGTCCTTGGCCTGCAAGCCGGCGAAGCGCGCAGTGTTGGGCTGGGTGTTGTGGCATTGCAGGCACAGGCCGTTGCCTTCGATGCGCACCTTAGTGGTGTGCGGGTTGTGGCAGTCGGTGCAGGTGACCCCGGCGGCATACATCTTGCTCTGGGTGAACGAGCCGTACTCGTACACTTCGCCGTCGATCTGCCCGTCGGCGTGATACAGCCCATTGCGCAGGGTGGCCGGCAAGCTCTGGTCAAGCTGCGGGTGCCCAGGCAACTGGCCGGTGCCCAACCCCTGCCGTCGGCTGTGGCAATAGGCACACTGTTCCACCAGCCCCTTGCTGCCCAATGCCTTGAAATCCACTGCCAGCCCCTGGGCAGGCGAGGCACCTGGGTTGCGCGTGGCCCAGTCGACATGGGCCTGGCTTGGCCCGTGGCAGCCTTGGCAACCCACGGTCTTTTCCTGCCAGGTGCTGGCGAAGCTGTCCTTGGCATCGTCGTAGTGCTTGGCCAAACCGGTGGAATGGCAGTCGGCGCACATGCCGTTCCAGTTCTGGTAACGGCCGGTCCAGTGCAGCGGGTCGTCCGGGGCGAAGCGTTGCCCGGGATACAGCGAGAACCAGCGCTGGCCGCCCTGCTCCGCCGGCCGGCTGTCCCAGGCGATGGTCAAGGCCTGCAATCGTCCCCGCGATAGCGCCACCAGGTATTGCTGCAGCGGCGAATAGCCAAAGGTGTAGAGCACCTTGAAGTCGGCCGGCTTGCCGTCCTCGCCTTCGATGTTGACGTAAAAGCTGTCGCCCTTGCGATAGAAACGCGCCTTGACCCCATCCTGGTCGTAGCGCACGTCATCGAAGTTGCCCAGCACGTTGCCCGCGCTGGCATCGCGCAGCGCCCAGGCATGGTCGGAATGCTGCCATTGCCCAGCCTGTTCGGCATGACAGGCCTGGCAACTGCCGGCATCGGCGTAACCTGCGCGATCCTTGGCCTGCATCGGCAATTGTCCAGCATCTGGCGCTGCGGCGCAGAGCCCGGCGCCGCACAGAGCCAGCAACATCACCAACACCCGCCCCACTTGCACTGCTTGTGCACACCACCCCATTCGTCAGCTCCACGGTCATTGCAGTTCGCCTTGTAGCAGGCTGTTCTTTGTCGTGCTCATGCCCCGAAGCACTGATTCACCCTAGTACAGACGCTCCAAGGCTGCCGCCATGGCGCGCCACTAGCGCCTCTATACCGCGCGATTGGGCAAAATCCAGTTTCCTTTCTAGTATGAGAATTCGAACCGTTCGCGCTGCGCTTCAAGAAGTTTCTCAGGAAGGAGTCGAGGATGCCGTTGCCCGTCGTTAAACACCGTTACCTGCCGCTGTTGCTGGCCCTTGCCAGTGTCGCCGTACATGCCGAGCAAGAAACCACGGGCGAAGACCCACAACTGATTCGCGTGCTGCTCGCTGCAGAGCTGGAAACCACCCTGTCCAGCCAGATGAGCGGCACCTTGGGCGAACTCAAGACCAGTTTTGGCGAGCATGTGGCCAAGGGCGCCACCCTGGCTCGTTTCAACTGCAACGAGGCCCAGGCACGGGACAAGGTCGCGGTGGCCGAGCTGGCCATGGCGCGGCAGAACCTGGAAGCCAAGAAGCAGCTGCGCAAGCTCGATGCCGTGGGCGATATCGAAGTGGCCGCAGCCAACACCGAAGTGCAGAAGGCCGCTGGCGCGCGCGCCATGGGTGAGGCGCAGATGAGTTACTGCCAGGTGCTGGCGCCGTTCTCCGGGCATGTCGCCAAGGTGTATGTAAAGCCCTACCAGACCGTCAGCGCCGGTACGCCGCTGTTCGACCTGGTCAGCGACGGCGCCTTGAAGGTGCGCCTCAATGTGCCTTCCAGCCAATTGAAGTCCCTCAGCCCCGGCCAGCCGCTTCAGGTGACCGTGCACGAGACAGGCAAGACCTACCCCGCCAAGGTCAGCGTCATCAACGCCCGGGTCGATGCCGTGGCGCAGACCGTGGAACTCGAGGCGCGCTTCGATCAGCGCTTCCCTGAACTGATGGCCGGCATGAGCGGCACCGCGCGGTTCGACCATGACCGTGAATAGGCCGCTCCCCCACCCGCAGTTGCTGCTGCAACTGGACGCCCTGCGCGACAAGGCCATGGCCGCCGAAACCCTGGGCGCCCTGGCGTTCAGCATGGCCAACGACCTCTACCCGCTGCTGCCCTTCCACCAGGCGCTGGTGTTCGAGCAGAACAAGGCCGGCCTCGATCTGCTGTGCGTCTCGGGCCTGGCACG